>Ga0105154_1000202_pt1 | contig 26956 bp, 33 predicted proteins | sample SSWtaG_FD_89672 | JGI IMG/M metagenome (GOLD analysis project Ga0105154, IMG submission 89672) | Hot spring microbial communities from Sandy's Spring West, USA to study Microbial Dark Matter (Phase II) - SSWsed_matched | ecosystem: Environmental > Aquatic > Thermal springs > Hot (42-90C) >... | reverse complement strand
GCGGAAATAAGGATAAGCGACCCCGCTCAGATGAAGGCCTTCATAGAGGAGGAGGAGAAGATACTAAGAGGGATGGTGGAGAAGATCAAGAGTATCGGCGCGAACGTCGTGTTCTGCCAAAAGGGCATCGACGATGTGGCTCAGCACTACTTGGCCAAGGCCGGGATCCTAGCGGCTCGAAGGGTAAAGAAGTCAGACATGGAGAAGCTGGCTCGAGCTACTGGCGCTAGGATCGTAACCAGCATCGAGGACCTGACGCCCAACGACCTAGGACGCGCCGAGCTTGTAGAGGAGAGAAAAATAGCTGACGAGAAGCTGATATTCGTTGAAAACTGCAAGAACCCGAGGTCCGTGGCCATACTGATAAGAGGAGGGCTGGAGAAGTTCGTAGACGAGGCTGAGAGAGCACTAAAGGACGCTCTAAGCGCCGTTGCCAGGGCAATTGAGTGGGGACGCTATGTACCTGGCGGTGGAGCCATTGAAGTAGAGCTAGCCAAAAGATTACGCGAATACGCAGCTAAAGTCGGAGGGAAGGAGCAATTAGCGATAGAGGCCTTTGCTAACGCCCTAGAGGCGATACCAAGGACTCTGGCGGAGAATGGAGGACACGATCCGATAGACGTGATGATGGCCCTACGCGCAGAGCACGAGAAGGAGGGCAACTACTACGTGGGCGTGGACGTCTACACGGGGAAGCCCGTTGACATGCTCAAGATGGGCGTCATAGAGCCCTTGGCGGTTAAGGTGACTGCTCTAAAGGCAGCCGTAGAAGCGGCTGCTATGATATTGCGCATAGACGACGTGATAGCGGCCGCTAGAAGTGAGGCAGGGAAGGAGAAAGCAGGGGTGGGGGCCAAAGAGAAGGAAGAGGGTGAGGAGAAGGAGAAAGAGTAAAACGCCACTAATTACTTTTTTACTCACGAATGATAGTGAAAGAGAGCTCAAGAATACTGATAACTGGGACTCCTTCTACGGGCAAAACGACGACAGCAAAAAGGTTAGCTGAAGCTCTTAACTACCATTACATCGACGTTGCAAAGGTGATAGTCGAAGAAAAGTTGTACAAGGATCTAGATGAGGTGAGAGGTAGTTTTATCGTAGACGTCAAAAGAGCCAGAGAGTTTTTCGCGACGTGCCTCATAGGACAGCAGGATGTCGTCTTAGATAGCCATGTCGTTGAAATATTTCCGAGAAAGCTCATAGACAAGGTGCTGGTCCTGAGAGTACACCCCCTCATCATCCTGAAGAGAGGGGTCGAGAGGGGATGGCCGCTAAGAAAATGTTTGGAAAATGCGCAAGCAGAGCTGTTAGGAACGTGTCTTTTTGATGCCTTACGATTCTACGGAAAGAGAAAAGTCTGGCAAGTCAATTGCACGCGCCGCTCAGCGGAAGATGTAGTCTCAGAGATTCTATGCATACTTCGAGGCAAGGGAAAGAGGAGAGACGTAGATTGGCTCATAGAACTTGAGAAAGAGGGAAGACTTGACTTATTATTGGAGATTGAAAAAGCTCGTGATTTGCCTAAAGATTTCTTCAAACTTTTGAACAACTGTGGATAAGAAGTCTCCAGTAGCTTTGCCCGCATTAGTCAGCGTTGCATTAACCCCTCCTAAAAGCCCTACAACCATAGATAAGATTATCGAGAGCAACACCACCGAAATACCTATGAGCATGCCCTCTTCCAAAAGCAATGACCCTCTAACGCTCTTTTTATTGTTCTCAAACATGCGCTTCACGATCTCTATGTAAGACAAAGGGCTATTAAACCTATCCATAGGGAGGTAGAAAGATCAAAGCGGCAAATATAGTAAAGCAGATGGCCAAGTTTTTGAGAGATGGGTGATGCAATTGAATTATGTAAGTGAAAAGTGTGAAAATAGTTATAGATAATAGAGCAAATGATGTGAAGACGTAGATACTGGGTATGAGGTTTATGGACGAAAATCTCACAAGTGTAAAGAAGGCCTTTATAACAAAGCCTAGAGTCATGGCCGAGGCCATCTGTAGCACCCTGTACTTCAACCTCTCGACGGCGATGAGGTCCCTTAACTTTTTAGCGTTAAGGTAAAGCGAGAAGCTCAAGTCATGCAATGAGATCATGAGACTTCTCATAGAAATCTCGTCGATGAAGTCGAGTCTTTCTAATAACGAGAGGACTAGCCTCGCTAAGGGCGATGAAAGTCTCGTCCCCCCTGAAGCACGTGCCTTCTCGACTTTCAAGATCTTTTTGCAAAGTAAACCTTTTACTATTTTCCTCGCTTTGAGTAAAGCCTCCGACCTCTTGTAGGGCATTTTATAGACTTCCTCCAATAAGGAAGGCAGATTCCTCCGACGACTTAAGGACTCGATAGATTTGATGGTAAGTAAATGAAGAGCTTCATAATCGGTAAAGCGGTTGTTTAGCTCTGTTACTATCTCGATACAGTCCTTCATAACTATGTAAACGAAGAGGGCTATTGCAAGAGAGCAAGAGGAAGAGAGGAAGAAGTTTAACGTTATTGAGAGGAAGAAGAGGAAGAAGTTCAAAGCAAATATAAGAGAGGAGAAAACGGCTTTGTTGGTGAAAGTCACATCGATCACCTAAATTAAGATATTTGCATACCGCTTCAAGACTATGATCACCAGTTGTAAGACAGTGCCATAAAACAATGACGCCACCAATGGCAATAAGCTAAGCACCTCTCTTTGGTGGAAGAGGGCTAAGAGTGTTACGAGCACAGGAGCTATGGTTATGCCGGTCAGCACTAACGTGGCGATATTTCTAACGTTAGTTGTTAGTAACTTGCTCCGTAAGTCTCTTATAACTCCTTGAAATAAAAGAGCGTTAATCCTCTCTCTATCTTGAGAGGGAGAACCGGGAAGAATTATGCCGAAGAAGGGAAGGTTAAGTGTTGAGACCTCTATGTTGTGTCCCAGAGAGAGTTTTTGGGCAAGCGACTTTAGTTGAGGGGTTAATACGTCGTACGAACGGTTTAACCTCGTTAAAGCCATAAGCGCCGAGGGGCTATTGCGGTAAATGTGATGCATTATTGAAGCCATTTTTAGTAGCAAAGGATTTGGCCCCACTACAAAACCCTGACTCTTGAATTCTTTTAGCTGATAACGAAAAATCATGCTGAAAGTCGCTATCAAGATTAATGATAAGAGAACCATGTAAGGCTCAGATAGCATACACACCCTCCTTCGTGAGTTTTTCGAGGAAGTCGTCAAAGGCCTTCGTAAAGTGCTCGACATCTGATGGAGGGTTCAGCATTAGTAAATTAAACAGCGTCTTTAACTCTTCGTACTCTCTTCTCAACGCATTATAGCTATTTCCTAGCTCTAAAAGCTTGAGTATTGAAGGCGATTTAAAAACATCGTCTAAGACTATTTTATGTAGATCTCTTTCGGGGCTCCATTTAAATATTAAGCTTAGAGAGATGTCGAGGGGGTCAGCGGAGGTCGATTCTAAGGTACCGATAGCCCACACCTCCGCGACGCGCCTTAGAATTTTAGGGCCTCGATAACACTTCACCATGTGGACTATCAAGTCTACACCGCTCAAATCCTCCTTCGAAATACCATAATGTAATAGCAGACGTCTTATTAAGCCGAAAGCCGAAGAGGCGTGACATGTATGTACTCCTCGGAGGCCCGCTGCCACTGCATGAAATAAGGCTTTGAAGTGTTCCTTCGACTGCAATTCTCCCAAGCAGACCCAGTCAGGAGTTCTGTGCAAAAGCTTTATTATCTCCATAGATTTTTTGCGAGTCTTTTCCATCACCTCAAAAGGCTCAACATAAAGCCTAAGTTGATGGCGGCCCTGGCTTCTTTGATCTAAGCTCTCAATAACATCCTCTATGTAGACTTTACGCCAGTTTCTAGGGGCGCACAAATCAAGAGCGTTCATTAGCGTAGTTTTCCCGCTTCCAGGTTCACCGCAAATTATGATGTTTCTCCTATTTATAACGTGTAAAACTAAGAAGGCTGCCTCCTCTAACGACAGTACATTGTTGAGGACAAGGTCCACTATCGTGTAGACCCTATGCTTTATCTTTCGAAGGTCGAGCGAGGGACCTTCATGAGAAAGGGGGGGTATATCTATTGACGCCCTGACAACAAAATCGCCCAACATTAAGTTCCATTTCAGTGAAGGATTAAGATAACTTAATGGTAACTTGCTTTCAAGTAATACGTGATTTATAAAGCGCCGCAAGTCCTTGCTCGTTAGTGTTACGTTAGTCACACATCTCCCGACTTCTTCATGGTCCACGTACACCTTTGTCCCAGGCTTATCGAGGTAGACCTCATCGACGCTCCTGTCTAATAAAAAAGGCATCAATTTATGGACTCCTAAGGCTCTGTAGGCTGAGATGAGCGCAACTTTCTTGATTAAAAGGCCATCTCCACGAACTAAGCCCTTGGTCCTCACCATGTCTTCGAACAGATCCTTTAGGAGGCATACCTTATACCATAAAGAATCTCGCCTTATCATTTTGTCTAAGATCTCTTCACCAATGCTGTCGATTAACATGTCGGAGAGGTATTTTGCGGCGTAAGGCAAGTTTAACGATACGTGATATAGATGTTCAGACGATCGAAAGTCGTATATATTTATGTCGAAGACGTCTACCTTGTAACTTTTAATTAGTAATTTCTTAGAATGCTCATCGAAGAGGGTTATTTTCATTACTTTCTGTGGACGAAATATCTCTTTATAAATTTCATTTTCAGGCATATCATGGTTGTTCTTAAATAGGAGAACAAATTGCGACTCTTCAATTTCCTTTAGAGAAGATGCTAGAAGAGACTTGAGTTTTTTAGCGCACCTCTTATTCCTACATCGCACTTTATTGGCTTCACGAAAAGCTAGGCGTAGGAAGTTATAAAAGGCAAAGGGATTGGTATAGGCGAGGCCTATATTGCCAAAAAATGATAAATGATCTTTGCAATCAGCGACACTCCTATACAACACGCATGAGTGAAAGCATTGAGAATCGAGGCGTCGAAGATCGTGGAAGGATTGCTCGATCCAAAGCTTAATGAAATTTTTCCTAAGTCTAGAGATTCTATAAGAATAATCGCTCAATAATTTTATGGTTAAAGAGCTATACTTTACGAGAGAGCCTTTCTCTTGAACAAGAAGGGCTTTCTTTAAGCTTCCGCCCAGCAATGATAATCTCAAGAGAAGCTTACCCCTGCACGCCTCTTTATTTACCAAATCGGGTTCATAGCCTCGACATCTCACAATGATCGCTGTCCCTTCTTTCTTACGCAACACTTTAACACAGTTTTCGTTGATACAATAGGACGTCATCGTTGTATTGGTTTCAACTAAAGTGTTTTATAGACCAACATGGCTGGTTAGCAAAGTGCTATTATCGTAAGAGAGTTCGCATATTTGTTTTGCTGAGCCGAAAGGTTTTAGCCTATGCTCAAAGGACTAGAGTTAAGCCCGACTTTAGCACTCCAATATGGGCGTGACGAGAAGAGGAGGGCCGCGCTGTATGACCATGAACATTGTATTGAAGGATTGCATACCTAGAGACTCGGTGTTTGTCACAGGGTTTCAAGGCATGGGGATTGCGGGGTATATAGCTATTAAGCACATGATTCATGCGCTAAATGCTAAGCCCTTAGGTTTTATAATATTAAAGAGAATGCCTCCTTACGTGTGGATGGAGGGCAACAGGCTCGCAACTCCTATGCAACTCTTTGGATATCAAAACTATGTCTTCATGCTGGTAGAGTTCATGCCCCCAATGCCGGACTTGTACGTGTTCATAGATAAGATCTGTGAATGGGTTTCTAAAACATTTATTGAGGCATTTCTCATAGGAGGCCTCGACGTGAGGGTCAGAAAAGAGGGAGAAAGTGAGAAAGCAAAATTCGCAGCTACAACTAAGGCCATAAACAAGGTGCTCAGGCAAGGATATAAAGTATTGGATAGAGATCTGTACATTACAGGACCTTTGGCGTTAATGCTCATGAAGTTTGAGCAATTAGATTTCCCGGCTTTAGCGGTATTGGCTTATGCAAGTGCTTCGAGGCCCGATCCCATGGCTGCAGCAATAGCCATTCAATACTTCAGTGAAATATACGGAGTTAGAGTGGACACCGATGAGCTAATAAAAGACGCGCAAAGAATAGAAGCTGAAATCGAAGAGAGCCTAAGGAGAAGGCAGGAAAAAGTCATGGAGATTAGTGCTCTATACATTTAAGGTTATCAGATCATAGAGTCGCTTTGACGACCTTCAATAAGTTCCTTCAATAAGGAAAGCAATTTCTCTAGATCTTCTGTGGTGTAAGGCTTTTTTGAGTGCAGGACTTTAACATTGTTACATGACTTCTTACATGCAATCTCCAAGTACTTGCTCCACCGTCTTACGTCATTATAAAGGAGTATCGCTTTTGGCTCGAAAGTCCTTAGAAGCCTTTCCGCCTTAGAGCTCACGTACATTTTAGATAACATATCGAGCTTGCTAGGTGCCTCGTATTGTGACAGAGGAAAGACTCCATTAAGCTCGAGAGGAATTAAGCAAAAAGGATAATCGTAAAGAAGTACTTTAATGTTTTTATGATCTTTGAAGTCGCGATCTATTCTTTCAATTAGCTTTTTAACAAAGTCATCGAAAAACGGGTTATCCTCCTTAGGTATTAGAACCAAAGTCTTTCCATGAAAATAAATCAGGCAGTTCTTAAGATTTTTAAAGTGTCTTACGACTTTAGGCCTAAAAACGTCATGGTGATCGTAGAAGAACAAGCCAGAGATGGAGGGCTTGGTCCTAGGGTCAAGACGCTCAAGAAAAGACTTATATTTTTTGAACTTTAAGAAAGCTAGGAAGAGCCGCGGATGGACTCTTGACCTCAAAGAGACGTACTCCCATAGCGATCCTTCTCTTATTGACTGTTTGATCCTACGAATTTCGCCTATGATTGCGTAGAGGTTGTGTAAAGCTAGCAACTTTACCCGCAGACTTGATGGCATTTCAATAAGTTCTTGTGGCATATGCTTTGAGCAAATGGGGCATGAGCAAGGGAAGTTCTCCAAATTCTGTAACCTGTAAGTGCCATAAGGTGTCACGTACCTGTCCTCCTTAGCATAGAGGATGTAAGAGGCAGAATCAAAGAGGTCGCAACCTAATGCTACGGCAATCGAAAGCATCATTGGATGGCCTGCGCCAAACAAATGTACTGGCTTCTCTAATGGCAATATCACCTTGGAGGTATATATGACGTCGACCAATGCCTCGTAGTTGTATGTTTCCATAATCATCGTTGGGCTTCCAATAGCATAGATGTCGAAGTTTAATGTTGAGAGCTGTTTGGCGCAGTACCGTACTAGGTCTATGTAAGGCGCCCCTTGAACAGGTCCGACCCATAGCACAGTTTCATCGCTCTTAATGGAGTGCAAGGCCCTAGCCCTCTTTACAGTCTCATTTACTCTGCATAGAGCCTCAGCGTGAGACGTTGCTCCTGTAGGGTAGTCGAGTATCACTGCTATGTCGCTACCACACTTTTCTTGTAGAATTACAGCCTCTTCAGGAGTAATGTCGACGTTTCCATAAACTAGTAACTGGTAAGCTCCCGAATCTGTCATCACAGGCCCAGAAAAACCTAGTAAGTCATGTACGTCAACTACCTTGAGCTCCTGTAAAGCTCTCCGTACATGTAAGATGTTCGTTATAAAGGCGTTGAATCCGAGCTCCTCTATTTCTTTCACTGTTATCGTAGCATCAAATGGATTTATCACTGGAAAGAGATAGGGAGTCTCTATTGTACCTCTCCTCGTCCTAAGCTTCCCCAACCTCCCCGCTAGGTCCTTGTCTAGAACTTCAAAGCTCATATCACGTCTTGCTTTGAGATTGCTTCGAAGATATGAACTCCTCAAATATTTTCTTAACTCTTTCGGCTATTGGTCCTGAGCCCTCAATAACTCCCGACTCCGTCACTCGAACTCTATCCATTACCGTTATGACGCCGACGTCTTCGTGCAGAACAACCATGTTTGGAAAGGCTTTTTCAAGGGCTTCTGCTAAGCCCTTAAGGTCGAAGGGTTCTTCTAATCTTAAAATCTGAGCCACGTAGTGGCCGTTAATGAGAACCCTTGCGTACACATCTCCTTTCTCGTCTTTAGCGCTCGCTAATATGAGCGTTAGAGTGCTCTGGTCGTAAGCTATGAGCTTACCCTCGTAAGATGAGCCGCTTGCCGTGATGACCCTCACTCTTTTGTCCAATAGGGAAGATAGCTCTGTCGAAAGCCTCCGCACGGCTAGAGGTTGAAAACTACTCACTTCGCACAACACCTCACAGCTTTTTGCCAGGCCTAGAGTTTGTAGAGGTGCCGCAAATTAATTTATATTTTCAATGAGGTATCTCTCTTTGCGAGGTGCGTTTAAATGACGAACGGCATTTTGATGGTTCTCGAAGCTGAGGTTAATAAGATAGAAAGAAGAGGGCCAAAGGACTTAAGCATAGTCAAATTAGTTGCCTCAGAGGCTATGAGCATCAGCTTAGAGGTCCCTCGCCCTCTCCTTCAACTAAAAGAGGGAGAAAAAATACGCCTAGTCATAAGCACGGATCCTAACATTGAGCACGACGTGAATGGTCTGTTTTTATGTACGATATATAGTGTCGAAAAGGTCAAGAGCGGAAAAGAGGAAAGGGTTTTTGTTTACGGGTCCATTGGAGGTTTTCAAGTCAGAATGGAGGGCAAAGGACTTCATAGAAAATTTAAGATGGGGGACAAAGTTTACCTAGGTATTAAGTCGCTGTAAAGTACACTTTCACTGACCCCTCTCTGCTTACGGTTTTAAAATATCATCAGCATGGGCGTACTCTTCTCCAGGAGCTTTATTGTTAATGCTCGTTTAGCGAGTACAACACAAACTTTTAATTTTAGGTTCTTGGCTGTGGACCTTAGTGATGACAATTGTATAGGGCAACTTGTGAAGAGTGCGGTGGGACTTTGATTTTCTCAGAGAGCGGAGAGTACGTCTGTGAGGCTTGCGGGCTCGTCTATGAGGAGACCAGGATATTCTCACCTCGTGGTTCGATAGCTTGTGGCAAGAAAGGTTCACAGCATTTTGAAGTACTCAATAAGACGCCTTTTAAAGTTCCGATATCTTGGCGCAATGCGTGCGGCAATAGCGATGTCGAAAAGGCTAAGGTTATGGAACGTTTTAGTAGATTAGACTTCGTCCAGCGATATTACATCGATAAGATCTCTCTAAGAGCCATTCGGAGAGCTTACGCTGTTTTACTATCTCTATGCTCGCTTCTTCCGGTGCAATTGTCATCAACTATTAAAAGAAGGTCTCTCGAGATGTACTACAATGCTACCTTGAGGTTGAGGAGTACGAGGAAAAATCACGTAGCGCTAATGACGGCCAGCTTTTATATAGCGATGAGAGAGAAATATAGAAGTTTTGACCTGACTCTAAAGCGAATAATACTTCACTTAAGGAAAATGGGTATAAACATCTCGGTTAGCGACGTATTTAAAGCAATTTTCTTGTTAAGAAAAACCGTAGGCATCGTTTTAAGGCCTAGGAGCCCAGAGGAGTTGTTATCCATTGCAATAAGAAAGATTATGAGAGACGAGAAAGTCAAAGAGAGATTATCAAGAAATAACATAGACTCTCACATATATTTAAGAGAGCTTTACGCTGAGGCTTCTCTACTGCTTAAAAAAGTTAGATGTGGCAAAAGTCCTTTATCGCTTGTAGCCACAGCCGTATATACTGCTGACAAAATCTTAGTTTTAAAGCATCGATGGAAAGACGTGCTAACGCAAAAGTCTTTAAGTTCTATACTAAACGTTAGCCCCTTTACCATTAGAGAACTATATTACAAAATGTTTAGAAAGTACATTTTCGGTGATCAAATTGAGGAGTAAGACGATAAAAATTACTTTAGAGGACTTATTAGAGACGTTATTGAGCCATGGCATTCAACTTCAAAAAATCGAGGAGATGATGGCAGACATGGGCATTCCTCGAAGTTACATCGAAAGAGCGTTGGCGAACATAATAACTATATTCCCCCGAAGGGGGGTAAAAGAGGAAAAGGAGTTAAGTGGCTTAAACGAGAGAAGAAGAGATTTTGATGAGCGGGCAGAGCTGACAGCACAAATAAAGGAAGTAAGAGAGCTGATCGAAAAAGTCTATAATAAACTGTTCTCGACTGTTGATGGTGATGGGCCGGCCCGGACTTGAACCGGGGACCTCCCGCGTGTGAGGCGGGCGTTCTGGCCAGCTGAACTACCGGCCCTCTAAGAGAGGAGGAGGCAGAGCTTAAAGGCTACTTCTGTACTGAGCGTTTCTTCCATCTTAAGTCGTAAGATCGGCACTTTCGACATCTCTCAGCTGTAGGAGCGTTTCGAGCGCCGCACCTTCGACAAATCTTCACCATTACTAGCTTCTTTTGGGCTATCTGTAACTTAAGCGGATCAGCTATCGGCATGGCAGGGATCTCCCAAGCTCTTCTTTAGAGCCTAGTAGATAAACTTATCCTTGAGACTTTACGTGAGGTGAATTTAAGAAGCATTATAACCCAGAATGTGATGTAAAATAGCGAAGAAGTCGGGAGGGGATATGAGAGAAAACGTCGTGATAGTTGGACAGAAACCTACTATGAACTACGTCCTCGCGTGTCTTACACTATTTCATCAGGGATTCGGCGAAGTGACTATAAGGGCCAGAGGGAGGGCGATATCAAAGGCCGTTGACGTCGCGAATATCGTTAAGGAAAAGTTTATTCCTACTGCTAAGGTTAAGAGTCTAGAGCTTGGTAACGAGAGGATTGTGACAGAGAGAGGAGAGGTCGTGAACTTAAGCACTATAGCAATAACATTATCAAAAGAGTGAGGGGTACGAGTTGCAATTTCCAATATGCTACTTTTGCTTGAAAACGGGGCTTTTATGCAAGACCTGTGATGAAAAGCTGAGGAAAGGCGAAATAACGAAGCTCGATATAGAAGTTGCTAAGTGGTTTCTAAATAACGAAGGAAAATATCCACAGCTTAAAGACTGCACGTTTCATAAAGCTGTCCAGAAAGACGACCTGTTGGTAGTGCTTATTGGATGCAAAAATAGGGGGCTCACCACCCTTTGGAGAAAGATAGGTAAGGCGCTGAGCGACGAAAAGGGGGTTAATGTTAGAATAATTGAGAAGACCACCTCTTTAAGGAACCTCTTGAGCCAGCTATTGTTTCCAGCCAAAGTGATCTCACTAAACACGATCTGGCTACCAGATGGCTCGTGCGAGAGTACCGCCAAGATCGCACCGGAGGACTTAAAGAAGTTACCCGCGGATGTGAAGATACTGGAAGAAGTGATACGTGAGTTGGTGGGAGAAACCGTTTATATTGCTAGTTGATAAATAGCGCTCCTGACGAGCGATGTCTACTATAGACCTCATGGAGTCATGGAGAAAGACCCATAGAAACTCCGAAGTTGCGTTGCTACCAGACGGGTCTGAAGTAGTGTTAATGGGTTGGCTTCATGATATAAGGGATCTAGGTAGCATAAAGTTCTTATTGTTACGGGACTCGTCCGGAATCGTTCAAATAACGATCAAAAAAGGATCTGTGGATCAGAAATTGCTGGAGAAAGTCTCTCAAATAGCTCGTGAAAGCGTCATAGCGGTAAGGGGCGTTGTCAGAAGAAGTGAGAAAAGTAAGCTCGGAGTCGAGGTGTTACCACATGAGATTAAAGTGCTCAATCAATCTAAAGCGCCCTTGCCCCTAGAAGTTACGGGCAAGGTTCCAGCGGACTTTGAGACGCGTATGAACTCCAGGTTCATGGACTTGAGAAGGCCGAGTGAAGCCTTCATCTTTAAATTACAGCATGAAGTTTTAAAGGCCTTAAGGAAGTTCTTAGACGAAAAAGGATTCGTTGAGGTCATAACGCCAAAGATACTTGTCTCAGCAACCGAGGGCGGCGCAGAGCTATTCAAAGTACAATACTTCGAAGAGACAGCTTACCTCGCTCAAAGCCCTCAGCTCTACAAAGAGGTTTTAACAAGCTGTTTTGAGAAGGTATACGAGATAGGGGTTTATTTTAGAGCCGAAGAATCCAACACTCCTTATCATCTTAACGAGTTCGTGTCAGTCGACATAGAAGTTGCATTTATGGACTATAAGGACGTTATGAAGATTTTAGAAGAATGCATAGTCTACGTGTATCGACACCTCAAAAGGGAGTACTATGAGAAGTTAAAGAAAATTCATGGCGATTTTAGGGAGCCTGATACTCCCTTCCCAGTAATTACGTACTCTGAAGCTATAGAACTTCTGCAAAGAAAGGGAGTGAGTATAAAGTGGGGCGATGACTTAACAGCTCCTGCTCTAAGAACGCTAAGTAAGGAGTATGGTGGTTACTACTTTATAACTGACTGGCCGAGCGAGGCAAAACCCTTCTACATAAAGCCTCATCGAGATAACGAAAAAATATGCGAGAGCTTCGACCTTATGTGGCGTCACATAGAGCTTGCAAGCGGTGGAAGCAGGATATACCTTCGAGAAGAGCTCGAAGAAAGCATTAAACGCAAGGGGCTCAATGTCGAGAGCTTTAAAGAGCACTTGAGGATCTTCGACTACGGAATGCCGCCTCATGCTGGCTGGGGGTTAGGGCTTTCAAGGTTCCTCATGGTGCTGACTGGTAGGCAAAACATAAGAGAAGTAGTTCTCTTCCCGCGCGACAGGACAAGGCTAATCCCTTGAAATAACAAGGTCGTTGAGAATGGCAAGCAGTAGCCTCTATTGGTGCATGAAGTGCAACGTCCCTCTGCTCTCAAAAAGATGCGATTTGTGTGAGGACGAGGAAACGATTAAGGAGGTGAAGGTAACCCCGCCAAGTAACGTAAAGCCGATGTTCACTGAAGAAAGGAGCAGGCTTTGGCAGACAGTAAATAAGCAGTACGGCGAAGACGTAGCACCTCTCATAGCTCCAGACGACAAGATATCACTGCTCAACAAAGTGCCTCACATAGACACGGCCTACGAGGTAATAGTCGACGGTCATGTATTAGGCCTTTGGGAATACGATGTAAAAGAAGGAGCGTTCTGCTTCATTCCTTATATGGAAGGAGCGAGGAGGATGGCTAAGCAAAGAGCGAAAAAGTGGGTCCTAGTCGATAGAGGTGCTGAAGAAGCAATAACAATGCGGAGAAGGAACTTATTGGCGCCAGGCGTTAAAGACTATGATGAAGGCATACGCGAAGGGGACTTCGTATACGTGGTAAACGAGGAGTGGAAGGCAATAGCGGTGGGCAAGATCGCTAAAGGCTTCAAGCAAAAATTAAGCGAAAGAAGGGGCATGATTGCTAAGATTAGGCGCTTTGGTGAGGCCAAAGACGCGGAAATATTAGCAAAGAAGGCTTCGTGGAGCGACGCAGTAGATGCTAACAGGAGCTTTCTCGAAATGATGGAGAGGAGGGCCATAGCCTTCATACAAGAGATCTGCACAAAAAGTAATGACCCTGTGCTTGTGTCTTTTTCTGGAGGTAAAGATAGTTTAGCCACGCTGTTACTCGTCAAAAAGGCCTTAGAAGGCTTGGGCAAGGGGTTTTACGTGTTGTTCACTGATACTGGGATAGAGTATCCTGAGACGGTAAATTACATAAAGAGGATCTTAAGGCAATTAAAGCTTGAAGACAAGGCGATAGGTGTAAGCTCATTTGTAGATTTCTTCAAGGCGCTTGAGCTCTTCGGCCCTCCAGCCCGAGACTTCAGGTGGTGTTGCAAGATCTGCAAGCTGGCGCCTATCGCGTATGCCATAAAGAGCTTGGGGGGCAAGTGCTTAACGTTCATCGGCTTACGTGAAGTGGAATCAGCGAAGAGGAGAAGGCAGGGCTCTATGTGGGAAGGCATATGGGTTAAGGGCCAGGTGGGCATCTCCCCGATATACGATTGGAGCACGCTCAACGTGTGGCTATACTTATTTAAGGAGGATGTCGAGCTAAACCCCTTGTATTACAAAGGGCTTGAGAGGATAGGCTGTTGGGTCTGCCCTAGCATGGACTTAGCTGAAATGCGCGTGGTCGAAGAAATTATGGGCCCTTCGTGGCATGAGTATTTAAAGAAAATGTCCAAGTCCCTTTCCTTGAGTGAGCAAGAATTGAAGCAAGGCCTGTGGAGATGGCGTTTCAAATCCCCTGGATGGTTGGAGTCGAGAGGGGAGAAGACACACAAGAGGCGGGCCGGGTACTTGTACGGGAAAAAAATTCGAATCGAAAAGGAAGACGACTTTAAGAGATTGCTTAGCATATTAAAGACCATGTACGAAGTACACGAAGAAGGCGGACAAGTTACATTGCTGGACAAAGGGAGAAGTATTGCAATTTTAATGAAAGAAGAAGAGAAAATAATCATAGAGGCAGAAAGTAGACATTGGCTTAAAATCTTTAGAGGCATAGCTCGTGCTTTGGCCTGCGTCAAGTGTATGTTATGTTTTGCGACGTGCCCCAACGAGGCCATAGAAATGGGGCAGAAGGGCGTTGAAGTTTCAACAGAGAAGTGTACGGCTTGTGGTGAATGCAACTACACGTGCCCCGTATGGGCTTATAGTCTAAAGGCCCCTCATATTGCGAAAAGGTTATTAGAGTAAATAAGTTATCTTAGGCTGAGCCATTCCCAACGCCATGGAGGGCTACTAACATGTTCACGCCACCAGGGCTGGGGTACGACAGGGCAATAACGGTCTTCTCGCCAGAGGGAAGGTTATATCAAGTCGAATACGCGCTCGAGGCAGTTAAAAGAGGGTGGACGACTTTAGGCATAAAATGCAGAGATGGCGTAGTAGTCGCCGTAGAGAAGAAGAGAATATCGCCACTCGTTGATCCTGAAACCATGGAGAAGATATGGAAAGTAGACGACCATGTAGGAATAGCCTATGCTGGATTGGCTTCTGATGGACGTGTCTTGATCGATAGAGCTAGAATAGAAGCGCAAATATACAGGTTGATATATGATGAGCCCATAGACGTAGAGGTCCTGACACGCCGAATAAGTGACCTTAAGCAACTATATACTCAACACGCAGGAGTCAGGCCGTTTGGCGTGTCATTCATAATAGCCGGCGTCGATAGGACTGGGCCTAGGCTGTACATGACGGAGCCCAGTGGCGCATACGCAGGTTACTACGCTGTAGTCATAGGCGCTGGCTCACAAACAGCCACAGAGATCCTTGAAAAGCATTATAGCCAAGGGCTAAGCATAGAAGACGGTATAATGTTGGCGTTGAAATGCATGGAGGCTGTAGTCGAAGGAGGGTTAAGCGTGGAGAAGATCGAAATAGCAATAGCTGAAGTCAAGACAGGGCGATTCGATAAGCTAAAGGCCCAGCATGTCAAAGAGTTAATAGAGAAGTTTAGGGAACGGATGAAATAATTATGAGCGAGAGCGAACACTCCATAGCAAGACTCGTCCTCGGATCGGAAAGGTTTGAAATACTCATAAACCCTGAAAAAGCTTGGCAGATAAAACAAGGAGCGAAAGTTGACGTAAGGGAGGCCATGATAAACGACGTGATATACAAAGATGCCAGGAAGGGATTAAGAGCTTCGCGAGAGGCGCTTCAGAAGATCTTTAAGACCCTCGACCCCTACGAAATAGGCAAGGTCATAATTCAACGAGGAGAAATCCAGCTAACGGCTAAGCAGAGAAAAGAGCTTATAGATAGCAAGCGCAAGCAAATAATAGCCTACATATCGAGGAACTGCGTCGACTCGAAGACCGGGCTACCATTGCCCCCGACTAGAGTAGAGCTGTTATTAGACGAAGTCAAGGTCTCTATAGACCCATTCAAAGACGCTAAAGAACAAGCACTAGAGGTAATCAAAGTTCTGAGAACCAAGATCCCCATAAAGATCTCAAAGACGTTGCTAGAGATAAGGGCTCCTCCGCAACACGCCAGCAAGGTCTACTCTATAGTGCCTCGCTATGGTGAGGTACTAAAAAGCCAATGGCTGGGAGACGGCTCTTGGAAGGGCGAGGTAGAGGTCCCCGCCGGACTACAATTGGAATTGATTGATAAGCTCAATAAAATGACGCAAGGAGACGTCGAAATCAAGGTTGTAAGCAAGAGTTGAGGTTCATGCCCATTTACGTCAAGGATTGGGATGTCGTAGTTCCAGGAGAGCTCTTGGCAGAGGGAGACTACACCGCTGGTCCCTATGTGTACAAGGAAGACAACAAGCTGTTTGCCACCACTATCGGGATCGTGGAAAGCAAGAGAGGAGTCATAAGGGTGGTACCATTGCAGGGACCTTACATACCCAAAGTAGGCGACGTAGTCATAGGGATCGTCGTGGATTATTTGCCCACAGCCTATGTGCTCGACATAAACTCTTCATATAAGGCCATATTACAAGCTACAGAGGTATTACCTCCTCAGAAAAACGCATTAACCGAGGACCTATCTAAATATCTGGATGCAGGGGATGCCCTCGTGTGCAAAGTCGTGAGATTTGATAGGTACTCGGATGCCATAGTTTCTTGCAAGGGTAGGGAGTTGGGTAAGGTAACCGATGGGAGGCTCATCAGAGTTAACCCCGCTAAAATACCGAGGCTCATAGGCAGAAAGGGCTCTATGATAAATCTGGTTAAAAAAGAAACGGGATGCAAAATAGTGATAGGACAAAACGGCTTCATATGGATAAAGGGCAAAGACCCTGAATCGGAGCTCTTAGCGGAAAGAGTCATAAGGAAAATCGATGAGGAGGCCCATATAAGTGGGCTCACACAACGCGTCCAGCTCATGTTGCAATTGGAGAGGAGGGGCTGACGTCTATTGAGCGCGAAGAGCAAGGAGCTCGTACTAATAACCCCTGACGGGAGAAGGCTTGACGGGAGAAGGCCAGACGAAATAAGGGAGATCAAAATAAAGGTCGGGATACTGGAGAACGCCGATGGCTCTGCTTACGTTGAACAGGGCCAAACTAAAATTTATGCAGCCGTTTACGGACCGCGTGAGGTACATCCTAGACACTTGGCCCTACCCAATAGAGCTATCATAAGATGCAGATACCACATGACCCCCTTCTCAGTTGAAGAGAGGAAGTCGCCCGCACCCACAAGAAGAGAGATAGAACTATCAAAGGTGATAAGGGAGGCGTTGACCCCAGCAATCATTGTAGAACAGTTTCCATCCTCGGCAATTGATGTCTTTATAGAGGTGATCAACGCGGATGGTAGTACGCGCTGTGCAAGTATAATTGCGGCGTCTGTTGCATTAGCATCAGCAGGCATGCCCATGAGGGATCTAGTGGCGGCGTGCTCTATCGGCAAGATAAATGGTGTACTCGTCCTCGACGTTACTGACGTCGAGGACAAATATGGAGAAATGGACATGCCACTTGCCATGATGCCTAATCGAAACGAGATAACTCTATTCCAATTAGATGGAGTATTAACCTTCGAGGAAGTCGAGAAGGCAATTTCCATGGCCACCAAAGCCTGCAAGGAGATATACGAGAGGCAGAAGAGTGCTCTGAAGGAGAAGTACATCGAGTTACGAAAAGCAATTGAAGAGGGTGGTAAGGCGTGATGCCAAAGCTGAAGAAGCAACAGATAATAGATCTCCTCTTGTCTGGAAGGAGGGTTGACGGAAGAGGGCTAGAGGACTTGAGGCCCGTAGAAATTAAATGTCGAAGTGTAAAGAACGCCGAGGGCTCAGCTGAGGTTAGACTTGGCAGGACTTTGGCAATAGCAGGAGTGAAGACGAGCATAGGGACGCCCTTCGCCGATGCTCCGGACATGGGGGTGATGATAGTTAACGCCGAGTTCCTCCCTATAGCATCGCCAACATTTGAGCCAGGTCCTCCTGACGAAAATGCTATAGAATTGGCAAGAGTCATAGACAGAGGTCTGAGAAGGGCTGAGATGATAGACTTAAAACAACTCTGCATAGTCCCTGGCAAGGCTGTCTGGGAGGTGTGGATTGACATCCATGCTCTAAACCACGATGGCAACCTCATGGACGCTTCGGCCCTAGCGGCCGTGGCAGCCATCTTAACGGCAGAGATACCCAAAGCCGTAGTGAACGAAAAGGGCGAAGTAACGATTAACAAGGGCGAGAGACAAAGGTTGCCCATAAAGAGCATACCTATCACGGTCACAGTTGCTAAAATAGGTGATAAGCTGGTGGTCGATCCAAACTTAGATGAAGAAGAGGTCTCAGACTCATTTTTGACGGCAACTTTCGTAGGCGACCATGTCTGCGCCGTCCAAAAGAGGGGAGAGAAAGGTTTAACCGTGGAGGAGATTATGAGGGCTCTTCAAATAGCGTGGCAAAAGGCTCGTGAGCTCCTCAAAATAATTAGGGGGGTCGTAGGCAGTGGGTAGAACTAAGAAGGTCAAAACCGCTGGCAGGTTCGGAGCGAGATATGGAGCGACAATAAGGAAGAAGGTGGCAGAGGTAGAGGCAATGATGAGAGGGCCTCACAAATGTCCCTACTGCTATTCAGTGGGCAAGGTAAAGCGTAAGGCCGTAGGCATATGGTATTGCAGGAAGTGCAAGGCAATCTTCAGCGGAGGGGCCTATGTACCGAGAACTGGGCTATGAGGAGGCCTCCGCTTAGCTTTAAGTACGTGATATCGACGTGTCTTAGGCCTTCGAGGAGACTACGCACTTTTGGACGAGATTTAGCGCATGCCTTAATTAACGGTTACTACATAACTCGGGGGAAGAAGAGAATACTCGATTTAAAGGGACTAGCTTTAAACTTCAAAGCCTCAAGGTTGGTCATAGTTCAAGCGAAGAAAGGTAATCCCAGCAAGTTGGATTTCTACGATGCGACTCTCGAAAGAGTACCACTACTAGGCTCACTTTTCGTATCAGGCGTAAAGCTCATTAGAGAGCAGAAACACATTACACGGGCCCCTCAACAAGCAAAGCTTGTCGTCCATTACGACCTCAACGTCGTGCCCTCTGAGATGAGACGAGAAGTCATGTTAATTCCTACATTACTTGATTTGAAGGTCAGTGAAACAGAGGACGATAGGTGGGTTGTGAGAGTTTCGTGGACTGAAAAGGGCCTTGAGATCTCATTTATCGACAGAGACCAATCTCTGTCGTTTGGCCCAGTTATAAGGGTGAGGAGAGTTGTCTTATCGACAACATAGCGCAAAGATAATCATTAGAGGTGAAGTGCGCGAGCTCGACATGTTGTTCTCAGCTCTCAAACCCGAGTGCGAAGACAAGGGTAGAGGTTTTTCGGTTCAGATAGTCATCGACGGGAAAAAATTAATAATAAAATTGAGCGCTAAGAGCTTAAGTAGGTTAAGAGCGGTAACCAACTCGTACTTGAGGTGGATAAAGTCGATATTTAAAATTGTTGAGAGTGGTGAGGCATATGCAAACGCAGATCCCACCTGAAGTGCAGCATAAGATAATGCAGTTACAGGAATTACAGGAAAGGATTAAAGCTCTAATCTTGCGAAGACAGCAACTCGAAGTGGAGCTAAGAGACGTCGAAAACGCGCTAGACGAACTTAAAAACGTCAGCGAGGACGCGTCCATTTTTAAGTTCGCTGGGAGGATATTGATGCGCGTGAGCAAGGACGCCATAGTCAAGGAGCTGACAGAGAAGAAGGAGACTCTAGAATTGCACATAAAGACCTTGGAAAGACAAGAAGCTCACGCTAAGAAGAGGTTAGAAGAGCTTAGGCAAGATTTGAGCCAAAGGCTGACAGGCATATCAATGTAGGTGAGCGTTGTACGAGATAAAGATGTCTAACGTTGAGGAGGTGCTAAAAAGAGTTCAGGAAGCAGCTATAAAACATCTAATGAGCCTCCTGCAACCCGAGGAGCTTATAGATGCGAATGTCTCCCTATCCTTTGAGAACAGCGTCCTAAATGTCGAGGTCGAAGTGCATTTACATGAGGCAAGTCCGAAGAAGTCCAACGAGATAGCCAGGCAAGTCGCGCAATACGTAATTGATTTATTTGATAGCATGTGGAGGGAGGTCCTTGAAAGAGGTCCTCTTAGTAAAGATGGTAAGAGGAGTTGGCAAAATAGTCATAACCAGTCACCAGAACAGTGACGTCGATGCCGTGCTAAGCTGCTACGTCGCGAAGAAGATTATCAACAAGCTCAACCCACGAGCCACGGTCGATATAATAACGCCTGGGATGAACCTTCAAGCAAGGAGGGTTACTGAGAGCCTAGGGATCGCGGCTCAAATACTAGAAGAGGACTCTCTTCCCGAATACGAGCTGTGCCTATTGATAGACGTCAACAATTTAGCGCATATGGGTGTACTGAAGGATTATGTAGTGAGAGACAAGCCAGTAGTAATAATAGACCACCATAGGCCTTCGATTAACATGCCCCTCAACGCTTTGTCTATAATAGATGAAGAGGCTGTAGCAACGGCAGAAGTCCTATGTGACGTCTTGATAAACCTAGATTTAAAGCCGACGAGAGAAGAGGCGCAATGCCTGTTGATCGGCATTCTCTCAGACTCTAGGAGGTTGCTCATAGGGACTGAGAAGACGTTGCGAGACGTCGCTTTTCTTTTGTCCCACGGGGCTTCGTTGCCCGAGGCCATAGCCACTCTCAGCATGCCGATGAGCTACTCTGAGAGGGTAGCGAGACTAAAAGCTTCGCAAAGAGCGACTCTGTACTCCCTAGGTCAGTGGATAGTAGCCGTTTCAAACGTAGGTTCGTACGAGGCTTCAGCGGCGAGAGCGCTAATCGATTTAGGCGCTGACTTGACCGCCGTCTGCAATGAGCTCGATGGCGGGGTCAGGCTATGTGCTAGAGCTAGCGAAGAGTTCGTTAGGAGTACCAACATGCACCTAGGAGAGGAGCTGGAAAAGCTAGGTTCATTAATGTCTGGTTCGGGTGGAGGCCACGCCAGCGCTGCTTGCGTTACCGTTCCAAGGCAATGCGGTAAAGTCATAGACGTGTTCCTCGCACTCGTGAGCGACAAGTTGAGGTTGCCCCTCAAGAAAATAGAGTAAAGAAGAAAGAGCTAAATGGGGGGGTAAGTAAAGGGTCATAGGTTTGGGGGTCTGCGATCTTCAAGCGACTTCATTGCCTCCTCAAAGCTTCTCGCTACAACCCTCTTGTCACAGCCCACGTCAATTACATCCCACGGAGCCTTCTCTCCCGGCTTTAAGAAAACCTCCGGCATGAGTCTTGTCATGGTAGCCCACGACCTTAACCTTAGCTCCGCTAGCTTCACCAAGCGGAAGGCAAGCCTCTCATCCCCGAGGGATAGGACGGCTTGGAAAACAGCTCTGTGAGGGTTTAGGACCTCAAATCTGACCTTAGGGCCTTTAAAAAGTTTAAAGTATCGCCTATAGCTCTCCTTTATCATGTTTGGCTTGGGCGGAGAAAGCCATTGAAAGGGGGTATGTGCCTTAGGTATCAAAGGGTTCATAGATATGTGAAGCGTGGCCCTACTCTTGGCTATGATTTTAAGAATTTTATTAAATAGCTGAAAGCTATTCTCCATATCTTCCTTGGGTAGGCACGTGATCAGGTAAAACTTTATCTCTGTAAGGCCTTTATCTACCGCCATCTCCACGACGTTTTCTAACGCTTCATCGTCGTAAGCCTTACCCAGAAAAGCTCTATCCGCTTTAGATAGAGACTCCACTCCAAGAGCTATGGTCTTCTGACCTCCTTTCTTGATGAACTCGAGGAGCTCATCATCAACGACGTCAGGTCTAAGAGACGGTATAGACAGGCCAAGATTTCTTGACAACACTTCTGCACATACGTCCTTAAACCACGGGACATCAAATATGCCCGTACCTATGAGGACTACGCGATTAGCCTTGCTCCTCGAGAGGCCTTCGTCTAGCAAGCCCTTTATCTTGCCTAAGCTCCTATACCTGAGAGGGCCGTTAGTCCAAGACACGAGACAAAATCGGCATCTCCTATTGCATGATCGAGAAACCTCTAAGCAGAAGGCGTTAGCGAAGAGGGGGTCGATGAATGCATCAGCGCTCGCGGTGGTGAGTTGAGCTAATATGTGGGGCGCCTGGTCGAGGTCCAGGGCTAGACACCTTTCCACCCTCTCCTTGCCGTAGCGGTAAACGGACTTTAAATTGCTCATCTCCTCAACCTTCCTCCTTTTGCTCATTTTCGACTTTAAGATCTCCAGCAAGTCGCTGAGGCAAGGCTCCAATTCGCCTACGAAGACGCAATCGACGATCTTTGACACAGGTAGCGGGTTAGCCGACACGGCTTGGCCGCCAGCGATTATCACGGGATCTGCTTGACTACGCTTCTCTGCCATGGGGTTTATGCCTGCATCTAAGAGCATTTTCACCATGTTTACGTAGTCCTCTTCGTATTGAAGGGTAAAGGCGATGACGTCAAAGTCCCTAAGCTCTGCCCCACTCTCAATGGTCCTAAGAGGTTCGGCAAGGAAACATCGCTCGCACAACACTTCGTCGTCGAGATTGAAGAGGTAGTAAAGTTGTTGAACTGTCAGCCCAGTCATCCCGGCTTTGTAGACGTTTGGGTAACAAAGAACTATCTTCAGTTTGCTCCTCTGCCAATTCTTCCTTATCACATTGTATTCAAGAAAATCCACCTTTTTTGCCAAGTCCATTCTCAAGGCTCCTCCTATCGAACTAAAGAACGAGTTGACATTTAACTACGAAGTATGTCGCCAGAACATGAGGGTTAAAATGGAAAGGCCTAAGCTAGTTGTTGAAGGACGCTTGCCTCTTCGCTTTCAGGCGGTACTTGGAGAAGCTTGCTCTTCATTGCTTCAACTTTTCTTAGCGGGTATATCTTCTTAGCTTTATTATAGGCGTCGGACGAAATCTTCCCCAAGACTAGTTCTTGAACGAAGTCCTCAAAGCTTAACTGCGACGCCCTCTCCTCCACCACTTGCTTCATTATTGCCCTTATAGCGGACTTCTGAGAGGTCTTGGCCCTCTTCACCGTCACGGCTAACATGAACACCCTCAATCGATATCCGTTCTTAGTCTCGACGTCGAAGATGCTGTCCACTCTCGAGGAACCTCTTCTAATTAAGCTCCTCACGTAGTCCCTAGCGAGCTCGTGTCCTTTGAAGATGGTGTACGCTTTATCACCTTCGACCTTGATTATCTGGAAGCGCAACTTTATGTGCTGATGCGAAAAGTCGTTTGTAATGCTGTAAAGAGTCGTCCAAAGAGTCCTCCTAATGACTTTTGCAGGCGAAGACGTCATAGTCTTGCCCAGTTCGACGAACCCGAAGTATTTGGGCGCTAATATGGTTATCCATACCTTAGGTTGCGCCTTTATCGCTTTTACCTTCTTCGATGACACTTAAATACACCTCTTGTGTGCATTTGCCAAGCGCTTTCCACGACGTCGCTTAAAGCGTAAAGACAATAATTTAAACCTTTTCATTAACGGCCGCTAAGAAATACCGCCTTTGCTTAATAGCTTAAGAAGGGGTTGTAAACAAGCGAATATGTCGTTCATGGTGTTTATGACCGTCCCGATGTCTTCGGCTTCGACGACTATGTTTAAACGATCTTCATTGACCTTATTGACCTCTAACTTTAGGCCTTCTGGAGAGGTCACGTCATCAGGGCTCAAAGCTCTTATCGCGACATCGACAAGACCCGGGAGTAGTATAAGAAGCTCCAGTGTTATTCGTTTCCCGCCTTTCTTCAAAATCGTGCCCCCGTCTTCAAAGCCCTGCCAACTAATAAGTCCACTATCTTGACGAAGCTCTCGAGAGATTCTGAGGGAATTACGGCTCCAGCAGCACTTTCGTGACCGCCTCCACTACCGCCCACTTGTTCAGCGGCCATCTTGATTATAGCGCCTAAGTTTATCCCCCGCTTCGATAAAGTTTCGTGCATACGAGCCGATATCTTAACCTTGCCTTTGGCCGAATGGGTCACCGATATCAGGGGCTTGGATAAGTCGCACATATAGGACGAGATGGCTATGGAGGCTATAGCTCCCAATACCCTCTCATCGACTACGTTCCTCATGTCCATCACTTGCACGTTGTTTAGCGTACGCATGTGAGATGGATCGCTACGCAGTAGAGACAGGTATTGAGCTAGCCTCCTCCTATATTCCAGAGATATCGCCTCAGCTTGGTTCAAGATCTTCCCCCTACTCCCTAAGCCTATAGCTAGACCGACGCCGTGCTTCCTCAGCCTGCCACACGCGTTCAAAGTCTGCGCGAATTCGTGAGCATACCTCAGCGACGAATCTTCGGGCTCGTAGAGGAACTCGTAGATGAGGCCGAAGAGGGCATTTGCTGACTGAGGGCTAAACCCCTTCATTAGCAGGTGTTTTATCAGCGCCGTAGCTAACTTAGACACCTCATCGGCGCTCAAATCCTTGTACGTCGTTAAAGAGCCGTCAGACCTCTTTAATGCTATGCCTATGCTCTCGAGGAAGTGTTGAGAGGCTGCTTCGTCATAGGTCAAGCTGGGCAATAAAGGGTCCACGGTGTACATAAGCGACTTTACTAGAGGTTGGCGAGGAATACCGTAGAGCCTTAACCCCATAAATTTTCTTACCCAACCTCTTTCTATAGCCTCTTGAGCTATTAACTTATTCAGCCCCACGAAACCTTGCGAGCTCTCCTGTCTATCACCTATGGCGCCGACCATGGCAAGGTACGCCGCCTCGCGGTCTACGGTATTCATGCCTTTAGACACGAGATACGCCAGCCCCGAGGCGCTGACGTCCTTTCCGCCATTGAGCCCGAAGAAGTGTGGGTTTAGCTCTCGAAGCCCTTCGTTAACGACCTCCGAGCTCCTTAGAGGCTCGTGGTGGTCAATTACACTGGCCGGAAGGAGGCCTCTGTCTGCTATGGCCTCAACTGCCGAGCTACCCAAGTCGACGAAGATGTAGTAATCCCCTCTTGGGAGAGAGGCTAAAGTCTCTTCATCGAGCTGATCCACGACTCTTATTGCGAAAGACCTTTCAATTTTCATGAGTGACCTTGCTATTATCGATGCGGCCGCCAATCCATCAGCGTCGTAGTGGGTTACTATTACGTAGAGGTCAGCCGAAGAGCTCTCCACGCTCTCAACTATTTGGAAAGCTGCATCACTTAGCGCAGACAGCCCCTCAAACCGCTCATCGCTTGAGGCCATGGTTTGTTCAGCTTTATGCTATTACACTTATCTTCTCAGGCTCATACTTCCAACCTGGAGGTAGCACCTTTTTCCGCTTGTAGTACTTCACGAGCCTATGTATTTTAGACTCCGTGAGCTGGAGGCCTCGGAGCGAGAAATAATCCCTTGGATGCTCCTCTAAGTGGCGCCTTATTCTCACGGCCTTCTTAATTAAATTAGCAAGATCCTCCGGAATTTGAGGAGCCAACCCCTTCTCGGCAAGCACTTGAGTCAGCTTCTTCCCTATGATCGCCTTTGTCAATGCTATCCCGTGCTGGTCTCTGAGCAGGATGCCTATCATTGATGGAGAGTAGCCCTTCTTGGCGTAATCGACTATCAGAGAAACGACCTCGTCCTCAGATACCTTTAGCTTCGCTACTACATCGCTCGCTATAGGCCTTGTCGAGTGAGACTTCCCCTTTTCCTTGCTCCTCCGCACCTTATTGCCACCTTCCAGTTAGACTTTATGGGGATACACATAAATATTACGTGCAATGAAGTAGACTTCAATGCTCACGCAGATCGCCTACGTCACTAACAACCCCCACAAAGCCCGCGAGAGCTCTTCTATATTGAGAGAGCTGGGCGTAGAGGTCGAGGTCGTACAAGTCGACATACCTGAAATTCAGTCAGACGACATAGAAGAGATAGCCAAGTTTAGGGCAAGAGAGGCTTATAAATTGCTGAAGAGACCGGTCATAGTAGAGGACGCAGGGCTATTCATTGACGCGCTCAACGGTTTTCCAGGGCCATACTCTTCATACACCTTCAAGACCATAGGGATTAACGGGATACTCAAATTAATGAGGGGCGAGAAGAGGAGGACGGCAACTTTCAAGTCCGTGGTTGTATTTCACGACGGGAGAAGGATGCGTACATTCTTGGGCCAGGTGAGAGGGAGGATATCCTTTGAACCGAAGGGATCGTCGTGGGGGTTCGACCCGATATTTGAGCCCAAGGGCCTGAAGGGGCTTACTTATGCCCAACTATTCCCTGAGGTCAAAAACAAAGTGTCCCATAGGAGGAGGGCGCTCGAAAAGCTCGCCCGATATTTAATAAGGAGGGCCAAATATTTAAAAAGAGAAGAGGGTTAACGCTCTTTGTTTAGGAGAAGGAGGGTTAGTAGTGTCTCGAAAGCCCGTGGACGCTGGCTCGCTCAAAGAGGGCTCCTTCGTGGTGATAGACGAGGAGCCGTGCAAGATAGTCGAAGTGGAGAAGTCAAAGCCAGGGAAGCACGGCTCAGCCAAAGTCCGAATAACCGCCATAGGGATTTTCGACGGAGTTAAGAGGAGCATAGTCGTGCCGGTGGATCAGAAGGTCGACGTCCCTATAGTCGAGAAAAAGGTTGCCCAAGTAATATCGATAACGCCAGCGAGCGTCCAATTGATGGACCTCTCAAGCTACGAGGTCTTTGAGGTGTCCAAAGAGGCAATAGAGGTAGACTTACTCAACAAAATGGCAGTAGGTACTGAGGTAGAGGTATGGGAGCTCTTGGGCAAGAGGAAGATAATGCGGACGCGATAAATGTCTAAGTGGACCTATTGAGTCAAGGTGATGTGCATTAGAGATCAAGCGTGTGGGCATAATTTCGAAGCAAGACCTAAAAGAGGCATTGAAGCTCATAGAAGAAATCTACCCATTGTTTAAGGCGAGGGGTCTGGAGATCCTTATCGATCGAGACATCGCTAACGCTTCAGCGAACCCAGATGTCAGGCGTTCGGCCTCGTACATCCATGATTTGAAGAAGGCTGACATGGTCATAGTATTTGGAGGGGATGGCACGATACTGCAGACAGTGCGAAAGCTCAAGCCTCCCCTCAGAATCCTAGGCGTCGACATGGGTTACATGGGCTTCCTCTGCGAGGCGGAGCCCG
>Ga0105154_1000201_pt1 | contig 26986 bp, 32 predicted proteins | sample SSWtaG_FD_89672 | JGI IMG/M metagenome (GOLD analysis project Ga0105154, IMG submission 89672) | Hot spring microbial communities from Sandy's Spring West, USA to study Microbial Dark Matter (Phase II) - SSWsed_matched | ecosystem: Environmental > Aquatic > Thermal springs > Hot (42-90C) >... | reverse complement strand
CAGCTATAACAGCCCCCGCCGCCCCTCCGCGGACCGCGGCGTCTCTGATCTTGAGCACAGCAGCGCCAGGGTTCCTGGAGCAGCTCACCACAGCCACGACGGCCAGCCCTCCCTCGAGCTCCTCCACAGGCTCCACCTGCACCTTCGAGACTGACCTCTCGCCCAGGAACTCCTCGACGACCACGGCCCCCTTTTTCGAAAGCCTCACCCCGGCTCTAGCGCGCTCGATCAAGCCTAGGTCGCTCAACCTCCTCAAAACCCCCCTGATCGTGCCCTCTCCTACTTCCAGCTCCTCTGCCAGCCTCGCCCTGCCGACGTACTCCTTTGAAAGATATAGGTAAAGAAGCACCTCGAGGTCTGCATGCTTCCTAGACGTCTCAGAACTTCCAGTGCTCATACCTCCACAGAACCACGTCGCCGCTCGCAAGCTCATATTTATCCGCAGCGACAGGACCCAGCTCCAGCTGCCCCTTCTCCCTATTGAAGATGTACCAGAGCCAGCTGTAGCCCTCGTTCTTCGAGAGGATCTTCTCCTCAACACCGTTCACAGACGTCACGTAGGCCCCCCAGCTCCCGAACTTGTACTCCACTCTAGCGACAGCTACCAGGGCAGACAGGACCGTGGCTCCTCTAGGCAGCAAGGTGTTGTTGTACCATGCCACTGTCCCATTGCCGTAGTCAATCCCGACGTTGACGAGCACCAGGTTCCCCAGGAGCTCCTCTCTGGCCCTCAGCTCCCTCCTCAAGTTCAAGTTCTCGATGTAGAGGAGGGATGCAGCTGAGGTTGCCGCTACGGCCCACACCAGGAGCAGCAGCACTAGGAGCTTCTCCACCCTGGGCTTAGGTTCACCTCTGCTCACGTGAGCCTGGTTAATTATCCAATATTTATACTTTTCTCTATGTCCAGAGCCCTGGAGACCTTCTCCACAACCAGCGTCGATAGAAGAGCTGTCGTGAACTCGGTGAGGAGGCCTACACCCACCATGAAGCCTCCCATGACTGGGAGGAAGAGCCCCACGATCCCTGTGACCACAGCAGCTGTGAGCGGTAACCCGAAGGCAACATACAGAACTGCTGATGAAGCCACGTCGAAGAAAAAGCAGAGGAGGAAAGCCGCCGCGAACCTGTACTCCGCAGAAGCTATCCCGCGGGAAACAAGGCCGAAAAACGCAGCTGTGAGACCCCCTAGGAGAGCGTTAGTGAGAGTCCAAACGCCGGGGAGGATTAGGAGGTCTGAGAGAAGGTACGTCAAAGCAGCTATCAGAAAGCCCGTTAGAGGTCCTCCGGCATGCGAGCCTACGAAAGCGAAGAGGAGGGGGATGTTGACGAACTGCAGCTGAGTCACTAGGTTTTTGGCTACTCTAAACGACACCCCCAGGGCCGAGAACACCGCCACCAGTGCGACCTCCCTGGACTTCAAAGCCCCTAGAGAATTTGGATGCTTCTCCATTACTTAAAGCTTTCTGCTAGCCCGCCTGGCTGAGCCAGTTTAGCACCTTCACGAAGTCTTCCTCCTTTATGCACACGTCCCAGTCTAGGCACCCCTCTACCACCAGGCCTCTCCCGGTAGCTGGGTTCCAGAACACGAACGTGGGGGTTCCTGTGAAGCCTAGCTTCGCTAGGCTGCTTGAGAGCTCCTGGATCGTGTGCTCTCTGAGGGGCATGCAGGCTTTTGACTCGTTGATGACTTCTGCGCTAGTGAAGTCCAGCGCCACTCTAACGGCGTCGTCGAGAGAGGTTGTAGTGCTTTTCAGAAAGAGCTCGTAGAGCCCGCTGGACACGTTGAAGTAGAGGTACGCGCTTCCCGTCCTGTTGTAGAGACACCATGTGAAGGCGTGCATGGGCGCAACCTCAGGGTGCACGACAAGGTCCACGAACACCACCCTCAGCTTGCCCTGCTTCACAAGCTCCAGGAGGAGGGCTGTGTTCGCCTTGTAGAACTTGGCGCAGTATGGGCAGTGGTAGTCCTCGAGGATGTAGAGAGTTGGCGCGCCCGCCGCACCGAGGCTCACTCCTTCCTCGAGAATCGGGGGCGGGCTTCTACTCAGCTCGTAAGCGAACACGCCGAGGCTCTGGAGAAGTCTCCTGTGCAAGTCCTCCCGGACAGTATAGAAAGAGCCTTGAAGGGGGACGATGTAGGGAGCCCCTCCGGAGATGTTGTAGTCGCTCCTCACGACCACCGCGGGTAGGACTTCCAGCTTGAAAGGCAGCGCCTCGGGGGTTACTTTCTCGACACTGCTCACATTAACCAGGAAGACCCGGCTGAGAATCTCCCCCAGATTGGGTTGTTCATGAGGAAAGGAGGTCAGCGGAGCTGTGCTGACGACCAAGAAAGCTTCCCCGCCGTACCCGTAGCTCACCTGGACTCCGCTGTAGTGCGCTATGATCGCGGAGAGCAGGGGGTAGAGCTCCTTGTAGTTGCCGAAGGTGCACGAGACGTAGTCGCTGGGAACCGTGACGTTCCCCCGGATCAGCAGCGCGGGGTACACCTGGAACCTCTTCTCGAAGCTGCTCGCCGGCACCACGCACACAGGCAGGTTGATTACATTGACTCCTCTCTGCTGGAGCATCATCTTCAGCGACGAGGTAACCTCATCGGCGGCATGCTTCTGCGCGTCCGTCGCGTAGACATACACGATGGACGGCTCTGCGCACTCGGCTTCAGGTTCCGCTGGACCCGTGGGAGACGGCAAGAGCGATCCCTCGAAGCCTCTCAGCAGGAGGACAGCTCCAGCTGCTAGTGATGCTATGAGTACTGCAGCGAGTAAAGCGACCTTGGTCTTACCCAGCTTCATTGAGAGTACACTGAGTTCCGAAGTAAATAAAGCTGCTTCTGATGAGCGAGTGGAGGAAAGTATATAGCTCCCCTTGAGCAGAGTTTTACGTGAGTCAATCTAGGCTCTCGAAGAGGATACAGAAACTTGAGTATCCCATCCGCAAGTACGCCGCCCTTGCCAGGCAGCTGGAGGAGAAGGGGGAGAAAGTCATCTACCTCAACATCGGGGACCCGCTGAAGTACGACTTCTCCACACCCAGGGAGCTAATCGAGGAAGCTTACAAGGCTATGCTAGAGGGGCACAACTACTACGCCCCGTCGGACGGGCTGAGGGAGCTCCGCGAGGCGATAGCCGTCAAGGAGAAAGTGTGGAACGGTGTTAGCATCAAACCGAGTGACGTACTGGTTACGTCCGGCGTCAGCGAGGCCATAAACGCCCTCTTCGCTGCTCTCGTAGACGAGGGCGATGAGGTTCTGCTGCCAGACCCCAGCTACCCGCTCTACATAAACTTCTCCGACTTCTACGGCGCCAGGAAGGTGTTCTACACCGCGCGAGAGGAGGAGGGGTGGGTACCGGATGTGGACGACATTAGGAGGAAGATATCCCCGAGGACGAAGATGATCATTGTAAACAACCCCCACAACCCCACCGGCGCTGTTTACCCCGCGGGAGTCGTCAAGGAGATACTGGACATCGCCGCTGAGCACGGAGTGCCTGTTGTCACAGACGAAATATACGATGCCCTGACGTTCGAGGGGGAGTTCAGGAGCGCGGCCGCGCTGGCGAGCGAGGACAACGTGGTCATAGGGCTCAACGGCTTCTCCAAGACCTTCCTGGTCACAGGCTGGAGGCTCGGCTACGCCTACTTCCTCGGCCCCGAGGAGGAGGTATCCCAGATTAAGAGCAGTGTTCTCAACTTCCTGATGACAAGGCTGTCCGCTGTGACGCCGCTTCAGGTAGCCCTAGCCCGCTTTGCCGCTAGGCAGCCGGACTTCCTGGAGGAGGTCAAGAGGAGGATGGACGAGAGGAGGAGGTACACCTCCAAGAGGCTGAACGAGATAGAGGGGCTGCACCTGCCCTCAGCGCCCAAGGGTGCTTTCTACGCATTCCCGAGGCTAGAGCTCCAGTTAGGCGACGAGGAGTTCGCCAGGCGCCTCCTCGTCGAGGAGAAAGTGCTCGTGGCCTACGGCTCAGGGTTCGGACCCGCCGGCACAGGCCACATCAGACTCGTCTACCTACCCCCAATTGACGAGCTAGAGGAGGCCTTCGCCAGGATTGAGCGCTTCATCAAGCGCCTGAAGGTAGGCTAGCTCTCCACCAAGTTGCGTTGAAGGAGGGCGCTAGGGTGCGGTGGGTACCTTCCTCCTCCTAGCTATCTGCTTCAGCTCCTCATCGTAGGTGGCTAGCGTCGCGCCCAGCCTCTGAGCCAGTACCAGGATGATGTAGTCGTTCACCATGTAGGGGTCTGCTCCGTCCTCCCTCATCATTTCGAGAGCCCTGAGGAAAACCTCGCTGTTCTCGCTGACGTAGATGAAGCGAGCATCGCCGAAGTACTCCTCGAGCTTCTCCCGGACGACGTCCGGGCTCTGCTTGAACTTCGTTAGCAGCAGCCAGAGGTACTCGTGGACGACGATCGATGGCAGGTACACGCGGTCAGCCTCGTCGAGGATCTCCGCTGCTTCTGCGTGCTTCTCGCTGTCCTCGAAGGTGTCGTGCAGCAGCACGTCGGTGTCCACGAGTATCCGCATCAGCTCTCCCATCGGGCCACCACCAGCTCGTCCAGCGCTTCTCTTATCAGCAGCTCCATCTCCTCAGTAGTTATCTGCCTCCCCAGCTTGAGGGGGCTCCGCTTAGCCTTGAACCTGATAACCAGCGCGGATCCCTCCCTGTATATGACGGCGTAAGTCCCCGCCTCCACGCCGAGCTCCCTCAGAAGGGCTCGCGGTAGCTTGACCGACCCGTCTTCGTCGACCCTTACGATGAACTTCTTCCTCGCCACATCACTACGCAAGCTTCCACGCGTAAAAACGTTTTACTCCTCCCGCAACAAGAATCAAAATGGAGAAATACCGCTCACGCCAATTGCTTGCCAGAGGGCTCATTAAATGGAGGGGGCGCGGACGCTCGTCGTCGACGGCGTCAAGCTGACGCTGGTAGAGGACTTCCGCGAGCTAGGTCGGGTGCTGAAAGCCCAGGAGGCTGGCGGCAGATGGGACGTCCTGGCTGTGGATCAGTACATGACAGCCGAGATATCTTCGTTCGGCGGGTACATCCTCCTGGCTCTCTACGCTGAAGTCGAAGCAGACCGCGTGCCTGAAGCTGCTGGAGAAGACCCGGAGGTGGAGGTAGAGCTCAGCGACGGGAAGCTTACCCTGAAGTACTACGCTAGGTACGAGTACGCTGGAGGAGCCACCCTCCTTGCTGTGGTGAACAGGATAAACAAGTTCAGGAGCCTTCTAAGCCGCGTTCTCCTAGAGCTGCGGCAACCCTGAGCGGATAGTTCTCCCTAAAGCGGTATAGCTGCCCTTCAGCCCGACGTTTGGAGCTGCGGGTGTCTCTCGTGAGCGATGCTTGTCGAGTAACTTTCGCCGGTGGATACCCGCGTCATGCCTAGGCTGGTAACAAAAAACTTCTTTAAGACTTCCTAAAGAAGCCTCAGTGGTGTGAAAGTAAACAGCACAACGCAGAAGAGCGCGTGCGCAAGCCTGTCTGTGTGGCACGCGTCAAGTACCGCAGGCGCGAGGACCTCGAGGCGCTGCTGTACGACATCGTCGATAAGCTCGAGTTCGCCTGGGTGAGGAAGAACCAAGTACGCGTTGTCGAGAGCACAGGTTCCAGGAGCACCGCAGTAGCCAAGGTGTACGGCCTCCCCAGGGTCTACCAGGTAGCCTACGGGCTACCCCCGCTCTACGTAATAGAGGTGGCTTCCGAGAGGTTCGAGAGGCTGAGCCCAGAGGAGAGGGTCAAAGTCCTGATACACGAGCTCCTCCACATCCCCAGGGGGTTCACCGGGGGGTTGCGGCCTCACGGGGGGCACACGAGCGAAGAGCGCATCGAATCGCTGTATGAAGCGTACATGAAGAGGCTCTCCCGCTAGAGAGATGCGCGGCAGTGCAGCTCTCAACCGCAGCGGTTTCCTTCCACCCGAGCAAGCGGCTGTAGCCCTCAGGGCTTTTGCAGAGCGGGTAGCTCGCTGGGAGATGGCCAGGTGCCGTGTTCACGGTAGCGGGCGAGGAGCTCCGGCGTGAGCCACTCGAAGCGCGTGAACTCCGTGAGGATTATCTCCTCTAAGTCCACGTCCGCCGCGAACACCGTAGAAGCTATGTAGACCACCTTGTATACCAGAGCCTCGAGCATGCACGGGTGCTGCGACAACACACCGGCTGTGCTCTCCCCTACCACGGCCTCGTGGAAGTAAGGGGCCTCCACCAAGCTGCGGGCGGCAGCCGCGCAAGCCTTACCCTCGAGCAAGTAGAGCTTGCGCGGGCACGCCCCCGGCAGCTCGTAGCGGACGGAGTTTACCCGCCAGAGAGGAGCTACGTGCATCCGGTAGTGGTAGCTCAGGAGCTGCCTGCTCGGCGCCTGCTCCCTCGACTCGAGAGACTTCGCCACGCTGCTGAGCTTGGCGTACGCGTTCCTCATCTTGAGGCTGATTATGAGTAAGTCCAGCCAGTCCACCCACCTCCTCTCCTCGAAGCCTGTAGGTTTTGAGCAGGAGAGAACAACCCCTTCTAAGTCGCTCTCGTCCGACACGACGATACCTCTCCCGGCGTCGTACCTCGTCAGCCTCCCACGAGGATCCCAGTACCTCACCTCAACCCCTCTTATCTCGATTACAGGCTCCTTGGGGAGCAGGGAGAGGTATTCATACACAAGCCTGTCGGGCAGGAGCGCATGGAGCACAGTGTACTTGCGCTTGCCAATACCCTCGCTCCTGTACACAGTGTACGCGGGAGTGGGAGGGGGTAGGTCTCCCTCAACCACTACTAGAAGGGGGGTTACTCCCAGCTTGTCGAGCTTCGGGACGTAGTGAACTGTGACACCGCGCTCTCTGAGTCTCCTGGTCACGTCGACGACCGTACTATAAGGCAGGCCTGTCAAGGAAGCCACCTTAGCGAGATTCTGCGAGGAGGGGTATGCCTGGAGTATTTTCCACTCAGCTGGTGCAAGCCTCAGAAAACCCTCACAGCCCGCGGACGAGAGCTCTGGGCCAGGCATCCTCTCCTAGCCCCTGTTAACTGTCCTGATAAAGTTATCGTTTTATGACCAAGATACGCTATAAAAAGAAAATTAGGGAGCAATCTTTAAGTTTTGATAACAGAGGTTTGGGGGGCTACGGTGTGAGGAAGAGATACTCAAAACGCAGCGGCTACTTCATCAGGAGGGTCGCGGAGCTCATAGCCGCAGGAGGATCCATCGAGAGAGCTCAGTCCCTAGCCCTGGAGATCCTCATAACCGAGGTGCACCTCAACCTCGCCATGCGGGAAGGCCTACTGGGAGAGCAGGAGAGAGACGAAGCTGCCGAGCTTCTTAGGGAAATTGAAGAAGCCAAGCTCGCTTTGTACAGGGCGTGCCGCATGGGGCTTTTCGGCGCTGAGGCACAAAGAGTTAAGGCGAGGAGCTAGCAAGTACGCGCGGAGGTGAGCAGGGAGGGTGGAGCTGCACGAGGGTGTGGAGAGGGTTCTGAGGGATGTCGCCAAGAACGTCAGGAGCGGGTACGTAGACCCCCAGGAGGTGAGGAACCTGGCGATGGTGCTGCTGTCAGCTGCTATACTCAGCGGGGAGGACTTCTACTACGTCCTGAGCAACGCTCTCTACACCCTTGCGGACGCGCTCGGGACCTTCCTCAGGGTGACTTCGGTGCCTCTGTCCATCGAGGTCAGGGGAAGGGCTGAGAGAATGCTCGAGGAAGTACGCCTCGAGGTCTCTGGGTCCCTCTCAACGATGGCCGCGGCTGTCGCTTCGAACAACCAGTGCGAGGCTATGAAGTCCGCGTCAGAGCTCCTCAGGGTCTCGTACAAGGTGAACTCGCTGGCCGAGAACTTCAAGAACATCCTGGTGACCGAGCCGGAGGAGGTGTGACGTGCTTGCCCAAGGAGGTTGAGCTGAAGTACCGGTGCAAGGAGCCTGAGGAGGTGCTGCGGAGGCTGGAGGCCCTTGGCGCGAGGTACGTCGGCGAGTACCAGCAGGTAGATGTCTACTTCCAGCACCCCTGCAAGGACTTCGCGCAAAGCGATGAAGCACTGAGGGTCAGAGTATCGGAGGGGGCTGTGGAGCTGACCTACAAGGGGCCGCGCGAGCGAGCAGCGGGCGGTAAGTCCAGGGAGGAGTTGATAGTATCTGTCAGCGATCCGGGGCAGCTGCTCGAGATGCTGAGAAGGCTGGGCTTCCAGGAGGTGGCCAGAGTCAGGAAGAGGAGGAGGGTGTTCCTGGCCGAGGGTGCTGAGGTTTCGCTGGACTACGTAGAGGAGCTGGGGGTCTTCGTGGAGCTGGAGGATAGGGGTGCCGGGGCGGAGAAGCTGAGGGAGATAGCGGAGTCCTTGGGGCTCGGGGGGCCTCCCGTGGAGGAAACATACTTGGAAATGCTTCTGCGTGCTAGCGCGCGAGCGACTTGACGAGGTTGTAAATCGTCAAGCACGCTGCCACCAGGAACACAGCGTCGTAGACTATGTAGGAGTTCTCGAGCCCTATGATAGGTACTGCTAGCAGGTTGAACACCCTTCTCAGCGTGTAGTAGGCGACGGCTATCTCGAGCAACCGGAGCACTGCCTGAATGATCGAACCTACGACCCTCGACTCGGCCTCTAGCGCCAGCGACACCACGGAGGAGAGAGGCGCCACCAGCTGCTCAGCCTTGACGATAAACAGCATCACGAGTGTCACGATCACCAGGTCTCCCAGGTGGAACCCGTACCCCAGCGGAACCCTGATGTAGAGGCCCGTAGAGAAGAGGAAAAGTATTATCGCGAGCATGATGAGCGCCGCAACACCTCTCACAGCAAGCCCCTTAGAGGACACTCTCTCAGCACACACGAACGGTCCCTTTCCGCAGCAATAACTGCGGTATTTAAATCGTTACTTTTAGCAAAGGCTGTAGTTAACCGTTCTCGCGCTGCGAGCATGGATAAATACTAGCAGTGCCCAGAAGGGGCGTGACCGAGCAGAAGTACGACGTCGTAGTTGTTGGCGCTGGGATAGCGGGGTTGACCGCGGCACTGTACGCAGCCAGGCAGAAGCTCTCGACCCTCGTGGTCAGCGCCGACCTAGGAGGGCAGCTCCTCCTGGCTGGCGAAATACAGAACTTCCCAGGCTTCGTGTCGATCAGCGGGGTTGACCTAATCAAGAGGTTGGAGGAGCAGATCAGGCTCTACGGCGCCAATATAGTTTTCGACGAAGTTACTACGGTAGAGGAGAGAGAAGGAGTCTTCAAAGTGGTCACCTCCACCGGGGCGGCGTACTACTGTGATGCGCTGATCCTCGCCTTCGGGAAGAGCCCTAGAGAGATGGGCGTCCCGGGGGAGAAAGAGCTCAAAGGGAGGGGTGTGTCGTACTGCGTTATATGTGACGCCCCGTTGTACAGGGGCAAGAGAGTGGCCTTGGTGGGGTGGGGCGCCCACAACTACGAGAACGCTATCCGCCTCAGGGACTACGCGGCGAAGGTGTACTGGGTCTTCCCGGGCGACAAACCGCTTGAGGATGAGCTCCTCGCCGAGGTGATAAGCAAGGGTAACGTGGAGCTCGTCTCGCACTCCGTGCCTGTAGAAGTCAAAGGCTTGAGGCGCGTCGAGGGGCTCGTGGTGAAGGACCTGAAGACAGGCGAGGTACGCACACTGGAGGTGGAGGGGGTGTTCGTCGAGATGGGCTACACCACCAGGACGGAGTTCCTCAGGGGCTTCGTCGAGTTGAACGAGAGAGGCGAAATCGTCGTTGACAGCTTGTGCCGCACCAGCAGGCCCGGAGTCTTCGCGGCGGGAGACGTAGCGGGTATGCCCTACAAGCAGGCCGTCATTGCAGCTGGGATGGGCGCGTGCGCAGCGCTGAGCGCCTACACCTACATCATGGAGAAGCGGGGCAGGAAGGTTACGCTCACCGCTGACTGGAGGCACTTCGAACTACCTAAGGAGAAGCGCGAGGAGAAAGGCCTGTCCCTGAAGCTGCGCTAGAAAGCGAAGTAGAACTCTTCCTTGAACCTCCCCCTGTACTCGCCCGCTATGTTAAGCTTGTAGCCGCACCTGGGGCAGCGCATATCCTTGGTCAGCTCCCACTTAGTGACGAAGAAACCCCTTCTCTCCACCACCTTGTAGCCGCAGTTAGGGCAGTACGTGCTCTCAAGGGGGTGCCCCCAGACGTTCCCTATGTAAACGTGCTTGAGACCCTCCTCCCTCGCCGCTGCAGCCAGCTCCTCTAAGTGCCGAACCTCGGTTGGCGGGTAGTCGATCATCTTGTAGTGTGGGTAGAAGCGGAGTAAGTGGAAGGGAGTCTCATCCCCTAGGTTCTCGGCGATCCAGCGGGCTAGCTTCCGCACGTGGTCCTCATCGTCTCCGACCAGGGGTACGACGAGGTTCGTGATCTCGACGAAGACCCCCTTCTCCTTCATAAGCTTGAGGGCCTCGAAGATAGGCTCGGGGCTCGGCACTCCCATGAACTTCCTGTAGAACTCCGGGTCAGCTCCCCCCTTGAAGTCAACAGTTGCCGCGTCCATGAAAGGAGCGAGCTCCTCTATGGCTTCGGGGGTTAAGTACCCGTTCGTGACCATCGTGTTGAAGAGACCGTGCTTCTTCGCCAGAATTGCTGTGTCGTACATGAACTCGTAGAAGACCGTCGGCTCGTTGTACGTGTACGAGATGCCGTCCGCCCTCAGGCGGAGGGCTTCCCGCACTACCTCCTCGGGGCTGGCGTACTGCCCGTAGAGACCCTTCTCGAGCCTGCTCTGGCTGATCTCCCAGTTCTGGCAGAACTGGCAGAAGAAGTTGCAGCCTGGCGTCGATATCGAGAACACTGCGCTGCCCGGGTAGAAGTGTGTGAGAGGCTTCTTCTCGATGGGGTCCAGGTTGGCCGCCGTGAGGAGCCCGTACACGAGAGTGAACAGCTTCCCGCCTACGTTCTTGCGCACACCGCAGACGCCGTACCTCCCCTCCGCGATGAGGCACCGCCTGCTGCACAGGTTGCACTTCACGTAGCCTGGCTTGCCCTCGACAGGAGTCCAGAGGCGTGCCGGTTTGACGTTCGGCCTGCGGAGTAGCTCCTCCCCCATCAAACCTCAGTAGAAGATAGGCGAAACCAGCTTATACGCTCTGCGCTAGACGTAGTCGACCTCGACCCTGAGCCTTGTGAGCTCCCTCAGTGGGCGGAACTTCTCGCTCAGCCTATCCGTGTCGATATAGCATCCACTCGACTCGGCGGGTAGCTCCACCACGAGTGCGCGGCCTTTCCTGGTGATCCCCCTGTAGCAGCCCGCCCCCCGGTAAGCATCCTCGAAGGTGTCCGCAGCCCTCACAGCCGCAACCACCACCTGCGCGTGCGGCCCCATTGCTGCGAGCTCCGCATCACCCAGCAAGTCCGTCCTCCTCCTGTGGTGGTACACAGCCTTCACCACTAGCTTGCGATCCACGCGATGCGACTCGAACTCCTCGGCTATCCTAGCGCCCACTACGTGGTGCTTATCAGCGGCGGCGAGCCTGCCTAGGTCGTGCAGGAGCCCAGCTGCGTAAGCGCTCGCCAAGTGCTTCTCCTCGAACCTGTACTCAGGCTGCAGGACCTCGAGCACGTCCAGAGAGATGTTCGCAACTGTGGACAGGTGGTTGAGAGTGGCTGCATCCTCTATAGCCTTCGAGAGCTCGCGCCGTCTCTCGAGGAAGCTCAGCAACTCTTCTAGGAAGCCCACGCCCAGTGTGCTCACAACTCGCTCAAACCACCTGACCGCCAGTTCCTGCGCGGGCATCCACTCACCCCCGCTCTTCGCCTTCACAGCCTTGACCGCTGACTCCAAAGGCATGCGGTCCAGCAGCACGAGGAGCATAGCGGAGACGGCACCGCTCCTCCCTATACCCCCGCGGCAATGCACTAGGACTACGCGGCCCTCGGAGATAGCTCTCACCAGCGGCTTGAGCACCCTGAGGTAGACTCCTTCGTGCGCCGTGAACGAGAAGTCCGGGATAGGGTAGCTGAGGCGCTCTAGACCGGGGGGCAGCTCGTACCGGCACTCGTCCTCAGTCAGGTCCACGACGAGGCTCAAGCCCCTCTTAGCCAGGTTTGTTAGGAGCTCGCTGTCTGGGCATGAAGACCAGTAAACACCCTCTCTGAGCAGGCGTATGCGCACGCCTTGGATACATGCGGTAAACTCTAATACTAAGCGGTTCCGCCTTGCTAACTGATGTTCGAGGACCTCGCCTCCCCGGCTCTGAGGAGAGCCGGGGAGCTTGGTGTAAGCTTCGCCGAGGTGAGGTTCGAGGACACGACGAGGGAGATAATAACCTACATCAACGGGAAGGTAACAGCGCTGGGCGTCTCGAGAGCCAGGGGGGCTGGCGTGCGAGTGCTCTATAGGGGTAGCATTGGCTTCGCTTCCACATCCGACTTGAGCATGGAGGGCCTCGTCAAAGCCTTGGAGGAGGCTGTAAGCATAGCCAGAGCTCTGGGCGAAGGTGGCAAGAGCGTCTCCGAGCCGACCATCAGAGAGAGGAGGTTTCCAGCCCCCGCCGCGAGGAAGCACCCCTCCACCTCAAGCCTGGAGGATAAGCTGGACCTCGTTAAGAGAGCGTACTCGGTAGCCAAGGAGGGGGGTGCGGCTTCGGTCACCACCAGGTATGGTGCCTACTACGGTCTCGTTGAGGTCTACACGACGGAGGGAGTCGGAGTGTCCGCGGAGAGGCTGGTCACAGGGATCTCGGCAGCAGTTGTGCTGCGGGAGAACGGGAAAACAGGGGACGGGTTCGAGACCTACGGCTTCTCCATGGGCTTGGAGGCTTTCACTGGCGAGTACTCCCCCGAGAGAGCTGCCGAGAAGGCTCTGGAGATGGCTAGGAACGCTCTTAAGGCCAGAAGACCCCCGGCGGGCGAGCTCACTGTGATCACAAGGCCGGAGCTGACAGGGGTGTTTGCGCACGAGAGCTTCGGGCACCTGACCGAGGGTGATGGGATCTTCGCGGGTACAAGCCCCCTCACTGGGAGGATCGGCGAGCAGATAGCGAGCGAGGTTGTTACGATAGTCGACGCGGGCGTGGACCCCCGGGGCGGGTACTACTTCCCAGTGGACGACGAGGGGACTCCCGCTGAGAGGGTAGTTCTCGTCGAGCGAGGGGTTCTCAGGGGCTACCTGCACAGCCGCGAGAGCGCAGCCCTCCTAGGCATGAAGCCCACAGGGAATGGGCGCGCGCAGAGCTTCCACCACGACATCCTAGTGAGGATGAGAAACACCTTCTTCGAAGCTGGGGACTGGAGCGAGGAAGAGATCATAAGGGAGACCAAGTTCGGTCTGCTGCTGGACAAGCCCGCAGGAGGGCAGGTGTCCGAGGACGGCACTTTCACCTTCAACGCGAGGATAGGCTACATTATCGAGAACGGGGAGCTGAAGGAGCCTGTGAGAGATACTGTGCTCGCCGGCAATATACTCGAGATGCTGAAGTACGTGGATGCCGCCGCTAAGAACGTCGAGATCTCAACGAGCCCCTTCGGCGGCTGCGGGAAGTGGGGTCAGATGGTTCACGTGGGCGACGGCGGCCCCACGCTGCGCGTCACCAAGCTCCTCGTAGGAGGTGAGAAGTGATGGAGGCAGAGGTGCTCAGCCTGCTCGACTGGGCGCTGAAGCGCGCCCGAGAGCTGGGCGCGGACGAAGCAGAAGTGTCCGTGACGCTATCCAGGACTAGGCAGGTGAAGAGCGAGGGCGTCCACCTGAAGGCCCTTTCAAGGCGTTCTGTCGACGCGTGGGTGCGGGTCAGCAGAGGCAAGAGGTTCGCGATAACCACGGTCACTTCGCTCGAGCAGAAGCCCTTAGAGGAGGCGGTGGAGGCAGCGGTAGCGCTGGCCTCCAAAGCGGAGGAGGACCCGTACTGGGAGGGGCTGCCGGACCCCGAGCCACCCCTTCACGGCTGGGTGGGGTACGACCAGGGCGTAACCTCTGCGCCTACCTCCTGGCTCCTCAAGCTGGCTAGAGAGCTTATCGCCGAGGCCCAAAGGCACCCGAGCATCCGCGTATCCGGGACCTTCGTCTCCGCCAGCGAGACCGCGTACTACGTGGCTAATAGCCGCGGCGTGAGCGCCAGCGACAAGGGAACACACTTCGGCTACGGCATCGAGTTGAAGGCAGTGGGTGCTGGAGAGGGTATAGGTTTCTCCTCAATGTCCTCCAGGGGGCTGCATGTAGACATCTACGGCGTCCTGGAGAGAGCCACCACACTCGCACTAGACAGCATGAAGGGGGAGAAGCTGGGTACGGTGATCAAGGGTAATGTGCTCTTCAGAGCCGAGCCCTTCGCCAGCCTCGTCGACGCGCTCCTGGTTCCCGCGCTGAGCGCCTTGAGCGTTCTGGAGGGATTCAGCCCACTGCGCGACAAGATCGGCCAGAAGGTTCTAGGACCACTCACCGTAGTGGACGACGGCACCATGGTCGGGGGCCTCGAAACAAGCCTCTTCGACGCGGAGGGCGTCGCGCGCAGGAGGAAAGTCCTCTTCGACAAGGGTGTGCTCAAGGGCTACCTGCACAACACGTACACAGCCAGGCGAATGAAGTGCGAGAGCACGGGGAACGCTGCACGCGTAAGGGGAGCGGTGCTGATAGCGAGGACAAACCTCGTCGTGGAGGGAGGAGAGGACAGCGAGGAGGCGTTAGCGAGCGACTCAGCTGTGGTGGTTGACGGGTACCTGCTCAGCGTGCACACCGTGAACTACATCACCGGGAACTTCAGCGTGGTGGCCTCTAACCCGTACCTCGTGAAAAACGGCGAGCTGAAACCCTTGAAGCCGGTCACTGTGTCGGGTAACATCTACGAGGTAGCAGGTGGGCTGAGACCTGCGAAAAGGGTAAAGAACACCTACACGGGGATCTACACACCCGACGTTCTGTTCAGCGGGCTGACAGTGTCCGGCTAGCCCTTACCCCCTCCTGCCAGCAGCAAGTCCACCTTCAGCGTCCAAAGGTCGTAGAACCTGCGCGGAACATCAGTCCCGGCAACTCCCTCGTCCACTACCTTCCAGTAATTTCCGCACAGCCTGCAGATACCTACGCTGAACCTTCTGTCCTCCCCGAACCCGAGAACCATGAGCGTCGACTTGTCGCTGTTACCGCAGTAGGGGCACTTGCCCTCGGGGTACACCCACTCTGCGCCGCAGAACTGGCACTTCAGCAGGGGTGTGCCATCCGGCTGCACAACCCCCACCCTCGTGAAGCTGCCGCAGACTGGGCATCTACCGCTCTCCCAACCCTCAAAGCCCACAGCGGACTTCACGCTCTCCGAGAAAGCCTGGAAGAATGGCTGCGTAGCCCAGGCGACCACTGCCTCAAGCATCTCGTGGTCCACACCCACCCTGTTAGCGGCGTCGTGTACAGCCCTTATGTCGCCTCTCAGGAACGCGCTCTTCAGCTCGCTGAGGTCGAGCTGCCCGCTCTCCTGAGCCTCTAGCACTTTGGACAAGCCTTCTCGAGCGTCAGCGAGCTCCTCTCTAAGGTAGCCCGCCACTCTCTTCACAGCGCTGGCGAAGTCGTCGTCATCTATCCTCAGCTCCATCGCGCTGAGGACAGGTCTGCCCTGGCTCAAAACCTCCCTGACCTTCTCCTCGTCCAAGTCAGAGTACTTCCCCGATAGCTTGCCAGCGATGTCCTCCTGGATCTCGACCAGCCCCACGAAAATGTCGAGGGAGTTCTCCTCGATGGGCACATCCGGGTAGATCTTCCTTACCCTATCCTTAAGGCTACCACCCATGCTGAACCAACTCCTTCCGGCAAGTGGAGGGGGGATCCGGCGTAATAAAGCTTAGCGGCAGGAGATCCTCAGAGGAGATCCCGGGGGCTAGGCAGCCCCCTGAGAAGGAAGGCCGCTGCCTCGCCCGGCTTCACCCCCGCAGCTCTGGCTATGGGTGCACACTTAGCAACGAGTACAACGAACGTGGGCTTCGGCGGAGGGCTCAGAAGGAAGGACTCGAAGTTCGCCATGCCCTTCGAAACCACGAGGTCTGCCTCCGCGACGGCGCGGACAGCTTCCTCTGAGGAGAAACCCGGAACAACCCCGGGGAAGTCACTGCCAGAGCTCACCAGCCTCCCGAGCTTGTCAAAGCCTGCTGCCAGAGCCTCCTCGAACGTGATGTCGTTCTGGTACGGCTTCCCCCTGACCACAACGAGAAGCTCCAGCCCCATGCGGCGGAGCTCCTCAAGCACCAGCATGTCGAAGAGAGCCTCGCCGCAGTTATCGAGGACGTAGGCCACCTTGCTAGACTGCAGGAGGAGCAAGAAGAACCTGTCGAGCTCATCCCTCCCGAACCTCACCCTCTCGATGGCGTTAACAAGCGCAGCAGGCTCCAGCCCCATCGGAGACCCAGGGTCGAGCAGGTTCGCCGCGACGCTGGCTTTGATCAGGAACCTAAGCCTGTCAAGGCCCTCCCTCCTCTCTGCAGCCCTGCGGACCTCCTCCACCAAGGGTAGCGCGGCCCTGTGAGACTCCTCCTTGAACGCCTTGTAGGGGTCATCGTCGCCCAGGAGCTCCTTCACCTTCGAAAAAGCCCTCCACGCCAGAACAGTTGTAGCCGCGCCGGGCGCCAGCAGCAAGGCGTAGAACTCCGTGAAGAGCCTCATCGCCGCTATCTTCTCGTCGCTAGACAGCCTGGATGCAGCGATCTCTAACACTCTCGTCCTGTATATGCAGGGGACGCACTCCGGCTCCAAGCGCACGGAGGAACTCCAGCCTCCGCTGAATTTAAGCGTTAGCAGCCCCCTGTCAGCGCTCAGAAGCGGTGCACCCTCACGGCTAACCTGGGCCTCTCACGCACTTGACCTGGCTCCTGCTCAGGAGCTCACAAGCTCTCCGCGCAAGCTCCCTAGGGTCTCTGACCACGATGACCTCGGAGATGCACCGCGAGTCGAGGCACGGCGCCAGCCGCTCTAGCGCGTCGCTGGCCTGCCCAGTCCCGCCCAGCATCAGCACGGGGACGCCCTCGAGGTACGCTGTGAACACCTCCTGCATAGTCCCCGCCTCGCCGCCTAGGCAGATGAGCACATCCGCCGTTCTGCAGAGGAAGATGCTCCTGAGGCGGTAGCTGGTGCCGGTGCGCACGACGAGAACCCCCTCAGGGTAGTCGAAGTCCTCCCTCTCCGCAGGCGGGAAGAGCAGGACGCAAAGCCCGCGTCTCAGAGCCTCGTCCACGACGACTCTCATCAAACCCCAGTAGCCCCCGAGCGCGAGGCAAAGACCCCTGCCGCACGAGGACGAGAGCTCCTCGACGAACTCTCTCGCTTTAGCAGCGAGCTCGGGAGGGGGCTCTGTGCCCAGCGCAGCGATGCCTAGGACCCTCATCTCAAATGACACCCAGGAGGGGGGCAATCTCCCTGGCCATGCGCCTGGCTTCGTAGTACGCTGCGCCGAGGGGGAGGTCCGTGTAGAGAGCCACCATGTAGCTCTCAAAGCCCAGCTTGACGAAGACCAAGCCGCGTCCTTCGTACTCCGCTAGGATCACGCGGACAGAACCCCCTTTCAGCTGCTTGAAGGTGCTTGTGATGAATGCGAAGAGCTCATCTACCTTGTAAAGAACACCCTCGTCGAGCTCGCCCGCGACATAGGGCTTCTTCCCCCTCACAACGGCCAGTGCTTTGAAACCTCGGGCTCTTGAGAGCACAGCCTTGAGTGCTGTCTCCATGACGACGACCCGTGCCTTGTTCCCTGCCGCAGATAAGAGCATTACTCCTGCATTGAGCCGTGTGCGCGCTGCCGTTACCTCGCTTTCTGCGCGGGGTTGCGTGCTTTTCTCCTCTTTCGCTCGACGGTCTGCCTAGTGTGGGGTGAACGGGAGTACTATAACGCGCTCAGGCAGCCTGCCTCCCGCTCGTTTAAGGATATTGAGAGCCGCGTTCACATCGCTGTGCAGCGCGTGCCCACGTGGGCACCTCACCAACTTGAAGCTCCAGCACTACTTCGCGTGCCTAGGCGTGCGAAGTCTCGGAGCTTCTGAGGAGGAGAGAGCTCAGGCTGAGGGTTGACAGCTTCCTGGACAGTGTCGCCTACGAGGTGCCCCGGTCGGAGTGGGGGGAAGGAGAGTGCTCGTAGGCGTAGAAGGGGTGGGGTTTGTCCCTGCTGGAGAACAGATAGCCTGTGGCGGTGGAGTACACGCGCTGGAGCGCCTGCGCTTCAGGAGGAGCGTTTACGCGGTAGCACTTTGCCTGGGCGTCAAAGCGAGGAAGGCAGCACAAGCAAAGGGCAGAGTTGCCGAGAAGGAGGTAGAGCTCCCCCCTCCTGAGGCTCTGGCGCGAAAAGACTTTCTCTACCTGCTTTTCTCCCTGCTGCTCTTCCCCTTTGCGCACCCGTCAGGAAGTTTGGGGAGCGGCTCGACTACTCGGAGGCCTTCAGCAGCAGCTCCCTGGCGGCCTGGGAGAACTTCGCCAGGCACTCGCGCACGCGCGTTGAACTAAACTCCTTTTAAAGGCGTGGCTTGAGCCCGCCTTCGGGAGCTGCTGTGGCGAGGGCTTTAGTGGAGGTGACCCTGGCTGGAGCGGGAGAGAAGATAGCGCTAGCTCTTAGGAGCGGCGAGACCGCGGAACTGGTCATAGTGAACAAAGACCCTCAGCACGTGATGTGCGAGGTAGCTGTGAATCACCTGAGCGGTGTACTAAGCTCCTTAATAGCGGTGGAGCTCGGCGACGAAAGGCTCTACCTCGGTAAGTCGTCGAAAGCAGGTGAGAGTATCTCAGCGGAGATCGAGCCTGGAGGGACAAGGATCCTGAGGGTGAGGTTCATCGCGCCACCGAACAGGAGCGACTACGTGCAGCTCGGGCTCGAGGTTAGGCTGCATTTGTCGATCACGACCACCACCAAAGAGAAAGCGAGCCAGGGAGCACAGGCTGCGCCAAAGCTTCTACCTACGCTTGTACATGAGAAGACCTAAGAGCAGCACGAGACCCGTGCTCAGCCAAACTATCCAGTCGGCAAAACTCACCGCTAGGAACACTAGAATGAGCACATTAGCGAGCAAGGGGAGCACGGGGATGCGCCCAACGCTGAGAGGTACTTTGAAAGACCTGCGAGCCTCGGGTCTTCTGAGCCTTAACGCCACCAAGGAAGCGTTGACGAGGAGGAAGACAAGGAGTACGGAGAGGCTGGAGGTCTTCCCGACCAAGTCTATGAGCTGGTACTCGAAGCCCCCGAACATGAGGCGCCAGCCGGTTGCCTCGGGTAAGTAGTCCGTTAGGAGGATCAGCAGCACCGCGAGAAGACCTGAGAAGAAAACGCTCACGTGCGGCGTTCTCCTCCAGCTGTCAACCCTGCCGAACCCCTCCCAGACGACCCCCTCCTCTGCCAGTCCGTACGCAAGCCTGGAGGCGGAAACCAGGAAGCCGAGCACAGTGTTTGTGGTCGCGAAGAGCGCTATCGCCATGAGCAGGCCGTACGAGCCCGCCCACGCCGCAGAGGCCGCATCAGCCAGTGGGGCCTTACTCGCGCCCAGATCCTCCCAGCTCATCAGCCTCACAACGCTCAGACCTACTGCGAGATAGAGGAGGGTTGTCACGAATACTGCGAGCACGATCGCCTTGGGGATAACCCTCTCAGCATCCCTTGTCTCCTCGCTCAGCGTGGGCTGGAACTCGAAACCTGTGTAGGCGAAGTAGAATATCGCCGCGCCAACCATCACCGCCACCAAGGGGTTCGCGCCGGGGGCGACGCCCAGGTAGTCCGGCTGCCTAACGGGGAGGATTAAGGCGAGCGCTATCACCAGCAGCAGCCCCAAGCACTCGATCGCCGTGAAGATTGCCGAGAGCGAGGCAGATTCCTTTATCCCCCACCAGTTCAGAGCTGTGAGCAGAGCCAGCAGGGCTAGCGCTGAGAGCACCGGGGAGGTAAAGCCTGTTAACCTGCAGAAGTAGCCGGCAAAGCCCAAGGCCGCCGTCGCCGCCCCAGCAACTCCTCCAAAGAACAACAGCCAGCCGGCGAGGAAGGCCAGCAGCCGCCTTCCAGGGAAAGCCTCAGCCACGTACCTGTGAGTGCTGGAGGCATAGGGGAACATCCCCGCCAGCTCCGCGAAGGAGAATGCCGTGGAGACGGCTATCAGCCCGGAGAAAGCAACGCTGGCCCAGACCGCGTCGCCCACTATCCCGGCTGCACGCCCGATGAGAACGTAGACGCCGGCACCGAGGATGAGCCCCACGCCAAATAAGGTCGCATACCCTAGCCCTAGCTCACGCTTCAGCTCGGGCATACCGCGGTAGAACAGTATAAAAATCTTTAATGTCTTCCGGTGCTGGCTACTCCCTAAGCTCTACCGAGATCTCGCCCTCGACAGAACCTACCTCCTGCCACACCCTGAGGTCCTTCGCGGTGAGCTTGTAGGGCTTCCCGTCCCTCAGCTCCAGGATCACCTTCCCTGTGACGAGCTTGTTGGAGCCCAGCTTCTCCTCCAGGGCGAAACCCAGCCTCTGCACAAGCCTGCTCAGCTCCTTCCTGTACTCCTGGAGCACCTGCCTGTTTCTCGCGCCGATAGCCCCCCAGAGGTAGCGGATGAAGCTGACACCAGCGGGGTTAACAGGCCTCACCAGCTCTACTTCAATTACTTCGCTCATCAAGCGGTGCCACGGATATGCTAAGTTATTTGCGTATCGCTAAGAAACATAGGAGAGATGCTCCAGAGTCTCAGGGCAGCCTAACGACGCAGAAGTACTGCCCTCCGGAGGATGTGCGCAGCTCGATCTCGACTGAGACACCCGAGTTCAGGCTGGAATCCCTACACCTGGCTTCCTTCGTAACGTGCAAGGTCAATACAACCCTCTCGCCTGGGCTCAGGGTCATGCTCGGCTGCGGAGCCAAGAAAACACCCTCGCACTCGTAGAAGTGCACGCTGTTTATTAGGACAGAGTCTACCGTCAGGGCCGTAGTGCCTAGGTTGCTGAGCTGGAGTGTTAAATCCCACCCGTCTCCCGCCGCCCTAGGTACCACCTGCACGACGCTGACCTCCAGCCTCTCCACAGCCCTGCTGGTCAAAACGGTGAAGCTCGCCAGCCAGAAGGCTATGCCTACGGCCACCACCACAGCTACAAGAACCAGGAGCACTGCTGAGACCACAGGGCTCACGGCGCGCGAGAGGAGGATGCGTGCTCTAGCCCCACGTCCCCCGCTCATGAGCAGTTACCGAGCGAGCTGAGGTGCTAAACAACGTTAATTCTTTTTCGCGAGCTCCTCCCAACGCCGCTGGAGCTCTGGCGGAGCTTCTCCAGGCTTCAGCAGCACACCACCCCCACCTTTTACCATTTAAGACGCCCTCTCGGCATGCGGTGTAAAACTTGTTGAGAAAGCCTTTTAAGAAGGGGTTTACATAATTCTCGCGAAGAAAGCATGAGCTCGTACTTAGAGTGGATGCTTGGGGTTCTCAAGGAGTCCGTCGAGCTCGCAGGCCTGCCCCACGAGGTCTACGAGTACCTTAGCAAGCCCGACAGAGTGCTGATGGTCAAGATCCCTGTGAGGATGGACGACGGGAGGCTGGTTGTGTTCGAGGGGTACAGGGTGCAGCACAACAACGCGCTGGGCCCGTACAAGGGTGGGATCAGGTTCCACCCGGAGGTCACGCTCGAGACGGACATAGCCTTGGCCATGGGCATGACCCTGAAGAACTCCCTGGCTGGGCTGCCCTACGGCGGCGGTAAGGGCGCTGTGAGGTGCGACCCGAAGAAGATGAGTGCGGCGGAGCTGGAGAGGCTGAGCAGGGGCTACGTCAGGGCTATAGCACCGCTCATCGGCGACCTGGTGGACATCCCCGCCCCCGACGTGGGTACGAACCCGCAGATCATGGCCTGGATGGTGGACGAGTTCAGCAAGCTGAAGGGCTACAACGTCCCCGGCGTCTTCACCGCCAAGCCGCCGGAGCTCTGGGGCAACCCCGTGAGGATCTACTCGACCGGCTACGGCACTGTAATAGCGGCTAAAGCGGCAGCGGAGAGGTGGCTGGACGGCTTCGAGGGGAAGGTGGTCTCAATCCACGGCTTCGGCAACGCGGGGCAGTACGCAGCACTCTGGGCGTCTAGGCTCGGGGCCAAGGTAGTCGCAGTCAGCGACACATCAGGCACAGTTTACGACCCCAACGGGCTGGACGTCGAGCTCGCGATAAGGGTGAAAAACGAGACAGGCAAGGTGGTGAACTACCCCAAGGGCCAGAGGCTCCAGGACCCCGAGGCCTCCCTCTACGTGGACGCGGACATACTCATACCGGCTGCGATAGAGAACACCATCACCGAGGAGAACGCTGGGAAGATTAAAGCCCGTTTAATCGCCGAAGCTGCGAACGGCCCGACGACACCCGGTGCCGAGAAGATCCTCTACTCCAGGAAGGACTTCGTGGCTGTTGTGCCCGACATCCTCGCGAACGCGGGCGGAGTCATCATGTCCTACCTCGAGTGGGTGGAGAACCTCCAGTGGTGGTTCTGGGACGAGGAGGAGACGAGGGTCAGGCTGGCCTCGATTATGGAGAGGAACTTTAAGCGCACTGCAGACAGGTGGGAGAAGCTAAAGGCGGAGAGAAGTGACAGGCTCGTGACAATGCGAGACGCGGCCTTTGTGCTGGCAGTAGAGAGAGTTTACAATGCAATGAAGCTCAGGGGATGGATCTAAAGCTTTAAAAACATTTTTCTAACTAAATTCTAATGCCTTTAGTGATTCTTATACCAGCCACTGTGGTTCAACAGTCGAATCATCAGGTTCTGAAACCCTTCCAGGAATTTACACTTTACCTGCTACTAAGCCTCTGCGCGGACAGCGAGATCGGCAGAAGCTTATTTTCAGAGACCTGGCTTGAAGCTGTATGACCGGGGAAGGAGCAGCTACACCACCCCCACACCTTCCTCTACCTCCTCCCGCTAGACCGCTGGGAGTCACCGTACTAGCGGTTCTAGGGTTCATCTTTGGGACTCTCGCCCTGCTGCTAGGGCTAGTGTTCATTGCACTAGCCCCTGTGATCAAAAGCATGCTCTACAGCTTCCCGCTACCGATGTCTCTCGAAGTGCTACTAGGCATTCTCGAAGCTGCTCTCCTAGTCGGTGGCGCTGTAACGCTGCCCATCAGCTGGGGTCTCTGGATCGGCAAAAAGCGGGCTTGGTGGCTCACAGTGGTTATCTACGTGCTGAACCTCCTATCCTCTCTAGCATCTCTAACCAAGGGAGATGCCACAGGCATAGCACCTCTGCTTATCTCCGCTCTCATCCTCTACTACTTCTTTAAGCCTCAAGTAAAAGCGTACTTCGGAGTCAAGGTTGGCTTCTCCACGTAAGCCTAGCAAACTTCTTTTACCCAGAGCTCCACGCTCCTGCGCTTCCGCATTCCACAACCCGGAAGAAGCGGGAGACCTTGAAGCTAAACCTCTAGCCAGTAAACTTCGGGTGAGAACGCTGGAGAAGCAACCCCTCTCGTTCTTTCAGGAGCGCCAGGCTTATCGCTAAGTCTACCTCCCAAGCGATGTGAGCAATTTGGACAAGAGGGGCAGAGCGGTCGCAGTTGTTGCACACTGCCTGCTTAACCAGAACTCAGTCGTGAAGCCCCTGGCGAGCCACGAGGGGATGGTTACGAGCCTCGTCGAGTTCCTAGCTAGGCAGGGCTATGGGCTCGTCCAGCTGCCATGCCCCGAGGCGCTTTACCTCGGGATGAGAAGGTGGTGGATGAGCAAGGAGCAGTACGACACAGAGTCCTACAGGGAGTTCTCAAGGCGCCTCCTGGAGCCCTACGTGAAGCTCCTCGCCGAGCTCGCCCGGGACGGCTGCACCTATGTGGTGCTGGGGGTGCGCGGCAGCCCCTCGTGCGCCGCCGAGACCACCACGAGCAACCCCTCCTGGTCCGGCGAGCCCAGAGCGGACAAGCACCCTCCCTCAGCGAAGGTCAGCGGCAGAGGAGTGTTCATGGAGGAGCTCCTGAGGATGCTGAAGGAGCGAGGCCTGCCCCACCCCCTAGCTGTTCTAGATGTAGACCACCGCGAAGTGTCTGAAAAGGGGCTGCCGGAGTCGCTAGTGGTGACCCTCTCGAGGAAGACTTAAGATAAGCTCTGCAGCGCAGAGGTCCTGGCGCGAGTCTTCCTCCAAGATGCTCTTCTACCCTCTCGAAATTTTTAAAATCAGTGGAGTGGGAAAGCAGTACGCTATGAGCCCTAGTGCGGGTGTTGGATCAATTTTAGCCGAAGTCTGCGCGGTATTCTCCAAATACTCTACGCTGAGCGACGAGGACCTCAGAGTTCTAAGGAAATGGCAAGCACGATTCTGCCTAGAAAGGAGGAAGTATCCTGAGGAATGGTCGAGTCGTTATTCAGCGACAAGGCGGCCAAACGCTTCCAGGGCGGCGGCCTAGGCCCCGAGCAGGTCAGGATGATGGTTGAAGGATGGCTTGAGTCAACGTTCCGCGGAAAGCCGAGCGTCGAGTACTGCATGGACGTCGCCGAGGTGGGCTTGATCTTCGCTAAGGCGAGAATACCGCTGCTGATCGTGCTCACAAGGCTGCCCCTCGTCACCGAGATTCTCTTGAAGCTCTTCCCCAAGAACGACCGCCGCTTGGTGTCTCTTCTCAAAGCACTGCTCGTGAGCATGAGGGTGATCGCCGTCAGCTATGAGGCCTTTAGGCAGAGAATAATCAAGAAAATGCGCGAAACTATGGGCATTAGTGACGCGATCTACAATAGACTCTAAGAACTAGCTATGAAGGAATTCTTCAGAGAACTAGGCATGCCGCAGAAGTGACAGCAAGCACATTAGGAAGAGCAACGGGAAAACTCACCGGCACGCAGCGCGCTTAGGCAGGTTTCATGGGCCCTCAGCTGGATGAGTTGTGCAAGGTCAATGAGCTGCCCAGCAGCATTGAGATAGCAGTGCCCGCCAGATACTGCACCGATATCACTTGCCTGCCAAGCAGCTCGGCGGTCTCCAGCATTGCCTAACCGTGAAAGACCAGCTGCAAGCACGCAGAATGGTAGCCCGGCCGGGATTCGAACCCGGGATCTGCGGGTCCAAAGCCCGCCATGCTTGGCCGCTACACCACCGGGCTTCAGAGAGACTCTCCCACCGAGGGATTTAAGCTTTCCAGCGCTGCCTGAAATGCAAAACAGCGCTCCGGAGGATTACGAGCGTAAGACGCTGTTTAGCACGCACAAAACTGCAAGATTCACTTGCGACATTAAGCACAAGCTCTTGGGGCTGCATTTCCGTGAGGAATGTGCTACGTAAAGTCGGAAAGCGAGGGGTTGCACGCGCACGTAGCCTTCTTCCGAAAATCCATTATTCCTAAAAAGGATTCGCGTTAATATGCTTAACACGGCTACCTATATATAACCGCTGTTAAAGGGTTACGAGAGTTTGTAATGCCGGTCAGGCAGTATAAAGAGATTGAGCTCCTTGTAGCACTAGCTAAGCTAGCTGCTAGAGAGCGGAAAACGCTCAGCGACCTTATATTCGAAGCAGTCTACGAGTACCTTGAAAACCGCGACGCTCTGCCCCCACAGCACTCTATAACACCAGGGAGGCTTGTGCACGCCAGTGCTAGGCAAAAAACGCAGGTTTAAGGAGTTTGGAAGGGAGGGCATTTGCTCAAACACCCGTGCATGTTCCTCAGTAAAACTCCTCTAGGCCCTTATATCCAGCCCTCCGGGATCTTAGACTGCTCCTCTGCGACCTTAGTCCCTAGCTCGTCTAAGTTTTCTAGCAGATGCTTCCACACCTTCTCCAGTCTCTCCTTGAAGCCCGGCCAGCTGAAGGAGTGAGGCACGAAGACCCTCCCTAAGCTGACCCTAGCTGCGAACCACAGCTTGAAGCCCTCGAAGCCCAGCTTTTCCAGGTCGCTCCTCCTCGGGGGGCTGCCGGACACCCAAAGGAGGTCCCTCGCGAAGTTCCCGGAGATTGTTGTCACAAGGTCTTCCTCCACAGCCTCCAGGCCGGTCTCTCTGAGCTTGGCTGCCGCGTAGTCCGGGAAGCGTGAGCCGTCCTCGAGGAAGTAGGCGCCACTTGCCGAAAGCATGAAAGTTGTGGAGCCAGCAACTATGCTGAGGTCGCCTGCTGCGTACACCGCGGCAGCTACTGTGAAGGATGAGGCTATGCTCTTGAGAAGCCTCTCGAAGGCCTCCTCCATCGAGCTAACTTTCACTTTACCCCCTTGGATCACCGCGAGAACATCCTCCCAGGGGGTCCAGCCCTGGAGCACAACTACTCCATCCTTCTCAACAGCTGGCACTGCGAAGACCCCCTTCTCGAGCGATGCGAAGGGGTCTAGCTCCGTGTTGACGAAGACAACTGTGGTTACGCCCTGCTCGGAGATCTTCTCGTAGATACTGTAGGAGGCTATGCAGCGTGGGTGCACGTATACCCGAATCACAGGGGATAACTTCGCCGAGAGTGCTAATATCACTTTTCCGCCCCCTATGCCGCGGGTGAAGGTAATTTCTCCGCAATTTATCTATTTTAAACTCTGAGCTAGGAAATACGTCTTCCAGTTTCCGTTTTACGGAATTTGTACTACGATATTTGATTTACGCTGTATGAGTACCGTATCCCACCTGCTCTTCTGCAAATATGCAGCATGTTTTTGTACTCTTTCTCCCAGTACTGCATCTACCCTCCGTTGTATTAGCGCAGAAGGGCTAGATAAGCCTAGCACTGAATATGAAAAGGAAAAGACCTTATTTTAAAGGCTGCTTTTAAATCGAGGGGGTGATCCTTAGAGGGAGATGGGGTTATGGCTGTACTACGTACTGAGTCCTGTTTTTTAACGATGCACTCCCGAGGGAATTTGTTATAAATAAAATCCAACAGAGGAAAGAATATTGAGAGGCTGCGCTGTTGTTGAAGCTGTGAGCCTCCTGGCCATCAAGGACCTGGACTTCATAGTGACCTTGGACGTCTCAGGTGCCGTGCTTAGGCGCAGGTCTATCTTCATCCAGAACGGGGTGATCTTAGGCGTGGGGGACTACTCCCTGCTCGCTGGGATCTATGGGCAGCCAGATTTGGTGGTGGACGGCAACAGGAAGATAGCTATCCCCGGTTTCTTCGACATGCACACCCACCT
>Ga0105154_1000200_pt1 | contig 27083 bp, 24 predicted proteins | sample SSWtaG_FD_89672 | JGI IMG/M metagenome (GOLD analysis project Ga0105154, IMG submission 89672) | Hot spring microbial communities from Sandy's Spring West, USA to study Microbial Dark Matter (Phase II) - SSWsed_matched | ecosystem: Environmental > Aquatic > Thermal springs > Hot (42-90C) >... | reverse complement strand
TATCGATAAAAATGAGAAAGTCCGATCAGGTTGTTTTATGCTTTTTTGGTGATGGAGCCGCTAATACCGGGGCTTTTCATGAATCATTAAATTTGGCAGCTATCTGGAAGCTTCCAGTGATCTATATATGTGAAAATAACCTTTATGGGATGTCGGTATCGGTTAAGAGAGCCTTTCCATTTGAAGATATTGCTGAGAGAGCCAAGGGATATAATATTCCAGGGGTTATTGCTGATGGAATGGATGTGCTTAATGTTAAGGAAACCGTGGAGAAAGCTGTTGAAAGAGCGAGAAGAGGTGAAGGGCCCACATTAGTTGAATGCAAAACCTATAGATATTATGGGCACTCATTAAGCGACCCTAGAAGATATCGAACAAAAGAGGAGGAGGAATACTGGAAATCTAGGGATCCCATAATAAACTTCTCTAAGAAACTTATCGACGCTGGAATATTAACTGAGGAGAAACTGAAAATGCTTGAGGAGGAAGTCGTGAGGGAGATAAATGAGGCGGAGCAATTTGCATTAAATAGCCCATATCCATCGCCTGAATCAGCTTATGAGGATGTTTACACCGATATATATGTTGATCCAAAAACTTCCATTAGAGACTTATCAACAGCTAAAAAGATGGGGCTAAAGATGCGTAAAATTACCTATAGGCAAGCTCTTAATGAGGCATTAAGAGAGGAGATGCTGAGGGATGAAAGGGTTTTCATAATGGGAGAGGACGTGGGCATCTATGGCGGCGCCTACGGTGTTACAAGGGGTTTATATGATGAGTTTGGGCCGGAAAGAGTTAGAGATACACCTATATCTGAGGCAGCTATAGCTGGGGCTGCTGCTGGCGCGGCTATGACTGGTATGCGCCCAGTAGCCGAGATAATGTACATAGATTTTATAACGCTAGCTATGGATCAAATAGTTAATATTGCTGCCAAAAATAGGTATATGTTTGGCGGCAAATCAATAGTTCCAGTTGTCTATAGAACTCAAGGCGGGGCTGGCAGAGGTATAGCAGCCCATCATTCCGGAAGTCTAGAAGCATGGTTCATTCACTCTCCCGGAATCTTTGTTGTAATGCCGTCAACACCATTTGATGCTAAAGGGCTACTGAAGACTTGCATAAGAGATAATAATCCAATACTGTTCATTGAGCATAAAATGCTTTACAATGTTGAGGGAGAAGTTCCTGACATCGAGTATACTATTCCATTAGGGGTTGCGGACGTTAAGAGAGTAGGCACGGATGTCACCATCATTGCTTATTCCCGAATGGTTCATACCGCTCTAGAAGCGGCTGAGGAATTGGCGAAAGAGGGGATTGAGGCGGAGGTTATTGATCCGAGAACACTAAAGCCTCTTGATATAAACACTATCATTAACTCCGTGAAGAAAACCCATAGAGCCATAGTGGTTCATGAGGCATGTAAAACGTGCGGTTTTGGAGCTGAGATAGCTTCCCTAATAATGGAGGAGGCTTTTGATTACCTTGATGCGCCAGTTATCAGAGTTGCTGGAGCTGATGTTCCAATACCAATGAGCCCAGTACTTGAGGAGGAAGTTATCCCCAGCAAGAAAAAGATTATAGACGCAGTAAAAAAGATAATTTAGTTGTGGAGGAAGAGAGGAATCTACATGGTTATCGAAATCATTATGCCTAAACTTGGTCAAACAATGGAGAAAGGGAAGATACTTAGATGGTTAAAGAAGGAAGGAGAAAGGGTGGAGAAGGGTGAAACTATCCTTGAAGTAGAAACTGATAAAGCTGTTTTGGAGGTTGAGGCTAGAGGTTCTGGTATACTAAAAAAGATATTGGCGCAAGAAGGCGAGGTTGTACCAGTAGCAAAAGTCATAGGATACATAGCTGAAGAAGGAGAGAAAATTCCAGAAGAAGCCCAAAAACCTGTGACTGAAGCCCCAGCCCCAACTATGGAGACTGAAGGCGCGAGAGAGATTAAGGCTTCTCCCTTAGCAAAGAAGATAGCTAAAGAAAAAGGTATTGATTTAACGAAAGTTGTCGGAACTGGGCCTGGAGGGAGAATAACTGAGAAAGACGTTCTAAACTATTTAGCTAAGATTGAAGCCAGCAAAGTTGCTACTGCTACATTACCCGCACCCGCCCCTATCGTTGCTCCTGCACCTCTTAAACAAGAAGTAACTGTTACTATGCCAGAAGCTGAGGTATTCCAAGTGCTTCCCATATCTGGCATGCGTAGCGCCATAGCTAAAAAAATGACCTATAGTAAAACGAATATTCCACACTTTTACATTAGCACTGAGGTAGACATGACTGAGGCCGCAAGGATTAGGGAGGAGTTGATTCCCGTAATTGAGGCTAAAACTGGTGTCCGCCTATCTTTCACACACATGATAATAAAAGCTGTCGCTATGGCTTTAAGAGATTATCCCCAGATGAATTCCTTGTGTGATGGAGAGAGCATCAAAATATCAAAGGACATCAATATTGGCATAGCTGTCGGATTAGAAGATGGGCTCATAGTTCCAGTTCTTAAGAGGGCGGACATGATGGATCTGGCCCAAATAGCATCTGCAACGGAAAAGCTAATTGCGAAAGCTCGGGAGAAAAGGCTTAGCGAGGACGAATTTACTGGTGGAACTTTCACTATCTCTAATCTAGGTGTTTTTGATGTAGACTCATTTACAGCCATAATAAATCCGCCGGAAGTAGCTATATTGGCTGTTGGGAAGATAAGGGATAAACCAGCGGTCGTTGATGGGGAAATCAAGATTAGGAAAATTATGAATATTACATTATCCGTGGATCATAGAGCAGTTGATGGAATAACTGCGGCGAAATTCTTGGGGAAGATTAAGGCGTTGCTTGAAAAACCCTATAATTTGCTGTTCTAGTATAAAAACTTCTCACTACTTTAACCAATCTTTTCCGGTCTGAGGAAAACTATTTGACTTTATGGAGATTATTGGATTTAGAGATAACATATGATGCGGCAAGAAATCTAGCTATAGATGAAGCCATCCTTCAAGCTAGAATTAAGAGAATTGCTCCACCAACTCTTAGGTTTTGGAGGAATAAGGAGTCAGTTATAATAGGTCGCTCCCAAAAGGTTTGTGCCGAAATTAATTTGGAGGAGGTCTTCAAAAAGAAGATTCAAGTGATTAAAAGGTTCTCTGGCGGAGGAGCAGTTTATCACGACCTAGGCAACCTAAATTACACCATAGTGCTAGATGAGCACGACCCTTTAGTGAAAGGATTAGATATAACGGAATCCTATAATGTTCTTTGTTCCGGCGTAATTAGAGGATTAGAGATTCTCGGATTATCGTCAATTAATTTTGTTCCTCCAGGGAACATATTTATCTCACAGAAAAAAGTTTCTGGCTCTGCACAATTAAGGAGAAAAAACGTTATACTACATCACGGGACTCTTCTAATTAACTCCGATTTAGATGCATTAAGAAAAGTTCTCACAGTTTATAATGAGGAGATGAAAAAAGAAAGTACGAGTAAGTGGAGTCCAGTCACTAATATTAGTGACGAGTTGAAACGAGAAATAAGTATTTCCGAAATAAAAGATGCGTTAATTCAAGGATTCAAAGAGACTTTGCACATAAATTTAAATCCTGGAAATCTCACTCGCGAAGAAGAAGAAATGGCATCTGAAATCTATCATGCTAAATATCAATATTTGATCTGACGTAACTTTGTGGAAGATCAGTACTATGCTAATTTCAGATTATTCGATTTTTTCTAACGGAGGAATACCTTCTTCATTCCATCCTCTGGCCAAATAATACTCATTCAACATCACATCTAGCTCTTCTTGACTTATGATCTCTCCGGCAGATTTTCCCTCCTCTAACTTCTCGTACATAACACGATGCGGTAATACATCGTCCTTTCGAGATATGCCGCACTTAACATTAAACATTCTCTTAAGATTGTATATTCTCTCTCCAGCCTGAAGTAAATGCTCGAGATTTACAGATATGCCTGTAGTGAGCGTATATAGCCCTGGTATGTGGCCCGGTGCTATGCCGAGGAACTTGCATATTATAAGCGATTCTAAAACCTCATGCCAATTCTGGAGGGTTGCTAGCACTCTTCCCTTATCCTTAATGCTGAATCTGTCCAGTCGCTCATATATTTTTAGGTCTGGCATTCTTTCACCCTGTTCTATGCGGTGAATTAAGCCCTGCAAATGGCATGCGCCTCTATTTGATACAGCATACTGCAATCCCATCCCCTTAAATGCCCGAGGATCATGCATAGGCATCTCAAGCCCCTTTACGTGCATAGCGAACCTCTCAGATCCCTTACCTATAATTTCGGACGCTCTTTTCACACCCTCTGCTAGAATATCGCCTAAACCTTTCCTTTCGCCTATAGCCTCAATTAGACTAACTATTGTCTCTGAATCACCCCACCTCAAAATTAAGTTCCCTGCTTCCTTATCAGTGATTATGCCCCTCTCATAGCATTCTATGGCAAATGCTATGCAGATGCCAGTTGATATAGTATCCATCCCATAATAGTTGCATAAATAATTTGCCTTAACTATAACATCTAACCTATCATTTAACAGAAGCGAGCCCAAAGATGCAAGTGTCTCATATTCCGGTCCTCTTTTCAGCTCTAGACCGGTGAAGGGGCCTTCCTCGATTCTTACGTATCTCCAGCAGGAGATCGGGCAGTTCCAGCATGCTCTCTTACCCTTAACCATCGTCTTATTATAGACTTCCCCAGAAATATTATTGATGCTCTCCCACCTCCCTAGTCTAAAGTTTTTTATTGGAACATCACCGTACTCATAGTGGAGCGTTAGTAGCTCGCCACTAGTGCCATATGAGGCAAATATTTGCGTAGTTGGGTAAGACATTATCTGTGGATATATTCTTCTAAGTATGCTTTTTATGCGCTCAGGATCCTTTACAGGAATATCTTTAGTTCCCTTGACGGCAATTGCCTTTAAAAGTTTTGAGCCCATAACGGCACCCATTCCGCATCTTCCGGCTACCCTGCCCTCATCATTTAATATTGATGCAAAACGGACAAGCCTTTCGCCAGCAGGACCTATACAGGCAACCTTAAATTCTTCGCCATGTCTCTTTTTTAGATTCTCTTCGGTTTTTAAGCAATCCATGCCCCAAAGATCACTTGCATCCTCAATAGTGACTTCCGCATCATTTATGATCAAATATGATGGTCTCTCAGCCCTGCCCTCGATTATTATCCCATCATAACCCGCCCGCTTGAGATCTCTAGCCCAAAAGCCACCTGAATGCGATTCACCCCAAGCATTAGTTAGGGGAGACTTGGCGCAAACGACATATCGGCCAGTACATGGCACTAATGTTCCAGTTAATGGCCCAGTCATAAAAACAAGCTTATTTTCAGGGTCAAATGGAGATATTTCGGGTCTCACCTCATCATATATTATTTTTGCAGCTAAACCTACACCGCCGATATATTTCTTCGCGATTTCCTCGCTTAAGCCATCAACTCTTATCTCATCCGAGCTCAGGTCCACTCTTAAAATTTTGCCCATATACCCGTACATTTAGATACCCTTCAAATACGCCTAAACTTTGTACAGTTTCTTTATTAACTCCATATCCTCTTCAGGAATTAGCGGAATGTCCCTTCTAAATATGCTAGCCACAAATTGTGTCGTAGCGACTTCTTCTAAGGTTTCAACTATTGTTTCAGCTTCTAAAAGATTACTTCCGACACCTATTACACCATGGTTCATGAGTATAAGCGCTCTAGCGCCTTCCACATATTCACCTACAAGATTTGCTAAAGTATCTGTACCTGGAAAAGCCCAGGGAACAACCTTAACCTTTCTTAACACAACTGCTGCTTCAACTGTTATTGGCTGTATTGGTATCCCAGCTAAGGCTAACCCGGTTGCAAATGGATTATGGCAATGTACAACAGCGTTCACATCAGCCCTTTTCTTGTAGATCATCGCGTGAAAAGGTGTCTCCACAGAGGGTCTTAAAAAGCCCTCTAAAACCCTTCCTTCCAAATCTACCTTAAGCAGATCTTCAGGTTCCAGCTCGCCTTTAAAAACCCCGCTTGGTGTTATCCAGAACTCCTTGGCTTCAGGAAGTCTAGCGCTAACGTTACCGCCCAAAGCTGAAATTAAGCCCCTATTAAAGAGTCTCTTTATAGTTTTGCATATTTCCTCCTTCAATTCTTCCTCCGAGCCTAAAGGCAAAAATTCCCCCAGTATAATCACCCTCCAAGCTACTGCCATAGGTAAATAAGAATTTAAGAATTAAAGATTTTTATTTATTGCCCCCTATATAGATTCAATGTAAAATTTATTTGTAGAGAAGCATAATTTTTAACTTGCCCCGATGATTTGCGATGGACGGGCTGAATTTGTGATGAGCCATTGCAGACATGAGGGGTATAAGATGGCAGCGCGTAATTTGATGGTGCTCACCATTTATATTATCTCGGAAAAATTTATTCATATCATTTTGACCATTATTTTTGAGAGACATGGAGAGGGATAGATCCGAGAGCGAGAATCTTGAAGATATTTGTGAAGACATAAAGAGGGCTGGAAAAATTACTGGTGAGCATTTAACCCGCCTATTTTCGCTCTTCGGTTCGCGCTTCCAGAGGGCTTGGGAGGCTGTTAAAGAGAATAGGGTTAAGAGATATGTCTTTAAGCCGAGCGGTAGAGTCGTGTGGATTGTTGTCGGCAAAGAAAGGGATTATTTAGTTATGCCGGATGCTGGTTTCTGCTCATGTGACGACTTCTATTATCATGTCATGAGCCGGAAAGCCCATCTATGCTATCACCTAATCGGGCAGAAGATAGCTGAGACATTAGGCTGGTATGATGAGATAGAAGATAGCGACGAAATATATGATTTCCTAATGAGTGAATGGAAAAAGGCAATGCCTTAAATACTTGCTTACAAAAATTTTAGAGTTGGAGGATCTGAAATGGCTTACTTTGATGATCTCAGCCTGCTTCTGAGAATACTGATATTTGTTGCCTTTATGCTAGTATTCTTATATCTCACTTATTGTGAGGGTGAGAGAACCACAAAGCCTGAGGGTGCTAGTAGTACGAGAAGAGGACAAAGTAAACCCTAAATATATCGGCTGATCGGCTCCATTAATACTCTATCCCCTTTCTGGCTTGAACACCCCTCTTCCATGGATGCTTTATTTCGCGCATTTCAGTGACTAAATCAGCTCGCTCAATTAGCTCCTTAGGCGCATTCCTACCAGTTAAGATAACTGTTGTAGACTCCGGTATGTCGCTTAGAAGGTCGAGTACATCGTTTAGATTAATTAGACCAATTGAGACTGCGAGGTTTATTTCATCCAATATTAAGATACGCGGTTTTCTCTTAAGGGCTTTCTTAGCGAACTTAAGGGCTCTTTCCGCTAATATGTAGTCTATCGGTTCAGGGTTTTTTAAGTCTACAAATTCCTTCCGCCCAAACTGATATATCTCATAATTGGGCGCAAGTCTCCTCCGGACCTTATATTCGCCTATATCCTTCCGCCCCTTCATAAACTGTATTATTACAACTTTATAACCGTGCCCAACAGCCCTTAAAGCCAGACCGAAAGCTGTAACTGACTTGCCTTCTCCATCACCAGTATAAAGGTGAATAAAACCCACAATATATCACCAAGACAAAAATCTATATCTTCAATAGAACAATTATAACTTTTCTTTCAATCAAAAACATTTAAAAGAAAGATACTTCTTTGAGGAATCACCCTCGTTCCCGGAGTTAAAAGAGCTTAAACTCGGCGAGAAGAACTTTTTTGCATCATGAGACGGCTAAAACTCTATCAGTTATTATTACGACGGGTGCGGCTGGGCTAAATATTTATTTAGATAGACTAACAAAACTCTTTTATAGCCCTCTTATTAATTTAGACTTTATTTTTCAGTTAAAACTAACAATTTCCACAAATCTTGCTTAGATCTGATGGGAAAGGAAATTCATCCTCACCAAACGTGGCTGAAAAATTCCCCAAAAATGGAAAAGGGGAAATACTAATCAAAAGATAATTAAGCCACAAAGCAGGGCATGTCCAATTTACTTGTAGATCCATCTTACATGATTTTTGGCATTGTATCTTTAAATGCATCAAAGGTAAGTATCCCTACGAATTCTCAGAAGAAGCCTAATTACGGGCCTTAATATCTAGGCCTCGCATACTTATTGCCGAGGAACCAATGTCAATCAATTGAAGCATCTTTTAGGATGGGTATAGTCAACTTATTTTTCAGGTTTTAAAGAGAAAATTTTACACGTACTCTTTGCATAACGCACGACCTAATAACTGCTTATTATATAGGCGACAAAATAACGATAATGTGCCGAGTGAATATTATGGAATGCGGCGGTACGACCAAGGCTTCAGAAGATTCTCTGTATCCTCATATAAAGGTTCTTTTAGAAAGCTTACTGAACCTAGACTCCTACAGAAAATGGAGGGGAAAGATATCTTTTTAGTATAGAAATCAAAGAATTTGAGTCAGTGGATTGTAAACTTGTCTAGATGCCTAGCGCCAAAAGATTTGTTGTAAGGAGAGACCGCTAGATCTAAATGTAAAGTTGCGTATGGTTAAATGTTGGCTTTTGTAGACGCAAAAGAGAACTAGAAGGGTATTGTACTTTACTTTTCTCCTCCATATTTAGGATTATATAGCCCTATATGCCATTTGGCAGGTCTAAAGGCTCATGAAGGCAAACGCATCTGTAAACTTGAAGGAAGGGGCGTAAAGAAACAGGAGAAAGATAGGTCTAATACGTTAAAGCTAAAGAAAAATAAGGTGAAAAAGGTCTTCCAGGAAAATATTAAACTAAGGATACTTCATATTTACCCTGTAATCCCTTTATAACCTGCAGCTCCCCAGATTTATGGAAGTAAAGCCCATAGTACGAAGAGAGCTTTGCAGCTATATCCCTTCTCTCATCCACCAGATTTTTGGTCTCCCTAGGATCTTCAGCTAAATCATATAATTCATCCGGTTGCCCCTCCGGTCTCTTCACGTAACTCCACCTTTTATCCCTTATACATCTGTCCACAGCCTCATGGTAGCCTGAGATAATGTGGCTTCTATGCTCCTCCCTCTCCCCCTCAATCACCTCTAAAAAGCTCCATCCCTGCATGCATCTAGTCTCAGATTCAAGCCCAAGAATTTCTAGAACTGTTGGCAGAATATCTGGGAACTGTATGAGCGCATATATATCCTTATGTTTATAATTGGGCAAATACACCATAAATGGAACCTTCAGCAGTTCACTATACATTCTATCCGTACCCTTAAGGAATTTTCCATGATCCGCAAGTGGGTGCCCGTGGTCGGCAGTCACCACTATAACCGAATCGTCATAGTATCCTAGTTCCTCTAATGTTTCAAGCATAATTCCGAAGCAGTAATCCACGAAGGATGCTTCACCAGCATATAAACCCCTAATGTAATTTATCTGCTCCTCAGTAGCCCAGCTACGTGCGTATCCACCCATTGGCAATATCAGTTTAGGCCCATTATATGATGGATCCGTGTAAGTGTCAAATTTTGGAGGGGGATCCCATGGCTCATGGGGATCAAAGCAGTCTACCCAAAGAAATATGTTCTTATGCACTCTGTTCTCCCTAAGCCACTCGGCCGCTTCACTAAACACTTTATATGGAAAGTAATCCTCCTCAGATTTGAAGTTGTCAGTATTTGCCAGATATCTCGAAACAAGTCTTTTCCATGGCTCCGGATAGTTTTCATTAACATAGTTCTCAATTTTCCTCTTAGGTGGCGATGATACGTAAGCGTCATATTCTTGCCCCCTAATCCATTTAAAACAGTTAAAGTTTCTATGATAGTTCATGTCTGGCTTAAAGAGGTGATATGTATCAGATATTAGCCCACAGACAAAACCGCGCTTAGACAATATATCAGCTGCAGTTATATCTTTCGGGTACGGCAAAAGCGGCTGCCATGGCCTGTATGGCAATGAAAACATTCCGGTTAATATTTCATACCTTACTGGAATTGTTGGCAGACCAGATGGATAAACGTTATGGAAGACTATGCTCTTCTCCGCGAAAGAATCTAAATTTGGGGTTCTACAAGCGGGCACCTTCTCAAACACCCTCTTCCCCCTATTATAATAGCTAACGTGGTCCTGCCTAAAGCTATCCAAGATAATCAATATGAAATTTCTAATATCCTTCATTTTATGCACCCTCTACTCAACAAATTTTTTAGTAAAAATGCCTTATGGCTTAATTGATTTTTCTGTTTAGCTCTCTTTATGGACTAGAATTTTCAGATTGCGATATGTATATTATCTTTTTGCTGCTATACACTATTTTATTTTCTACGCTTTATATAAATGGCTTTTAACGCTTGGTATATCTTCATATGATTCTATGAGAAAATCACAATAATTAAGTTCATATGAGCAATAATGTTTATTTTTCAACGAGAGGGATTAAGCCTGCTGCGTCAGCCGATTGATGTGGTTTTAGGTGAAGGAGCTAGAATATTTATCAATTTAATCTGGAGGGGGGAAGCGGTTATAGTTCTATCTTAAGAACTCTGCAAGGAAGGGGTCTCTAGAAAGTTCATTCTTCAAGTATTCCACGGACTCTCTTGTGTCAACAAATATTGACCTCACGCGCTCTATATGCTTAGGTTCTATAGTGCTGTCGCCCATTGTCTCAGCCACAACCTTAGCTGGAAGCAGTAGCTGTGAGGCGTGCCTTAAAGAGTACTTCTCACCTATATCAGCCAGCATTTCTAAAGCATCGCTTGAAATTTTTAAGTCCTCAGCCTCAGCCCTTATTTCAAGAATCTTCATTATTTCATCCCTCGTTGGAAACTTTGTTCTAGCAATCAGCAGCCTATCGAGCATATCTATTGGGATCCCGTGCGGAGACTTCGTATCTGTGCCTTTAACTGTAGTTATCGCTCTGTTAGTTGCGAGTACCAATATAGGCGCGAACTCCTCCTCCAATGCGCGGCTTAGAAAAGCGAAGGATTCAACGTCTAGCATATGTGCTTCATCAATGAAGAGCACCCCTGGAACGAGCTCGGCCCTATGATCCTTAATAAGCTCATTTACATATTCATCAACCTTCTGCCTAATCTCATCAGAAATTTCCTCCTCCCTAAATAATAGGCCCCTATGGAACCTTATGTTCGCTATATCTATGTCATGAAGCGTTATTGTATGAGTTACCGTCTTCGTTTTTCTAACTGGACCACTCGGCCTCTCAACGATTCTAGCAATCCTATACTCGCCAGTTTTACCTTTAGATGTTAGCCCCCTCCCAGCGGCCCTACCGATCTTAGTTATCCAGCCGGTCTCAGCGTCTATTTCAATGACATCTCCAATCCTTACTGGTATCTCTAAGAGCTTATTAGCGATCCTCTCACCAACTTCAAGGGTTTTAGTTTCATCTTTGGTCGCTAAAGTTATTATTGCCCCAGTCGCAACCTGAACATATGGATTATAGGGATAGGGCTCCTTCTCGATGTCCAACTCTATAACCTCGCCTTCATAAACCTCCTTAGTCTCCTTTATCCTCACACCAATAGATCTTCTAATCGCCTGCCTCAAGAACTCAGACTTTCTAATTGTCAGACCATAGATCTCTGAGCCAGATATCGCCACGAATGGAACATCCTGGCCGAGCTCCCTAGCCATGCCAATAGCTATAGCGGTTTTCCCAGTCCCCGGAGGCCCGACTAAAAGTAGACCGTGCCCAGGCCTTTTACCCTGCCTAATCAGGTGGACGATTATCCCGGCAGCTTCCCTAGCCTCTTTCTGACCGACAAGTCCATCAGCTACATCGATAGCCTTTAGGCTCTTATCTAGCCCAAGTCCAGTTACATGACTATGAATGCCAAGGCGCCTAGCCTCAACCTTCCTTGTCTCAACTTCCTTAATCTTAATTTCCCCTGACATAGCAAAATTTACTAAAACAATCCAAGATTTAAAATTTGTCGCTGAGAGAGGTTGGAACGTTTTGGCTAAGAATTATTTCCGAAGTAGCATTTTTGTAAAGAAAGCCCATTTAATGAATTTTAATCTTCGCTCTACGTTAGCCCAAAAATTTATATCATGGAAAAACATATTAATTTTTGCGGCTGTCTGAAAGAAAGATGAGGAAAGCGGGTATTGCTGAAAAATAATGATGACTAACTGAAGATCTTATTTTTCGCAGCTTAAAATCATATCTGGATTAAATTGTCAAGTTGCGATGTAAGGTGGTAGCCCGGGGGAGATTCGAACTCCCGTCAGCGGGTCTCCTCGGTTATGAAATTAAATATTTTCCTCCAAAGCCCGCTATGCTTGTCCACTACACCACCGGGCTTACGCGAGTAGACAAGATTCAATATTCTAAAACTTGATAATAACTTTAACGCTTAATACTCGAGCCCTTCAATCTTTTGATTTGACTATCAATTCTTTTATAGGGCTTTGAATTCGTTAAACCATTTCTCATACTGAATTAGTGATTCCTTTGATATACTTGGTTTCCTCTTTTCTAAGACTTCTAAGAAATCTTTCATTGTGATTGGTCTAGGTTCAGCTTTAGTGTAATCTGTGCATTTCTCAAATATTTCGCTGTTAACTTTTAACTGGACCGATTGGCAGACATCCATTATATCGCTCCCAGAGAAGCCCTCAGTTAACCTAGCCAGCTCATCTAAGTCAACATCTGGAGCCAATTTTAGGGGTTTGGTGTATAACCTGAAGGTTTCTAGGCGCTGCTTATAGTTGGGTGGGGGCACATAGATCCTCTTCTGAAACCTTCTTATGAATGGTTGATCCAGGTCCCACGGCTTATTAGTTGCGCCTACAACATAAACCCTTATCGGATTCTTCTTATCTATTATGCCATCCATCTCTTTGAGAAATTGATTTCTAACCCTAGTTTCACCACCAACCTCGAACCGCCTAACCCCCATTAAAGAGTCAAGCTCATCGATGAAGATTATCACTGGCGAAAACTTCGCCTCCCTCCTAGCTAAATTGAATAGCCTGGCAACATTCTGCTCAGCTTCGCCAAGCCACTTAGACATTATTGATGCTGCATCAACAGGTATAAATTTGGCTTTAATCTCATTTGCGACAGCAGCAGCAAGAAGTGTTTTCCCACAACCTGGCGGGCCAAATAATAGGATCCCCCTAGGCCATCCCAGGGGGAAAAGGTCTGGTCTAAGTGATGGGTAGACTATTGCTTCCCTTATTGCCCTCTTCGCATCCTCAAGCCCAACTATGTCATCCCAAGTAACGTTTGGTGGATCCTTCATGATTAAATCTTCAAAATGGGTTCTACCCTCAGGTGAATCATCAGATATTACTGGGCATAGGGAATTTTTAAGCACAGCAACCCTATTTCTATAGGCTTCAGCCCTTTGAAGATACACTTTATTAAGCTCATAATTTGGGTTTATACTGACGATCTTCAGCAGGCTGTTTATGGCTTTTTGATATGCTTCTATAGCCATCTCTTTCTTTCCCTGCCGATCCAGCATCACTGCTTGCTCCGCGTACCTTAAGGCTAATTGCTCTAGTTCTTGAATCGCGCTCATACCTTCTTTTACACCTATCCAATCTTTATCTTCCCTTTCCTACTCAAAGACTCAAGTATCTCTTTGATTCTAGTTTCAGGCATGTTTAATTCCCTAGCGCACTTCGAAATGTTCATTTCGCCATTATTTCGCTCAATATAGTCTAAAACAAGCTCCTCGGCTAGCACGCTTGGGGAATCATCAAAACCGCCAATGATTGAGCCATCGGCGCCCACATAAACCTCTGAGCCGTCAACTGTTAAAGCTATGCTGGGCTTAACAGCCACCCTCTTAGATGGCTCTGGAATACAGGGTTCCTCTGGAGGAATAGGAATCTTCCGCTCAAGCTCCTGCCTAAGGAAGTCTGATGCCTCCTTAAGTATAGCTTCCGTAGCTTCATCTTTAATCACGATCGGCTCAGATGGCACGGAGCTTATTTCCGTCACAGCTATTATCTCATTTATGGACTTCAATAAGCCATTTAGCTCCGGTGTTAGAGATGGCGTTATCTTAGCAACAGCCTCAAGCGTTCCCTTAACCTCACTGAAGACGCCCTTAACATCCTCCAATGTTGGTGTTACAGCTCTGAAGGTTTCGAGCCTCAATATAGCTTTCTCCAAAGACAATTGAAGATTCTGTATGATGGACATGAGCTTCCTTATTTCAGCGATTTCGTTAGCATATATTATCGCCCTATTCCTTAATCCCCTACTCAAATACGATGTACACTCGTTAAATAGCTCTCTATCCCTCTTAGCCAGCTTCGCATAAGCCAGCTCAAGCCTAGAGTAGTATTTTCCCATTTCACTAATCGCTTCAAGAAGGGCTTCGCTTAAGGATTTTTTAGTTCTCCCAAAAACCTCTTTAATCATGCGAGACACCCTGCATACACTTAGCATCCGTAGAAGGTGATTCAAGCTACTGCTCAGTTATATGCACATTTATTACTGGCTTTTCACCCGCTGTGATGTTAACGCCGGTTTGGAGGGTTAGATTTGAAACTCTCTCCTTAATCCTCAATAAATTCATCTTCCTATATGAGGCATATTTTATTTCTCTAAGAATTGACAGTAAAGATTGGCGGAAAATATCATCCCTCACATTGCCTATTCCATGCTCCATCTCAAGGAACGTTCTGGCGAGATGAAGCATTTTAATAAAATTTTCTTGGCACTGAATTTGGCTCTCTATATCGCTCAGGAGGTTCTGGGCTTCAAGCCTCATATTATTTATCGATTTGTCAAGCTCGGCGCTTAAGCACTCGTATATTTCGGGCATTATCTCCTTATTCTTAAAGAGGGACTCAAGTATCTCACGCTTCCTCAACAATATTGGTAAACTCTCACATAGTTTCTCAGCGCGCTTATTAACATCCGCCACTAAAAGGACTTCTTCCTCATCAACTTTCAATCTTTCAATAGAATACTTAATCATCTCTTCACCTTTATTTTCAACTAAAACCTCTTTAATCGCGCCTGAAGAATCTATTATGAAGGACACTATTCTCCCAATTTCTCTACCATTCTCGTCTTTTAGGCTTCTTCCAATTAAAGATGGAAAAATATTTGCTGCCAAAACACCAACCTCCCTCAATTATTCTGAGAAACTAGAATCCTTATCGGCTTCTTCAAAAGCTTTTAAGGAGGGGAACTCTGGGAATTTCTCCTTCATCCGCTGCTCGGCTACTAAGGCTGCTTCCTCAAGGATCTTTTGAGCATCATTGCTGGCAACCTCAAAGTTTGGCGCCACGCCAGTAACCTCACCGGCCTCAACAATTAAGTCATCAAGCATTAATCCAATCTGCCCAAGCTCCCTCTCCGCGTTTGGCAGTAACCCGCCTAGCCCCTCCCGAATACTCTGCAGAACCTGCGTGGCGGGCGCCAGCGTTGATACAACGTTACCTAGCTGCGTGACGGTTTTAAGCCTTAATGCAACCCTCTCTAATGCTAATTCGGCGTTCATCATAAAGTTGGCCATTTTCCTTAGCTCAGCGAGCTCATTTGCTAGGACGCGGGCCCGCTGCATTTGATGCTTAGAGTATGCTTCAACTATCTTGGAGAATAAATATTTGTCTCTCTCACTCAAGCGGTTTAATGTATTCTCCAGATATTGTATTTGGGCTTCAACCCGTCTGATAGCTATTTCAATTTTAGTCTTTAGGGGTTCAGATGGTTTAAGCGCGGCTTTAAGCCCCTTTAACTCTCCTTCTTCCCACTTCTTGGTGAATTTTGATGACATATACTCCACCATTCAGTCCAGAATATGGCTAACTTAAATGAGAGTTTAAACTTGTTAATACGCTTAGAACATCAATGCATATACATGCTTAATACATTAGCAAAATAGTTTCAAATGCCTTTTTATCTTTTAAGTGTAAAAATAAAGTGGGGAGCAGTAGTTATTTACAAGAAGAACAGCATATTTACATAAATCTATCACAAATTGTAGGAGACGTCTAAAGCAGCTTAAGAAGATTAATTACTGGAAAATCTAAAAAATATCATAGGATAAAAACTTTATAAAAGTAATTTTTACTCTTGAGTAGAGGGAATCCTATGCGCGACGTAATATGGGGAATACTGCTTATCGTATTGAGTGTCACAGCTATGATCGCGTATTTTTGGGCGCTATTTTTATCTCCTTCAGATGCTAAGTTATGGAAGTTCACCGTTAGCGAGTGGGCCATAATAATTCCAGTTTTGATATTTGTTTATTTGTTTCTATTTGTTATAGCGTGGATAGGGTGGGCGATGGCTACGACTCCACCGGAGCTACCGACTCTCGAGGGAGGAAAAAGTGATAAAAGAGGGTGACTACTATAATATATTTGGCAGTTTAACATCTGTATTGAAGTGGTTTTATGGCAGCTGAAATCAGTTTAGAGGATGAGGAATGGGTTGTTAAAGGGCCGCATCACTATCTTATTAGGCGCTATCCTCTTGATAACCTTGAAAGCGAAGTTTATAGAATTCTGAGGGAGAAGGGACCGATGCCTTTATCTGCCATTTGGAGGAGACTCGATTGTCATCTTTGGGAGGTAACAGCGGCATTAAGAAGACTAAAGGAAAAGGGGCTGGTAGAGGAATTTGATGTAACACCCGAGATATATCAAAAGTGAACTAAACAGCGCTTTTTTAAACGCAGCAACTTTATTAGAAGGAAGATACTATTAAGCCTAACTAAAGAGTATTTAGGTGAATTAGCCATGATGAAGAGGAAACTTGGCAAAACAGGTCTCATGGTTTCGATAATAGGTTTCGGCGCGATAAAGTTGCCGCAAATAGATTTTGAGACTTCAAGTAAGATACTTAATAGAGCCTTAGATTTAGGAATAAATTTTATTGACACTGCCAGAAGTTATGGTGATAGTGAAGAGAAAATAGGTTATGCTATAGGTAACCGGAGAGATGAATTTTATATTTCAACAAAAAGCGGGTCTCTCACCTATGAAGATATGAAAAATGACATAAAAGTTAGCCTAAAAAATCTTAGAACGGATTACATAGACATATATTTGTGTCACAATCCCGGAAGGCCAGACAAATATGAGAAGATAATGAGCCCAAACGGCGCTCTTAAAGCTCTCAAGGAAGCTAAAAGGGAGGGAATAATCGGGCATATAGGTTTTAGCTGCCACAGATATCACGAAACCATGAAAAAGGGAATAGAGTCTGGTGAGTTTGAGGTAATTATGGTTTCATATAATATACTAGATGATGAATTGGTTGATGAATCAATAATCCCTTTAGCAAAAGAGATGGATGTTGGTGTAATAGCCATGAAGCCCCTTGCAGGAGGTTTCCTGGCGTCTCCTCCACCAGAGCTCATTAAAAAGTTAAAGATTCCAATAAACGCTGAGAGCGCGCTTAGATTCGTCTTATCTAATGAGGCTGTTGCAACAGCAATTCCCGGAATGATGAGGGTTGAGGAGGTTGAAGAGAACGCCCGTGTGGGAGAGAACTTCACACCTATGAGCAGTGAGGAGAGAAAGATTCTCATAGAAGCCGTTAAATCTTTAAGCAAAGAGTTCTGCCGCGGATGCGGATATTGCCAGCCATGTCCCCAAGGCATACTTATACCAATAATTCTACGTCAGCTAGCATATTACAAATACTATGGTTTAGCTGAATGGGCTAAATGGCGATATAGAATGGTAGAGGTTAAAGCCGACTCATGCATCAAATGCGGCCAATGCGTTAAGAGATGCCCATATAACTTCAATATTCCAGAGATGCTTGCTGAAGCTCACACTTTGTTATCAAGTTAAAGGGAAATTTATTAACTGACAATTACCATTTATAATTATGACATGCCATGTCGATTAAGGGTGAATTGAGCACCTTAACTAAAAGAGCGCTTGGGCCCCTTCCCTCATTTAACGTTTTAGATCTGATAAGGCTTCTTAGGCTTCTAGATAAATACGAGAGTATTGGGCGTGGAAAAATATCTGAAGCTCTTAATCTAGGTGAAGGAACCACGAGAACTATGCTGAGACGACTCGCTAAAGCTGGTTTAATCACTATATCTAAGAGAGGCTGCTCACTTACCCAGAAGGGTAAAAAGCTTTGGAGCAGTATTGAGAGGATTATACCTAGAATTGTTGAGATTGGGAATAACGAGCTTACTTTAGCTCCTAAGAGCGTAGCTGTATTAGTCAGAGGTCACGCTGATAGAATTAAGAGCGGAATTGAGCAACGCGATGCTGCTATTTCTTTTGGTGCTAAAGGTGCTGTAACATTAATTTGCAGAAACAATAAACTTATTATTCCAAGCGTTAGCGTAGACCTCGAAAGGGACTATCCATTAGCGTTTAGGGATATAATGCGCTTCATAAACCCTAGCGAAGGAGATGTAATAATAATCAGTAGTGCGGATTCTCTCAAAGAAGCGGAATATGGCGCGTTAGCTGCAGCATGGTCAATTATTTAGGCTTATGAGTTTAATAAGTGATTTTTTCTCCACCAGTAAAGATTCTCTCTAAAGCGGCATTAAGTTCAATGAAGCCCTCATGTGTTTTTGCTGACACTGATATTAACGGGAAGTTTAAGCCCAGCTGGTATATGGCTCTACTTAACCTATAGCTTAGTAAGCGCTTTGTTCCGTCAAGTCTATCATTTATGGCGGCTTCCAAGGCGTTTCTATCCTCAGACCACTCTAGAATAGTTTCTACATCCTCATGAGAGATTAAATCACATTTTGAAAGAACATGAACCTGAGGTAGAAGAAAGCGCATATACACGGCTGCTGAGAGAAACATATTTGAAACATAATTTAACGGGTTTAGGGAGAAGACTGAATCAAACAAGTAGATTATAGCCCTAGGATCTTTACTTATCTCGCTAGCTATATAGGGTCCACTAGCCCTAAAAGCGAATAGCTCCATCTGCCCAGGAGTATCAACCAGCAATATATCCGGATTTATATCTTCAATCTCCTTCCTTAAATTTTCTATTTCGCTCGCTATTAGGTCCGCGGCCATTATCAGAGCCCCATTTGGTCCAAGCTCATATTCATCCATTATCTCGTCAATTGTTATGTAATCGCGAATATCTATGTCCGGAACATAGGGCAGCCTAATTACACCTGGATCCAAATTTAATGTTGCGACGTCCTGCTCATTGATTTTAAGCCATTCGCTAAATGATGCTGTCAATAGTGATTTTCCCGAACCAGCCGTTCCAATTATAAACGCTATGAAGACCATTTTCCATCGCCTTTAACTATTTTTAGTAAAAGGGCCTCTAATGGGGACTCATATCAACATCTATGTTTGCGCTGGCTGGATTTTACCTCCCCTCTCGGATATTAGCTCCGAAATCTGCATAACAGCTCTCTCAATCCTCTGCTTTGCAACATCCGGATTATCGGATGTTGTCGAGAAGTGTAGTTCTATATGATGGGTTCTCTCCGAAATCTTTGGGTGAGACTTTATGTAAACATAAGGGTTCTCATTCATAACCCTATCGATTAATGGTGCCAGCTCGGATTCAGGAATCCCTCTGATATCTAGGCTAACTTCATAGAAGACCTTGTTTCCGGCTATCCTATGTAGAAGCGGAGCGACGGATTCATCAAATATAGACATCATCTCCTGTGGCACACCTGGAAGCATCACTAAACTCACACCACCATATTCAACAAGAACGCCAGGCGCCGTTCCAACAGGGTTAGGTAGGGGTTTTGCTCCCTTTGGCAATCTAGCCATCTTAATCCTATACTCTGTCATCTCAAACTTCTTTATTCGCCCCTCAGCAACATACTGCTCATATTTCCTCTTAATCATCTCTAAGGCTTCCTTATTCTCCTCTAGATCTCGACCTATAGCCTTAGCAACGCCCTCAAGAGTTTTATCATCAAATGTTGGTCCTAAACCACCAGTTGTTATAATAAGTGCTGGGCCGCGCTGGATGGATTCTCTGATAGCTGACGCTATCTCATTCACATCATCACCAACAACAGTTATCCTTCTAACGGATAAACCTAGACTTGTTATTCTCTTTGCAAGCCAATGGGCATTAGTATTCAATGTCTTACCGATAAGAAGCTCATTCCCAATGCAAATTATTTCAACGTAGGCTGTTGTTGACAAGATTATCCCCAAATGACTAAAGTAGATTATAACCTTAAAAATTAGTTTATCGCCCTTATTGTCCCTTTATACTTCTGTTTCTAATGTTTATTAAGTAAACATTTTTAATCACTTAAAACATCTCTCATTCTAGATGTCTAATCGAAATTCCTCTGAACTATTTAAAATTATGTTGGCATCGTTATTCAGCGCCCCTATCATGTTAGCATATCTTATGTGGCGCTGGCTCCCGCTATTGGCGGATTTCATTATAAGGTGCTTAATCCGCTATGAGCCATCTCCACGACCAGCTCCTCTATTCTGGCATATGGCGCTTAGCTTCTTTAGCGCATGGTACATTTTCTCTGCTATAGCCCTTGGCGGAATATTTCTGGCAGCCTCATGGATATATAATCGCAGAAAGACGCCTATGCCGGAGAAAAGAAGTTCGCCAGCGGTATCCTTTGTAGTTCCTGCACATAACGAGGAAAAGACTATATCAAAAGTTATAGCCAGCCTGTTCAGGTGCGCGGCAAGCTACCCGGGCTACACGGAGATAATAGTTGTTGATGACGGAAGCACAGATAACACTAGAAAGGTTGCGGAGGCAACATTCAAAATGAATTGGGAGAAGTGGCCATATATAAAGGCTAAGGTTATTAGCCATAAGAAAAGGATGGGTAAAGCAGCCGCAATAAGGACTGGTGTGAAAAAGTCATTTGGAAAACTTATAGCAACGGTAGATGCCGACACATGGTGGGAGCCGGAAACCCTAAGACACTTGGTTGATAGAATGATTGCAGAAAACCTTGACGCTGTAACAGGCTTTATACATCCATCAGACGGAAATGGAGACATAAACCTTTACGTGATCTTGCAACAGTTGGAGTATAGCCAAGGGTTAGGCATATATAGATGCGCTCAGGCACTAGCAAACTCAATACTTGTTATACCTGGGCCAATAGGGCTCTATAGGGCTGATACCCTAAAGAAGATATTAGATGAGGTCGAATTAAAGTCTATAACGGAGGATCTCGAGCTAACCCTTGAAATGCAGAAGAGGGGCCTTAAGATAGGCTATGAGGGTAGGGCTAGAAGTACAACTATAGCCCCACATAGCTTTCATGTGTTGTGGAGACAGAGGAAGAGATGGTTTATGGGCGGGTTGCATAATTTCCTGGGCATACATAGGAGACTATTATTCGTTAGGAAATGGATATCCCTAATCTTGTGGTATTCTCTACTGATGGGTTATGGCGGTGCGCTGATAGAGATCGTAGCGTTATTCAGTCTACCATTGTTCTATTGGTCTGCGCCGGACAAACAATACTTCCTATATAATCTCGTCATATATTCATTTGTAGTCTTCTTAGTAGGCGTATTTCAGCACGCGTTGGCCCTAAAATTTTCGTATGGTCGTTACAACCATAGAAAACTACTATTCTACACGCCATTATATCCGCTCCTAAGATACGTAAATGTGCTCGTTAGGCTCATATGCCTGGTGCAATACATAGCTGGAAAAAGAGGATTCTGGGAGGTAACCGAGAGACCAGCAGTATTAACTGAGGCTTCTTAAAAGAAAAATAAGCGATAGAATAGTTCAAGAACGCCAATCAAAATGAATTGTAGCGCAACCATGAATTTCGGGACATGAGTCTCTAAATAGTCATCTACTACGAACAACCTATCACAATTTGTTTTAGGTTTTGAGATGTAAACATAATACGGTATGTTACATCTATCACAGTAATACCGCTTAAACTCTCCCTCAATAAACTCTGAGAGAGTTCCGCCGCAAATGGCACATCTACGCAATATTCTTCAGCCGCCAGCAAGCCTTATCTTGCTTGAGATTTAGGGCTTGCTAACTTAGTCTTTCAGGCTTGATAGAGTAAAGCCTTATGAAGCAATAACATAGGTTGATTGAATCATAACTAAGATACATATTAATAGTTTAATAGTCGACTACAGTTCATATATGGAATATCTAAACTCTTATATCGTTCTGAAAATCTCTTTCCTTTTGTTGGAAGAGAACAATAACTTGCGAGTGAGCATTTCACTGAGAAAAATATGCTTTCCATATCTTTAAAAAATCAGCGCTAGGGATGATCTGCTTTGGGGAGGGTTAAAGTTGGCGTAGTTGGATGCGGATTAGCCTTCGAGTATTGCCATTTGCCAGCTGCTAAAGGAATTTCAGATATAGAAATCAAGGCTCTAGCTGATATTAACGAGGAGCGTATTAGAAGGGTTGTGGAAAAATTTGGTTTAAAGGATGCTGCAATTTATACGGATTATCAACGTCTTCTGAAAGAAGCTGATATCGACGCTGTTTGGGTTCTGACCCCACCCAAGTTTCACGCCCCAATGATTGTGGAGGCACTAAATTATGGGAAGCACGTTTTATGTGAAAAGCCAATCGCTACATGTAGCGCTGAAATCGAGATTATTAGGGATGCGCTTAGAAAAAATGCTGGCAATCAACGGTTAATTCTGATGCCAGCCCACAACTTCGTTTTCACACCATGCTTTGAAAAGTCCCTGGAATACATTCGCGAGGGTTTAATAGGTGATATAAAGGAGATTTATGGTAGGGCAGTATCAAATCTCTCATTCTATAGGGCGGTTACAGACTTCCGTTTCCAGGCGAAGGGCGGCGTAATCGAGGATTTGCTTCCCCACGTAATCTATTTATCCCAGGATTTATGCGGCCCAATTATAGCGGTTAAATCAATTAATATCCTCTCTAAGGGTGAGATCGGCATTAAGGATGCGGAGGCAGAGGTTGAATTTCAAGGTGGTGTTAGAGGGGTTATTTCAGCAGCATGGTCTAACGGCATCCCAACACTTAAGTTTGAAGTTAAGGGCAGCTTAGGCTTTATAAGGATGGATCTGCTTAAGGCTCCTTTCAATCTAACAATAGTTAGAGAGAGTGAGAAAAAAGTTGTCAATATGGGGAACCGCTTCACCCAGTACTTTAGCGTCTTAACGGGCAAACACCCCTCATATATGAATGAGCACGTGCACTTCATTAACCTAATTAAGGGGCTTGTGGAGCCAAAGGTTAGCGTTGAAAAAGGTTTTGAGCTTACAAGAGCTCTAGAGAGGATAATAAGTGCCCTTGAAAAAAGAGGTTCAGTTTCAAGCAACTATAAAGAGAGAGTGTCTATAGTTAGAGTTAATGGCGATATAAAGAGCTCCGTCCATCAATCCATCAATCTTTTAGGCGGACTAAATATTCCTAGAGGCGCTAGGGTTCTCATTAAGCCAAATGTTTGCTTTTGGAAGAATACTGATGGGATGGTTATAACTGACCCGCGGCTTTTGGAGACAGTCCTAGAAATTGTTGGTGAGCGTACCAGTAAGGTTACAGTCGTAGAGTCTGATAATAGCTCCGGAACAGCTGAGAAAAGGCTGGAGAAGAGCGGGATTATGGATGTAGTAGAGCGTTGTGGGGCTGAATTCGTGAACTTAAGCCGGGATGAAAGTGAGGAGCATGAAGTTGCTGGCTTCAAAATACATATACCAAAAACCGTTTTAAACGCTGATTACCTTATCAATATCCCGAAAATTAAGACTTGCAGCATCGCGAACATTGTTATTTCAATAGCCATGAAAAATATGTTCGGTGTGTTAAGCGATAGGAAGAAGATGCCCTTTCATAAAAAGTTACTGGACATAATCCTCTATATAAATAGGGTTGTCCATCAGGATCTGATAATTGTTGATGGAATAATTGGCATGGAAGGTTTTGGGCCGGTTTGGGGGAGGCCAGTTAACCTCAACCTCATAATATCAGGTTTTAATCCCGTAACAGTTGACGCCGTATGCTGCAGAATTATGGGCATAAATCCCTATGCTGTTGAAGTGCTATGGAAAGCTTATAAAGTGGGTATGGGCGAGATCGACGTAGATAAGGTTGAAATTTTAGGTGAAAGAATCGATGACGTTAAAAGAAGATTTTCCCATCCATCCCTAATGATAAATAACGTAATAGGTGCTTTAAGAGCAGCGTTGAAAACATACGTTAGCTGAGAGATCGTGCACACTTTCAATCTAATTCTCAACAGCATTATGCTTGAAGATGAATTGCCAGATTAGGCGGTAACTGCGAGTTCTCTTCTAACCCTAACTTCACCATTAGACGTATTTCGTTCTGTCCTGCTTATGACAAAGCCTCAATTATCATTTGACAAAACTCCGGTAAGTCGTCTGGAACCCTAGCAGTTATTATGTTACCGTCTCTAACCGCAGGTTCATCTACAAAGATGGCTCCTGCATTTATTAAGTCATCTTTGACAGCAATGTAGCTGGTTGCTTTCTTACCCTTCACAAGTCCAGCGGATATTAGAACCTGAGGCCCATGGCATATTGCAGCTATAATTTTGCCTAGATCATAGGCTTTTTTAACGAATTCTAAAACCTCCGGGATTATCCTCAAAGCGTCCGGAGAGAAACCTCCGGGGAAAATCAGGGCATCAAAGTCTTCTGGAGAAACCTGGTCTATTCTTCTTATAGCGTATCTGCTGCCTTCCACGAAGACTTCGAGGGGTATCGGCGTCCCATATCGCCCAGTTACGGGCTTACCCCTAACGGACGGCCTGGGATGAAGCCCCGCTTCCACCGGTATAATGACGACTTCTGCTCCCTCCTCACTAAGCCTTAAGAACGGATATAAAAGCTCTACATCCTCAAATTCGTGGGCAACTATAATGGCTACTTTGCGGTTTTCAAGCCTACGCTTAGGCCCAACCCGCTTAACATACTTGAACATGATTTAGAGTTTATTTTTAAGCGATATAAATTTTGTCCCAAATAATTGTAGGCAGAAGTGCTAGAATTACTGACGTGACTAAAGCCACTTACTAAGGCAGGATATTTTCAGACAATTCTTTTCTTCTCATAAATTTTTTAATATATTTGTCGTCTATACATTTTATTTATGGGGCGCTCTTATAGGAGTAAATATGATATTATCGCCGACATCCTAGAAGTAGCTATGAACGGCTCTAAGAAAACGCGTATAATGCATATGGCCAACGTCAACTACCACAGCTTCTGTAAATACTTTAATATGCTTTTAGAGGATGGTTTAATCGCTGAATATAAGGATTCTAATGGCGAAACCATATACAAGACGACGGAAGCTGGCATCGAGCACTTAAAAATGTTCGCTTACTTCTCAAACCGCATAAAGAAGAGCTAAAAACCCTTTTTACCCTATTTTTACCTTTTTTATTATTAATGACATGAGAAAACCGTTTTTCTAAAAGAAACACTATTAGTGTCTACTTATCTTCTAAAGAGGTTAAGTGGACTTGGTCTGAATAAACTATGAGATTATTCAACTTCATTTTGAGAAATGAATTTCGCCCTTTATTATTCTGCTTTCCGGAACATTTAGTTCTCTTGAAAGAGCCTTTTTTATTTCTGCGACATCTAGGTTCGTTTGGAGCCTTACTGGTATTCCGCATTGCAAGCTTCCAACATGTGTTGGTAGCGTCTCCTTATACTCGTATATTATGTTTCCATGCAAAGCCTTTATGCTTAATACACCATCATGGTTGAACGCTATTACTTCAGCCCCGCTGCACGCATCCCTAAAATCGCTCCAGTTCTCGCATAAAATATTTACTGGCACTCTTGCGGCTTTAATCTCCTTCTGAACTTCTTCGGCTCTCTTCTCTATTTTCTCCCCTGCTACTGTAGGTAGCCCTGAAAGTATCTCCTCTAGCCTACCTATTAGTGCGTCCAGGTTCTTTTCATGCTCCCTTAACACGTTGATTACAAAGTCTAAGGCATTAATTTTCTCGGAATCGGACATTTATAATACACCACTTAAATGAAGTGTTTTAATGCCTTATAAAATGTTTGTGAAATAAAAGAAAGAAACAATTTTTCGTTTCTGATTTATAGATTCTGAAGGGATTTTACCGTTTGTCCCTACCGATTCATTCTGTTTAAAACTGTAGCGTAGTGTTTCTGCGGTAGGGACTTCCACCTCGCCCACGCTTCACGGGGTATCTGCGTGGGGTCATGAGCGGCGTTCGACCCGAACGGCATGCGGGTCACATCTATGGTAGATCCGCCTGGGCTTGGAGCGTAGCTCCCATCGCTTAGGCGGGCTTTTAGGAGGAGGTTGATGCATGCAATCACGTCTCTGTGCCAGGATTCTCCACCTATACTACACTTGCCAACCCTACTACCATCGCTGTAGGCTATTGGAGCACCGTGTACTGGGCAGAGCTTGGAGGTGTTCTTCGGGTTCACGTAGATCACAGGAATTCCATGCTCCTTTGCCTTCTCCTCGATAGCCCTCTGTATGCCTTTGAAAGACGCCTGATATATCCTGTGGCGTAGCTGGTCATCCTTTACATGATTAATCATTTCCCTGGCAGGGTTTTTGCCGAGCTTCTCCAAGACAACAGCGTACTGCCTCTCTCTAGCAGTCCTAACGATGATGTTGGCAAGCTTCCACCTCAAATCGCTCTTCCGCTTCCCTTCCTTGAGCTTTCTGAAGATCTTCGTCTTAGCTCTGCACCTAGCTCCGTAGAGCTTGTCGTACCTCTTCTGAACCCTCTTCTTCCTGTAGTAGTACCCTAAGACAATATCTTTGAACCTTGTTTCAAACAGGTAGGCCTCGCCCTCAACCAGTACTGCGACGCCGTTCTCGTTCACATCAACAGGTACGAGCCCCTTTGGCTCGTAGACCTCGACGGTTTTTTTAAACGTTAAGTAGACTATTAACCTCCTAGCCTTCCTATAAAGCTTAATCCTAGCCTCTGAGGCAACCCTCCACCCACTATTAACATGCCTCAAGTACTGTTTATGAAGCTCCAGCTCTACTCTAACCCAACCTTTGTGAGTAGCTACCTCAACGCTTGTTAAACCGCTCAGCTTCCACAGGTGGTCGTCTAGCCATATAGAAACGTCTCTGACCTCGGGATACTCCCT
>Ga0105154_1000198_pt1 | contig 27230 bp, 27 predicted proteins | sample SSWtaG_FD_89672 | JGI IMG/M metagenome (GOLD analysis project Ga0105154, IMG submission 89672) | Hot spring microbial communities from Sandy's Spring West, USA to study Microbial Dark Matter (Phase II) - SSWsed_matched | ecosystem: Environmental > Aquatic > Thermal springs > Hot (42-90C) >... | reverse complement strand
GTATTGACCTGTATCCTGGCGACATGGGGGAGAGCATTGACAATATCTACAAGTACGTGGTGGGTAACATCGAGGACTCGCGAGACCCCGGGATACCCGCCCCCGCGCGCAGCTCGTGTTACTCAGTTAGGGGGATTTACGTTTGTAAACACTACCTTAAGCCATATAGCCAAGTAGTTCAAACACCCTATGAAACACTAGTACGCGGTGAAGGAGACTGTGAAGACCAGGCAATACTCTTGTACGCTATGATAGATTATTACTTCAGGTACGTGCACGGGAGGCTATATGCCACTTGGATAGCGATCATCGAGATGAACAATGGTTTCGCCCACGCGGCTGTATTTATTCCTGTGTTAGGGGGGAAGCTCGCTATACTAGACCCCGCTGGGAATTACATGACGTCCATTTTATCCCACTTCACGGCTAGGCCAGTACTCGAGGAGTTAGTAAACTACTCTAAATACTGGTCTATGTACGGTGGTATAAGGGAAATCAAGGTATACTACGTTAACGTAGATAGAGGTAGTTATACGCTAGTAACGGAAGGGGACATATACTCGGTCGCGAACTACATACTAACACACTATTGAACCGAGGCCTTGGTGTCTCGCTGATCGCGCACTAGCCGCCTCGCTGCGGAGAGTAGTTGCTAAACCCCTACACTACTACCCTGGAGTTGACAATCGTGGATGGCGCTACTTCGTATAGTGGCGTGCTTTTCTCGTAACTGTACCTGCTGTTAATGTCCCTGGTTAACCCTATTAAGACGTCACTTAGTTTTACAATGGGGATCTTTAGCGCAAAGCCCCTCACGGGAGTGCACTTCTCTTTTTCGCAGATCAAAGCGTGTTCGGGGATTACGTCCACGTAGTTGCCGTGCATCTCGGCCTTAGCAATGTTTTCAACAACTATTAGCCTCTCGAACTCTTCAAACACCTCCCTCACCCTCCAGTCGCCAGGCTTTACGACTAGTTGGTGGTGCATGGGTTTAGGCTTTGTGAAGAGGCCCCTGGCGTTGCCAGGCTTAGACCCATTACTAGTTAGCCTAGTCCTCAAGTAGTCTACTACCACGCCGTTATCCAGTAAAACCCTCCTCCAAGCTGGATACTGTTCATCGTCAAAAACCCTTTGTAAAGGCCCCGGGTAAAAGGGGTCTTCAACCATTACCACGCCTTCCTTAGTCTCCGCGTCTATTGGGAGCTTTATTGGCTCATCCGCTTGCAGTAAGTGGGCTAACTCGTGGTAAAACGCGCAAGCCGCGTCGCCTGAGAGCAGTGTTGTCCACTTGCCTACGTTTAGTGGGTTAAAAGCGCGCGCGTTTAATTGTAAGCTTATTTTCTCGACTAGGGTCTCAACTAGGTTCTCTAGCTTGCCAACTAGGTGCTTAGGGTCGCTTGAAGCCAGCAATTTACTAGATGAAGCTAAATGACCCATTTGCAACGCGTAGGGGTATACGTATAGCTCGTGGAGCCATCTCTCTTCGCGAGCTCTAGCCTCGTAGTCTTTAACCACGTGCTCGACAACTTCGTGGTGGGAAACGAGTATGACTTCTGCTTGCAATCCACGTGCGCGAAATTCATTACTCAGCATTTCAACGATTTCTTCGGCATAGTCGACGCTCATTTCCCTCCCCGCACTAAACTCGCCGCGGTAAAACTCCTCGGCCGCTGCCTCGACGTCAGTGTCTATGCCTGAGACCTTCTCTACTAGTGGCGTAATCAAGTGCTCCTTTTCGGCCGTGGAGCTGTAAACGCGTATAGATTTACCCACGTAGGCCCTGTAAGCCACGTAGTCGCCGCGGTAGAAATTCACTTCCACGCTGTCGCCGCGGTTAGCTACTTGAAATGCCTCATCGGTGTAAGTAGTCTTGATCACCAGCGGTTTACCCACGGCGCGCCCCCCGCCAATGCCTTTTAACCACTCTGCCAACTCTAAGGAGTTTTAAGCTATACTCTCTATTTACCTACACGGCTACGGCCCCCGCATACTGCACAGCTCTCGCCTAAATAATGGCTAGTAAATCCCACGAGCGCGCGTATCGCGTCTCACACCCCTAAGAGCGTTACTCTACGTACTTGCTGTACTCGGATAGCAGTAGCTCCTTGTCCACTACTGTGACGTAGTCGAATATCGTCCCCTTGCTCTCCTTCAACCTCATGGCGTCCACTAAGTCGCGATACTTTCCGCCAGCTAGCCCGCTCGCAACTATGGCTGCGCCTTCAGCAGCTTGCTTAGCTACAGTGGCGCGCGCTTTGAGTAAGAGCACTAAGGGCGCCTTAGCACCTAAGGCTTCGCGTAGTTTCCCTTCAACTGCACTGGCTAGAAATGGTGTTTGCGAAAACCTACCACTTAGATACAGAACCCTCGGGTTCGTCGAGCACATCAAGGCCAAGGCGTCTTTAACTATAGACTCGACCATTAACTCGTAGCCTAGAGTTCCTGGCTTAAATACGCTCTCTATTGGCGCTTCAAAGGGCCTCGTGGTTAATAGGTATGCTGCGCCCCCACGGAACAAGATCTCCTTGGTGAATTCAACCGCGTTCGCCAAGGCGTAAGCCAGTTCACTATCCATGAAGCCCGCGCCGAGGTAGCCGGGGAACCCGGCTGTCCCTGCCATGGCGTCTACTATGCAACCCCCGCTTACAGCGAGCGCAGAGGTGTACGCGAATCCCACTTCAACGGCAATTAAGTTAACGTCTCTGTAGTTAACCCCATGGGTTTCGGCGAATCTAGCTATTGCGAGCGCCGCCGTGTACACTTTGTCTGAAGTACCCATATCCACCCTATTGAGCTTCCTGTACACGGGCACCGTTGGCAAGTGTATGACGCCGGGTGTAAAATAGGTCTTGTAATTGAGTTCTTGGTCTTCTTTGAGGATTCTCAGTAGCTTCCTCAACCCCACTATTCTATGCCCCCTCTTTACATCTCTCTCGGTAATGAAAGTCGCTAGGGCTATTTCCTCGAGAGTAGCCTCCTTGGCTAGCTTAAGGGGGATTCCATAGCCACTCGAAGCGACTATAGCGTCCACGCGGTGAGACCTGTCTAGTTCTTTTAAGCGCTTTACAACTAGGTATGGGTTTTCGACCACTAAGTCCCTGGGTATGCTCTCGTCTACAAACACCTCTCCGGTTTCGTCGTCAAAGCCAAATATGTCGTAGCTTTTAGTACCACTATCTGTCCCTATGACCTTAACCAATTTCAACCACCTCTAGACCCCTATTCCTACCCCGAGTTAAGAACACCTCTCCGCCCCCAACGCTATCTAGAAACCCCTTGATTTCTCTTGCCAGCTCCACTGCCTTAACTTCGTCGTCTAATACAGCGTAGAATGTGGGACCCCAAGAAGACTGGCAAGCCGCGTACGCCTTTTTCAGCATTATCTCAACGCCCTTCTCTACGATTGGGTCACAGTATAACCCGCCTTGATATTTCTGCCACACAAGCCCTAGACGCCTATTGAACTCTGTTAACGCTTCCCCAAAGCACTTTAAATCCCCCTCTACGAAGCAGGGCAACATTTTCACGACGAGTACTCTAGACAGGTACGACGCCTCCTCGCTGCTCATGAAAACCCCGCGGAGGATCCTATCTTCGCCCGCTCTGATCTCCGAGACCCTTGCCCGGGGAGTGTTGGGTATCGCGACTACGAATACCCAGTTACTCGGTATTGCACCCCTAAAGATGAGTGGTGGTACGGTTTTCTCAAACAATTCTTTCCTGAACCCCCCTTCTACTATAAACCCCCCGTACTTACACGCATATAGGCCGAGTGCCGTGAGAAGGCCCCTTTTGATCGCCAGCGCTATATCCTCAATAGAGTACTCGAGGCCATAAAGCCTAGAAACGCCCACGCCGATCGATAGCCCCAGGGTCGTAGTGTAACCAAGCCCTACCAGTGGTGGAAACCCCTCTTTAACTACAACTCTGAAACCCCCTACACCAAGTCTGCTCGCAATAGTCTCCGCGAAGGAGTAGGCGTAGGGGTCGTTGGCTTCCACGCGCGTACTCTCCTCTAAGTCTACTACTAGCCTCGGGTAGTCAATGGTAAAGCCCACTGTCCCGTAAAGCCTGCCGAGGCCGCCGTTCAAGTCTATGTTACCCGCGTGAAGGTGGGCTGGCGCAATCACTCTCACCCTGCGCAAAAGAACACACCCCGGCGCCGTATTGCTACGTTAACCCCGTCAGGGATAGTGTAATGATGTTGTGGTATAAGTGTTAAACGGATACTGCCAGTGCATTGCCGGTCAACGCGTCATTAAGTACTCTAGAGAATGGTTAAGCCGCTACGTTTATTGCAACATTATTTACTTCGCCCACCTATAGTGCTGGCCCTCAGCGAGTCAGCATGGTGTTTACGTCACGCTGTGTAACAATAGCTAGTGTTATCGCCGCCGTTGTACATGCCTTAAGTTATGTGAATGACCAAGAGGTGCTATCGTGCGGGGGTTGAAGCACGTCACTGCTTAGAGGCGTATTTAGGTTAGTTCAATGTCTAAATAGAGGCGTCACGTTCTAGGGCTGTGAAGATGAGATGTTGTTCTCGCGCAAAATACTCCCCTAAATATTGCTTACATAACTTGTTAAAATACTGCGCCAAGCTGGTACACTGCTACTACTGTGAAACTCGCAGACGCTTCATAATTAGGGGTGTTATTGAGATTTACGCTCACGTAACGCCCTCTCACCAAATCGGCCTTTCCTCGGGTTCCTGAATGGCTCCTTTATAAAGCTTAAGCACTAGAACTAGCCCTACCGCTAGGGTAAGCGCCTCGGTTGCCGCGAGTAGGATAGGGCTACCGGTTAGTTGGGTTAGCGCCGCTAAAGTGTCTATTGAGCCGTGTACTACCACTACTACGGCTACTCCAACGCGGCTTATACCACTTTTAGCCGCGTGAACTAAAAACAGCGTGCTCCCAACGTGAAATAGTGAAGCAGAAAATCTCTCGGCGACAGATAGGGCGTATAGGTATGTCGGCACTCCACGCGCATTAGTGACACCAGCAATTAGTGCGGAGTATATGAACCCTGATACCCCCACGTAAAGTGCCTCCGTGACCCCGAACCCTAGGCCTATGTTTAAGGCGTCAACGTACCGCTTACCCTTGGTAAAGACGTACTTAAACGCCGTTTGAACAAGCCCGGCTACAAAGCCAAGCCATAGTGCTACTAGAGCCTTAAACGCAGTATCTAAGCTGGCTAAGAACTCCCCTATAATGGTTTGAGCGGCAGCCGGGTTACTCAATATAGCGGGTAGTGCGTTTACCAGTATGGGTAGCTGTTGTATTGGCTGTTGGACGATCAATGATATTACGAAAACCACTAAACCCAGCAGAACCTCTCCTCCAGTAAACTTCTTAAAACCCAGCGCCCGGATGAAAACAACACTCACTAATCCACCGAGAATTGGGGCTACGAGTACTAGCACGCCTCGACACGTCACTTATCTTCTACTTTTTCAACTACCACGGCTGTGCCATAGGCGAATATCTCGGCCATGTGCGCCCCGATCATTGAAGTGCCAAACCTAAACCCGACTACCGCGTTTGCCCCCATGGCCTTAGCTGATTGAACCATTCTCCTAAGCGCTTCTTCCCTCGCCTCGGCTAGTAAACGCGTGTACTCCTTTACTTCCCCTCCAACAATGTTCCTAAAGGCGGCGACTATGTCTCTACCCAAGTGGGTCGCCCTCACGACTCCACCTCTCGCGATCCCCTTTATCTCTCTTACTCTATACCCCGGTATGGTGTCCGTAGTGACGACTATTACTCCATCGACCTCCAAGGCGTTCACCTACGCTACGCTATGTATTTGAACGTATTTAAACGTTGAGTTTCTGGGAGAGTATTTCAGCCCATATGTCATCTCTTACTTTACGGTACTTCAAGTAGTATTCTAGGCCATCTGCTAGAAGCGGTTTACCGTTAACGAGTGGGTACCTAAAAGGCAAGTAGACGTGGCCTTGATTTGTCTCCACGTAAATTCCATCTATGTACTCGTAGCCATTTAAACCCCTATTTGTCCACAAGTAGTTTACGTAGTATACGGCGCCGTCAATACTGTACTGCCCGTCACCTATGTTAAACGCCTTTACGCCCCGAGGTAGCCTGCTGGTAATATAACTGTGTGTCCTACCGCGGGGTGGGTGGTCTCCGAGAATGCCCCCTATTACGACGTACTTAGCTTTCAATAGCTCTTCGTACGTCAAGCTACTTTTAGCCCTGGGGTCTAGGACTACGAGGTCTCCTGCTCCCACTTCGCCCCGGGCTACGAGCTCTACAATGCTCTCGTGCATAACCCTACCGTACTTGGACAGTATGCTAGCGTACTTACTGGGCACGTTAGTAAACACGACGTGACTACGCCCGTATATTATGGAGGCATGCCTGTACTCTAGTAGGAGCCAGGGTCTTAGCTCGCTTTCCAAGTGCTCGATTACGATCAATGGCTTAAGTGCTAGGCGCTCTGAGTTGCCCACGGGCCTTAGGAGCACCCCTATACAGCCCTTACTTAACCATTCCTTCTAGTATCACTAAGACCTCGCTTAAGCTCTTCACCACTATTAGTGATGGGACGTTTTTACAGAGCTCGGCGGCTTCTTCACTCCTCGCGAGCAGTATGGGCTTCATGCCGACTATGTACGCTCCAATAGCGTCTTTTAAGCACGAATCGCCTAAGTGAACGGCTTCTCCGGGCTCGACGCCGACGGCTCTAAGCGCAGTGTAGAATATTCTCGGGTTGGGTTTAGCCACCTCGGTATCAGACGAAGACACCACGTAGTCTACGTACTGAGCTAAGCCGGCGTTTTCGAGTACCTTGGCAACTGCCCTTGCCGAGAAAGAAGTGTTAGAAACCACTACAACCTTTAATCCCAGTTTCTTTGCGTACTCAAGGAGCTCTTGCGCCCCGTTTACGATCTTGGGCTTGTACGCGTAGACCGATTCTTCGTAGGCCCTCGCCGCCTCCTCTACGATGGGGTCGCCTAGGTCGTAGCCGTTTAAGACGACTATGATCTTGGCGACTAACTTGGGTGGAACTACTTCCCTAATCGCAGCTGTCTTCAAGTAGGCTTTTAAAATACTGTCCGCGTCAACGGCCCTCCGTTTACTTAGCACTGCTTTCAACGCCTCTACTCTCATTGCACCGTACGTCGTCAGGGGCCCCACTTCGTCTTCTATTAGCGTATTCCAGAGGTCTAATGTCAGTGCTTTAATCATGCTCCCAAGCCCAGGTAACCAATAGCCTCGTAGAGTAATATAGCCGTTAACATCCACGTCCCGTAAAATGTGGCTAGGCCGCGGAGGTACACTAGGAACCAGCTGCGCACTCCGAACTTGATCGCCACGTAAACGGTGGTGAAGTAGTACACTATGACCGATGTACCCCAGGCTGCTGGCGACAAGGCCGTCGGGGACACGAGTAGGGAAACGGTGAAAACAGCCACACCATACGCTAGACCCACTAGGAACCTTAACAACACTATTTTGTCTTCGACGGCGAGTCTTTCAAACGCCTTTATCAAGTACTACACCAAGTGTGTAGTAAGGGCTTAAGCAACTAAAAACCGCTAGAGCGGGTGTAGGGGGTTGATTAAGAAATCCATGGACATTGTCGACACTTACGCGTGGGTAAAGGTGTACGACGACACTGTGTCAGAGTGCTTTCTCGATAACGCGTATAGGGCTAAGTATAGTTGGCTCTTAAAGCTCAGGTGTAGGGGGCAAGTAAAGCTACTCAAAGTGGAACCAGGCCAGAGGCTACATATTTCTACTAGTGAGCCTCAGTTCAAGGAAGTAGATAAATTCGCGAGGTTCCTGAGGGCCCACGTAAGGGGCGGCAAAGTAGTCCGCGTCGAAATGCCGTGGTGGGAGCGGGTCGTGGCTTTGAGGACTTTGAGAAGTGGTAGAGAGCTAGTGCACTACGTTGAGTTACTCCCCAGGGGGGTATGGGTGGTATCTGATGTTTCCGGCAAAGTACTTTACGCCTCGCGCTTCGAGGAATTCAAGGACAGGGTTGTGAAGCCGGGTACTCTTTACCAGCCGCCGCCAATTAGGGGTAAGCCGCCGTGGAATGTAGACGCGCTAGTGAATTCGCTCCTAAGCGGCAGGGACTTAGTTAGGGGGATTGTCTCGGAGTGGGGCTTGCCTGGCTACGTGGCCGAGGAACTCCTGGCGAGGACGGGGCTACTCGCAGACAAGTTTAAAAAGCCCGCGGAAGTCGGGAGAAGGGTCATTGAGGAAATACCCCTAGAGTACGGGAGAATAGTTGAGGAGGCTACGAGGGGTAAAGGCTACTTAGTCCGCGGCGAGGCGGGAATTGAATTCTACTCCCCGTACAGGCCTAGGCTCTTCGAAGAAGTGTATGGTAGGGAAATTAGAGAACTCGACGATTTTAATAGCGCCGTAGATGCCTACTTCACCGAACTAGAGGCTAGGCTGCGCGCTGACGAGAAGAAGAGAGACCTAGAGAGGCAATTAGAGGCCTGGAGGCGCAGGGTTGAAGAACTAGAGAGAGCCATTAAGGGGTACCAAGAAGAGCTCGAGGCGATCTCCAGCAAGCTCTCCCTGGTCTACGAAAATTACTCTCACTTAATGGAGGTGTTGGAGTGCGCTAGGCGCGCTAGGAGCGAAAAAGCGTGGGAACACGTACTGGAGTGCGGGGTGTCTGGGTTTGACGAGCACCGCGGCGTAATACGCGTTAGGGTTAGAGACGTAGAACTAGAGCTATCGGTGAGGAAGAGCTTAGAGGAGCAGGTCTTAGAGCTCGAGAAACAGCGCGGCGAGTTGTGGAAGAAAGTCGAAAGGGCTTTAGAGGTGTTAAGGGAGTTGGAGGCGAAGTCTAGCGAGCTGGAGAGAGAGCTGTCGTTAAGGGTGTACTCGAAGCCCGCGCCAAAATACTGGTTTGAGAGGTTTAGGTGGAGCATTACGCGAAACAACTTCATCGTAGTAGCCGGGCGAGACGCTTCACAAAATGAACTAGTGGTTAAAAAGTACCTAGGGGACGAGGACATATTTATACACGCAGACGTGCACGGCGCCCCCGCCACTGTACTGCTTAGAGGCCAGGGAGTTCCGAGGGACGAGGATATATTAGACGCCGCGGTTATAGCGGCGTGCTATTCAAAAGCGTGGAAAGCCGGGTATAGCTACGTTGACGTCTACTGGGTTAAGGGTAGGCAAGTGTCGAAGAGCCCGCCGCCAGGCGAGTACTTGCAAAAGGGGGCTTTCATGGTTTACGGCGAGAGGAACTACTTAAGGGTACCCCTGAGGCTGGGGCTGGGCTTGAAGCCATTCTGCGACACCGTGTACGGAGGGTACATTAAGGTCTACGTTGGCCCACCAGACCTAGTGGCAGAAACGTGTATTTCACACGTAATACTAATCCCCGGGGACGCAGACCCGTCTAGGGTTGCAAAGGAAGTCACGAGTATCTTGGTGAAGAAAGCACTCGAGAAGACGGGCGTGAAATTCGATATCAGTGAGCAAGATGTTCTCAACGCGCTACCAGGCCCCTCGAGGGTTATCCACTACGGCGTGGGTATGGGCACTTACGCCTGCGAGGAATAGCCCAAGACGCCATGTGGGCCCGAGTAAACTTTATAAAATCTTCAACTTTATAGCACAAATTAGCTTATTGGGGGTTTGCGGTGGGGGTTTCTAGGAACATTGAAATAGAGATTTTACGCATGCAGAGCGTCAGGGATATGAGAATTGAACTAGTGGAGAGAAAGGGGCTCGGGCACCCGGATTTCATAGCAGACTCCGCGAGTGAAGCCGCTTCGCGCGCTCTCTGTAGATATTACTTAAGGGAATTCGGAACCATATTACACCATAACTTAGACAAAACGCTGCTAGTGGGCGGGCAAGCCGCTCCGAGGTTTGGCGGCGGCGAAGTACTAGAGCCAATATACATAGTCGTGTCTGGGAGAGCCACTACGGAAGTCAGGGTTGGGGGCGCTACTTACAGCGTCCCCTACGGTAAAATAGTCGTAGAGGCCGTCAAGAACTGGGTGAGAGAGAACTTTAGGTACCTGGACCCAGAGTCCCACATAATAGTAGACTACAAGATCAGAAAGGGAAGCGCAGACCTAGTCACAGTGTTTGAAACGGGAAAAGAGCGCGTCCCACTAGCTAATGACACTAGCATTGGAGTAGGCTTCGCGCCGCTCACACCACTAGAAACCATAGTGTATGAAACAGAGAGGCTCCTCAATAGCAAGGAGTTTAAGAAAAAACAACCAGCCGTTGGAGAGGACATTAAGGTCATGGGCTTGAGGAAAGATAAGCAAATAATGCTAACGATAGCAGCCGCCATTATTGACAGAGAAGTCAGGGACAAGTACGAGTACTTGAAGGTTAAAGAAGACATAGTCGAGGAGGTCAAGGGCCTTGCACACAAAATAGCCCCAGAGTACGACGTAAAAGTATACGTGAACACGGCGGACATGTCGGAGAAAGACAGTTTTTACATCACTGTCACCGGTACGTCAGCTGAACACGGCGACGACGGGGCTACGGGTAGGGGCAATAGGGCTAATGGCTTAATAACGCCCATGAGGCCCATTAGCCTCGAAGCAACGGCCGGTAAAAATCCCGTTAATCACGTCGGCAAGATCTACAATGTCCTGGCGAAACTCATCGCCGAGAAAGTGTACTCCGAGCACAGCGACATGCTAAACGACGTTTACGTCGAAGTACTCAGCCAAATAGGCAAGCCCATAGATCAACCCCTCATAGCTAGTATAAAGCTCATACCGAGAGACACTAATGTAGTGGAAATACCTAGCCACGTTAAGAACGACATATGGGGTATCGCTAATGAATACCTAGCTAACATTAAGAGGATCACGGAATTAATAATAAATCAACAAGTCATCCTTTACTGAGCTCTCTTTTCCTCGCCTCTTGGTACTCTCTCACCATTTTTAGTATGCGCTCTCTCCTCTCACGGGACTCTAGCTCGTCTATCTCTCTCCAAGCGGACTTTATTACCTCTAAAACGTTGCCCTCAACCAGTACGTAGTTGCCGAGGTCTAGTACTACGTTAACCCCCAACACGGGAACCCTGAGTTCGCCTTGTTGATAGGGCTTAAAGCCCGCTGGTACTAGTACCCCGGTTCTACTGCTCCTGGCGTACTCAACGCACTTATGCAAATTCGCTTCGTTATCAACGTATACTGGCATGCCATTGCAACTATCAAGCGACTGGTGCTTGCAGGCCAGAGTGTACTTGCCCATCGCGGCGCCTATAATCAGGGTCTCTAGCCGCGTAATTTTACTCTTTAACTCCTCAACGAGCTTCAACTTCTCCTCTACAGACCTTCTAAGTACTTCGAGCTCTACTCGGAGTTGATTTAGCCTTCTCTCGCAGTCCTCGTTCACGGGCTTTTTCTTCAATAGCTTTAACTCTAGTTCGAGTTTTTCAATTAACTCGTCCCGGAGCTTCACTTCTTTCTCGAGCCTCTTCACAGTGTTCTCGAGTTCAGAGACTTTGCTCTGTAATCTCGCCGAGCCCCCCTCCCCGTGGTGTTTTTCACTGGCTTTAAGTTGCCTGTAAATAGGCTGTTTCCTACCCTTCGCTAGCACCTTGTGAAATGCTTCTTCGAGTACTTCTGAAAGGGGCCTTCCCTGTAGGACTTGGCAAATTATTTCGTCCCTGTTAACGCCGCTTATCCCCCTGATCTTTGACTCCACTTCGTCTATGAGAGGCTTTATTTGTCCATAAGCCTTTAAGGCGGCTGCCAAGGCGTCGCAGGCATGCGAGTCTGGTATTTCTACTCCGCGCTCAGCTGCGAACTCGCTTACTAATTTGTGCTTTTCCTCTAAGCCGAGGTCTTCTTCGGGCGTGTGTAGGCGGGCTCCTAGTAACGAGGCTACTTTCTTAGCATAACCAGGTGGCCTAGCAGTGTCGACAGCCACTACTACCGGCTTGCCCACTACGAGCACGTCGTTTATTATCTGCTCTCTATCGGGGTTTTTGTAGCTCTTTACAATGAGGGGGTTGCCCTCGAAGTCTATTACGGCAACCCCAACACTGGTCCCGGGGTCGATCCCCATGATCACCGCTTTACGCGGCCTAATTACTGGCTTCGAAGAGCTCACGGGCTTAATCAAGATCCTGGCATTTTTGCTCTTAACGGGGGAAACGGCTTCTCGCACTCTCTCCATTGGAGCGTAAACCACGAAGAGCCCTCGCTCGAGTCCACCATCGCTCTTTTTAACCACGAGGTCGTAGTCGAGCCCCGCCTTGTCGAGGGCCTCTCGCACGTCTCTTACTAGCTGTAAAATAGACGCCCTAATACTCCTCTTAAACCTATTACTACTAGCACCCCCCTGGGCCGGGGTGCGCCCCTTTGACACAATGACGTACACTCTCTCCGGAGGGAGCTTAATCACCTTTCCGTAACCCCGGTAAGCAGCGTACGCGTTTACTAAGGCGGTATCTAGGGGTGTTGATGGCTTCACTTGGAGACCTATTTCCTTGGCGAGTTCACTAACGCTCTTAAACCCCCCAGTAGTGTTTGTCACTTCTACTACCCTGCACCAGGAAGGTATGATCCTCGATAACCTAGCCATGTCCCTAGAGTCCTCTGCTAGCTCCGAGACGTTGTCCACCGCTAGAATGTCCACGTGGTACTCGACGATATACCTTATGATGGTGTGTAGCGGGGCGTCATCTAGTTTATCAATGACATGCCCATCTCTAAGTACTACCACCGCGTACCTAGGTGCCCTCGAAGACCTAGGTGAGTAGCCGGGCTTAATGTCTATGCCCATAACGGTGACTAATACGCCCACCCAGGCTCAACTAGTCTTACCATAGCATGCTCGCGGTAATTAAACATTAACTCCACAATAACCACTAATAACTATCGGCCCCACTACACACACTAGAGCCCTTCGCCTAGGGGTTATAAAAGGGGCTCCCATCGCCCCGCAGATCGCTTCGCGACGTAAGTAGTCAGTCACCGTAAAACAGTGCGGCGTTTGTAAACGGGTTCTCTAATACCCCTAAGTAGTCTAAGGTTGAGTGGCCCTATGCCACTCTAGGACGCGCTTGAGCGCTTCGTCTAAGCCTACTTTAACTTGATATACCTTTGCGAAGAATTTAACGACGTAGTGTACGTCTCTCTTTAATAAGTCGCTTGAAGCCGGGTCATCTCTGTAGACGTATTGGGGCCAGTCAATTATAAAGGGGGTTTCGTCCCCCCGCCTAATGAGTATATTGTACTCACTGAGGTCTCCGTGAACAATCCGCGCTTCGTGGTACGCCACTGCGATCGTTTCGAGTACCTTGTCTAAAACAGCAGCGGGTTCTTCGAGGGGAGGCCTTTCACACAGCTCGACTCCCTCAATAAACTCTGTTACGACTACGTGCCGGTTGTAACCAATGGGGCTTGGTACTAGCGCTCTGCGTCCAGATAGCTCCTTCAAGGCCTTGAACTCCCTTTCAGCTGCTACTTTAGACTGCGCATACCAAGAGAGGACCCTATCACGTGCCCAGGGCCTCGTGCGGGCTGTTTGCCTAAAACTAGTCCTACTGATCCTCAGGAATTTGACGGCAACTCTCACCCCGCCCGGGGCTAAGCCCAAATATATCTCGCTCTCCTTTCCCGTACCGACTTTATCACCTATTGCCTCGATCACGTTTGCCTCGGCGAGGGCCTTAATGGCCAGCATGTCGTAGCCCAAGTACGTGAGCCTATACATCTTTTCCCCCGCAATGGTCTCTCTTTTCACCAGGCCCAGGCTGTGTAGTTTCCCAAGCACCAGTTGCAGCTTCTCCTCGTACATGCCGCTAAGCCTTTCGAGCAGCCTTAGTGGTGTGTATTCGTGGTTAGCGAGGGCCTTTTCGAGCGCCGCGAGGACCTTGAAGTCCTCGGCAAAGAGGCTCTTGTATATTAGACCCAAGTTAACCAATGTGAAGTACCCCTAGTAAGTGTAATAGGGATTACTGGCTTATTACGCTAAGGCGGGGTTTCTGGAGGTAAGGAGGTGGTGCTACGTGAGCGTGCCTATAGTGAGTAGCCGCGTTGAGTGCAGTAAGTGCGGAAAGCCAGCTGCCGTGAGAGTGCAGTACGCTAAGTTAAACCTCTGCAAGGAACACTTCTTAGAGTACGTTGAAAGTAGGGTGTTAAGGGCTATCACTAGGTACAGCATGTTGAGGGGGGTTAAGAAGCTCCTTTTAGCGCTTTCGGGGGGCAAGGACAGCCTTACGCTGCTCTACGTGCTGAATTCTATTAAAGGCCAGGTAGGCCTCGTAGAAGTAATCGGCTTTCACTTAGACCTCGGAATAGATGGGTACTCGGAGGCGTCAAAGAAGGCCGTGGAAAACGCATGCAGCGAGACCTCTACAAGGTGTATGACTATATCTCTCAGGGACCTAGTGGGCTTTAACGTGCTAGAAGCGGCGAAAGCCGCGAAGAGGCCTATTTGCAGTGTCTGTGGCGCGCTAAAGCGATACTTCATAAACTTAGTTGCACTAGAGCTCGGCGTAGACGCCGTTACACTGGGGCACCACATGGACGACATACTCGTCTTCGCGCTCAAGGACTTTGTGCTACAGGACTACGTGGACATGTACAAAATGGTGCCCGTGGTCCCGGGAGTCCCGGGGCTTGTTGCAACTAGGCTTAAAGTGCTCTACGAGACGTATGAAAGTGACATAGGGCTGTACGCTGACCTAAGAGGGATAGGGTACGTCAAGGAGCAATGCCCATTTAAGTACAAAGACCCGTTTAAGGAGACTATTCGCAGAATGCTAGACGAGTTAGAGGCCAGGGCACCCGGGTTTAAGTTGTCATTTGCTAGGAGACTGGCCAGGGGCCTCGCCAAAGCCAGTGCTACGAGTCAGGGGGGCTTCGTCCCGTGTAGTTACTGCGGCGCGCCATCATCCACGGGCACCTGCTTATTCTGCAGGCTAACAGCCCGTGTTGCGGGTAAACCCCTCGGCCCCGTGGTCAGGGAGGAAATTAGAAAAATGTGTAGGCTGTTTATCTCGCCTCAGCTTTAACTCGAGCTCGCGGTGAAATTAATTGCGTAAACAACGGGGCCTCGGTTAACGCCCCTACTTGAGGAACCTTTCCTCGTATTGCCTTAAGTACTCGACACTCGTAGTCAAGTCTATGAATAGCTTTGAAGCCCTTTCCACGTCTTGTAGTTCAACCGTCTGTGAGCCCCTCTCTTCGGCAATTATCCTAGCTGGTTCGAGTAATTGCACTGCGTAGCGTAAACTCCTCTTAACGCCCAGTTCTACGAGTTTCTCGAGGGCTTCTTTAGATAGCTCTATGCCGGCTTCCTCGGCCCTGATCTTCACTATTTCCCTAATTTCCTCCGCCGTGTACGGCTTCGTGGGTATAATGAGCAGCCTGTCTAGTAGGTCTAAGGGCATTCCATGGGGGGACTCTATGTCCGTTCCACGTATCTTGGCAAAGCCCCTGTTCGTGGCGAGTATTATGATCGAGGCGAATTCGCTCTCCATAGCCCTCGATAGGAAGCTGTAGGACTCTACGTCTAGCATGTGGGCGTCGTCAATGAATAAAACGCCCGGCACTAACTCGGCTTTCTTTTGGTCAAGCCACTTCTTAACGGTCTCGTCTACATCTCTTCGGACCTCGCTGGGTATTTCGCGTTCAAAGGTTAACCCGAAGAAGCTTATTAAACTCCTCTGCGTCGCGAAGTAAACGTCTAAGTCGTGTAGAGTGACTACGTTCACTATTTCCTTCTCCTTCTTCACGGGGCCCTTGGGTATTTCAACAACTCTCTTTACTTCAATGTCGTATGTCTTAGCCCCCTCGATCTCCTTAGTCCTCCCAACTCTGTGCACTCTGCCTGTTTCTGCATCTATCCAAATAACGTCTCCCTTCTTAACACCCAGCTCTATTACTTGCTGCGTGACTTCCTCGGGCACGGTAATTGCCAGCTCTTCGTCTCTAGTAGCCAGAGTTATCTTGGCTTCGACCGGGACCGCGTAGTAGGGTATCATTGGGTGCCTTGCTCTCCTAATTTTAATTTCCTTTACTACCCCCTCGTACACTTTCCTAACTTCCCTTATCCTAACCCCAAGGGCCTTTCTCATAGCCTCCATGAGGACCTCGGTCTTCTTTCTCTCCGTGCTGTAAACTTCGCTACCAGTCATCATGACAAAGGGCGTGTCTTCGCCGAGCTCCCTAGCAATAGCCACAGCAATAGCCGTTTTACCCGTGCCCGGCGGGCCCACGAGGAGTATCCCCCTACCCGCCATTTTACCCTCTTTTATCATCCTGACGACTATTCCAGCCGCCTCTCTAGCTTCGACTTGCCCCACTAGCCCATCCGCTATGAATACTGCCTTACCCCTCTCGTCGAGGCCGAGTCCTCGTATGTGGCTATGAGCGCCAATCCTCCTACGGGTAACCGCTTCAACTCTTATACCAATACCGCTCATAACGACACCCCGAGACAAGCCTCTGCGGCTTGTTATCCCAGATACTACTAGACTCCCTTAAAGCCCCCTTAAACCCCCTCTACTACGACTTCCCGTAAAACCCCTTTTTCGAGTATCCACGCCTTATACTCGCCCGTAGGAGAGCTGATTATTAGCCAAGGCAAAGCCCAGTACTTCATCCCCTCGTAGTCGTCTCGACTAGGGTAAGGCGGGGCCGGGTGGCTGTGTACTAGCAAAACTATTTCGCGGCCAGTTGATTCGGCGTTGCTGTAAACGCTGTAAATGCACAACGGGTCTGCCTTAAAGTACACCACGGGGTTGTCGGCGATGTTTGGGCACTCGTACACGTCTTCCACGAAGTAGAGCCCGTTTCTCCTGTGGCCCACGCCGACGAATATCTTTTCAAAACGTGATTTAGTGGACTCCTCTACTACTTTCGCTAGTTGGTATTTTTTCACAAGGACCTTAGCTACGCTCGGACCCGTAGAGCTCATGCTAACTCCAGTGTGTTTAAAGTCCACGACAAGTATTTAAGGTTGATATCTGAAATGGGTTTACTGGCTTGAGTGGTGGGTTTGAAAACTATCATAGACGACCTATTGCGAAGGCTCGAAGCGCTAGTGGCTACATTAAAGAGTAAAAGTCACGACCCCTGGGGCCCCGAAGAGGTCTCTGAAATGAAGGAAGCCATTAAGAGGGCTAAAAAACCCTTAATACCCTCGCGGGCTATTTGGGAAAGGTACACTATGCTAATTACGCTCATAGACGAGCTCTTAAAACTCACAAGCCAACCAGGGCACGAATATGCCTTGTATCCGTCAATTTTAGTTCTCAAGAAACGTGTAATGGAGTTCAAGGAAACCCTAGAGAAAGCCCATGTCATGGAAAGAGTACAAGCCTCTATTCCAGTAGTACTCGGTTTCGTTACCATCGTTACTAGGGCCTTCACGGCGGGTATAGGGGGTAATACCTGGGTATACCTAGTAGTATCCTCTGCCTCACTCGCCCTGGTGTTTTTCTACCCACTAATAGGCCTAATTGGGGCGAGCGCCCTCGGGTGCCTGTTGATAGCCTTGGGGCCTGAACTCGGCAGTACGTTTACGGGTATACTGCTCTTAACTATCTCGGCAGTGTACGTGTACTTACTACTCTTAGCGAAGTCAACTAAGTTTGAGAGTAAAATGAGGGATGCAATTAAGGGGATTGATCAAGCGCTACAGGCCTTCACACCTAAACCAGCAAGTGTAGACACCGTTCTCTCCTCGCTACTGGGAACCCACAGCCTAGATGACTCGGGGGTCCTCAAGTACCTCGATAAAAGCGAGCTTTTAAGGTATAAGGCTGAACTCTTAGTGGCACTTGGACTAGCCCCCGCGGTGGTCGCTTCTCGCGACATTAATAGCATTAATAACCGGGACGTAGGTTAATACAATAAAAGGGAGTACGTAGAGTGCCATTTTAGTTTCTAAACGGTGGAGATTGTGGGTGGGTTAAAGAAGACTAAAATGGCAACGCCACAAGCGGGCACTGAGAAGGGCAAGGAAATAAGGATCGTAACTAAGCACGTAGTAACAACTTCAGACTTACTGAAAAACCCGAGGGCACTAAAGTTACTGTACGTAATATCGCTGGCTCCAAACGGTATTAGTGAAAAAGCCTTAATGCACTTAGCGTACTACGTGGACAAAAGCTCTAACGGTAAACTAGGCTATAACTTCTCGCTAGTGGGTAGTACACCGGTGAGTAAAGAACTACTGAACGACCTAACTACGCTTAAGTACACGGGGCTCGTAGAAGTTTCGCTTAAAAATAGAAAGCTGTTTTTAACGGGGCTCGGTAAGGAGTTTTTGAATAACGCCCTTGAACGAGTAAAAGACGATGTTGACACTTTAAAGAAGGCCTTTGAAGAGGCGTGGCCTAAAGTAGCGCCCATAGACGTAGAGGTTTCGCTAAAGGTCTCTAAGCGCTAGAGAACTGGCGTTGGCGGCCGCCTCTTTTCCTCCTTTTCTTCCCGCATAAGCCTAATGGTGAAAAGGGGGTTCACGGCGTTTTCATTTTCTAGCTTCTTTAAGTAGTCTGCAAACTTCGAGGTGTGCTCTATGTCTAGGTCTATGAGCCTGTAGAATATAGTCCTCAAGTTATCCCACAACTCTACTAGGAGCTCGCGCGGCATGTGAGTCGTGATCATGGGGTCCTTAAGCCAGTTGTCGAACGCCTCAATAGTTTTCTCCATGTGCTGAAACGCTAACCTAGACATAGTTATCAACGCTAACCTATCCGCCTCCTTGTACCTTTCCTCGGCCTTCATAAAGAGCTCCTTAACTTCGCGCTGCCTTTTAACCCATGCCTCTAAGTTTTCGTAAAAGCTAGCCACGAACTTCACCCACAAGACTACCAGGTGTTAACCCTACTTTATACCTTACTCCCCGCGAAGCCCCCTTAATACCCTGGGATGAAAATGTCTCTAGTGGGCAGTAACGCTTTTCGCAGGGATATCCTTTGGAGTACTTTATAGGCGTAGACGAGGCCGGTAGGGGACCGGTCTTAGGGGACATGGTTATTTCCGGGGTCTTAGTGACCCCGAGAGTCCTCGAGAAGCTCGCAGGCGGGGGTTTGAAAGATAGTAAAAAACTAAAGCCGAGTAAGAGGCGCTCACTATACTACGAGGCTCTTAAACAAGGGGCAGTTGTTGTAGCCGTGTTTGTACCTCCGTGGAGAATTGACCGCGAAAACTTAAACGACATAGAGGAGAGGTACATTGTGTGGGCTTTGAGCATAATGGGGCTCCTCCTGGGGCGCGATGGTTATAGAGTACACGTGCACGTAGACGAGGTTAAGGGACGGGGCCACGCTATGGTTAGTAAAGCCCGCGGATACTTTAAAGGCACCGTAGTTGAATTCAAAGTAGAGCGCGGGGCCGACTCTAAGTACTCCTCAGTCATGCTCGCGAGTGTTTTCGCAAAGGTTATGAGGGACTTAAATTTACTCGGCTTAAAGAAGCGCTTTGGGGATTTTGGCTCGGGGTACCCTGTTGACCCGGTGACCAAGAAGTGGATCCTGGAGAACCGTGGTTTATACGCAACGCCGCCTCTATTTGTTAGGAGAAGTTGGAGTGTGTTAAAAAGCACGGCTCCAAATTGGTATAAGAAAAAACCCCTCCTAGGCAGAAGACCTTATTAGACTTCTTAGGTAGGGGGGTGTGAGCCACGCCGACAAACCTTCCCGCCGAGGCAAAGGCTAAGTGGATCAGGGTCATGGAGGCTAGGACTATCGAAGAGAAGATCAGGGCGCTGGAGAGCTTTTTATCTAGCGTACCGAAGCATAAAGGGACTGAGAGACTGCGCGAGTGGGCTACTAAAAGGCTAGCTGAGCTACGCGAAGAGCTCGAAGAGAGCAAGAAAAAGAAAGCGGGGTCTGGGGTTTCTTTCTTCGTGGAGAAAGAGGGAGGTGCTCAAGTAGCGGTTATTGGCCTCCCCAATAGCGGTAAAAGCCTGCTCGTGAACAAGTTAACTGGGGCTAAAACCGAGGTAGCTGACTACCCCTATGCAACAAGGTACCCGGTACCCGGCATGTTGAAGTACAATGACATTTACTTACAGCTCGTAGACACCCCCCCGATCTCCTATGGATCGACCTTTAGGAGAGTAGTGGGCTTAATTAGAAACGCCGACGGGGTCTTATTAGTACTTGACGCGACATCAAACGTCGTAGAAGACCTCCACTCAATATTTAACTCCCTTAAGCGCGAGGGAATACTCTTAGTTAAACCCCGCGGGAGGGTTGTAATAGAGGCGTCGAGAGCGGGTAAAGCAGGCATACGCGTAACCCTAATGGGCAGGATACTCGACGCCACGGTAGACGACGTTCGTAAACTACTCGAAAGCTACAGGATCTACAATGCCCACGTAAAGGTCTACGGCGAAGTAACACTAGATGACGTAGAGCAGTCTATATTCGAGTCAACGGTATACAAGCCATCAGTAATATTCATTAATAAGGCAGACGTATGCAAGCCCTCAGACAACGTACTAGGGGCTGTGCACGGGCTATTGCCGGGAGCTAAGGTTATTGTGGGGTCTGCTTTAACCGGGGAGGGATTAAATCTCGTGGGCAGAGCGCTCTACGAGGCTCTCGAGATTATAAGAGTGTACACAAAGGCCCTCAATGCCCCGCCTTCGCGTAAGCCATTGATACTGCGAAAAGGCGCGACAGTTAGGGACGTTGCTATTAGCGTTCACAGCGAACTCGTAGAAAACTTCTCGTACGCCCGCGTGTGGGGCACCTCAGCCAAGTACCCCGGAGAGCGCGTTGGCTTAGACCACGTACTACACGACGGGGATATAGTCGAGATCCACGTTAAGGGCGGCTAGCACTCAACGAGCTCTACTGGGGCTACTTTTAAAAAGTCAACTAGCGCTCTTAGCGCGCTGCGCTTATCGCATAAGTACACTATGTCGGGGACCGCCGCCTTGTATACTTTCAGTGCGTATTCCTCCGGCTTTTTACCCGCGAAGACTAGTACGTTGACGCCTCTCATTAGCGAGGCCTCTAATTTCGCGAGTAGTTTAGCTGTTTCCCTGTCTACAACGAGCCAGACCGAGTCCCCTTTATGCCTTTCCAGTATTTGCTTTACTACACTTACTTCTCTCTCACCCCGAAGAGAGGCAACAACCAGTATATTAGCCAAGTGGCACATCCCTCAGCGCACAAATTATCGCTTCCAGCCGCCACGTGTAAACTACTTATTACCTTTGACTAAGTTAATGGTTTATTTAGGTTTAAAACGGGTGCACGTGCTTGAGCCATGTAAATGAACTAGCTGAGTACCTCAAGTCACAGGGCTACGAAGCCGTTCAGACGGAGGCTAGCGAATTGCGTGTTCTCCACCCATCACTCCCCGTTTACCTACTCGTAGAGTTCAGGGATAACTTTGCCTACATGAGCATTAAGCACTCCGAGGAATTAAGGGAAGTCCTCGAAGACCTCCGCGACGATTACGAAGACGTTGAGGGCATTGTAGAAGAGGCGCTAAGCTACCTGAGTTTAGCGTCCCTAAAGGTTAGGATGTGGGTTGAAGAGAGGGGCTACACATCTGTCTTCAAGCTACGGGACGGTAGCATCGAGATCTACGAAATACTCGAAGAAGTCCTAGAAGAGAGAGAGGAGGAAGCATGAAGAGGCTCTTCGGGACAGACGGCGTTAGGGGGATCATAGGCGTAGAGATAACCCCCGTATTCGTCGCAAAGTTGGCAACAGCTATTGGAGCTTTCTTCGGCCCTGGCTCTAGGATATTGATCGGCATGGACGCGCGCGCTGGAAACAGTGCTATTAAGGGAATCGTCGAGGGCTCCCTCCCAATGTCCGGTGTGAGAGTTTACGACGCCGGCTTAACCCCAACTCCGGCCCTGCAGTACGCCGTTAAAGAAGGAGGGTTTGACGGTGGAATAGCCATTACCGCTAGCCACAACCCACCGGAATACACGGGCATAAAGGTCATTGGCCCCCATGGAATAGAAATAGATAGGGATGATGAACGCGCTATAGAGGAGATCTTCTGGGAAGAGAGGTTTAGAGTCACTAACTGGAGAGATTACCTAGGGCACTCCATTAAATACCCTAATGTAAATGAAACCTACGTAAATGCCGTAGTAAGCCACGTTGACAGCGACGTAGTGTCTAAAAGAGAGTTTAAAGTGCTCGTAGACCCAGCTAACAACGTTGGCGCCCTCACGACGCCAGTTATCCTTAAGAAAATAGGGGCGAAGCCAGTAGTCATTAATGGAAACTTAGACACCCAGCCTGCCAGGCACCCAGAGCCAACACCAGAAAGCTTAGCAGAAACAGCCAGGGCTACTGCTTCACTTAACTGCGACCTCGGAGTAGGTCATGACGGTGACGCGGATAGAGCTATATTCATAGATGAGCAGGGTAGAGTGCACTGGGGTGATAGGTCTGCTACTTTACTCGCAAAGTACTTGTTCACGCACAGGGGGGAAAGAGGCCGCGTGTACACGGGGGTTTCTTCGAGCACGATAGTTGAAGACGTCTTAAAGCCCCTCGGCATAGATGTCGTTTGGCTTAAAGTGGGCTCTGTTGACATAGCCCATGCCATGAGAAAAAGTGGCGACGCTCTATGCGGGTTTGAGGAAAACGGGGGTTTTATGTACCCTCCACACCAATACGTACGCGACGGCGGGTTAACTACGGCATTATTCCTCGAATTAATGGCAAGGGAGCGTAAAAAGCCGTCGGAGTTATTTGACGAGCTCCCACGCTACCACGTTGTCAAGGTGAAGTATAGAATGGAGCGAGAGACGGCCCTCTCGGTGATTGAGAGGGTGAAAGAAGAGTTTCGGGGGGAAAGGATGATCACAATAGACGGGGTTAAAGTGATCTCTAGGGACTACTGGGTCCTAGTAAGGCCTAGCGGTACTGAGCCTGTTTTAAGGGTAATGCTCGAAGCAAAGACCGAAGAGCTCAGCAAGGAGTTAATGGAGAGGATCAAGAGGATAGTAGGTGAGGTGATTAAGACTTGATGAGGTACTGGGGCTTAGACGTCTTGAAGTGCATTAACTGCAAGAACTTCCCGCTTGAAATGTATGTGATCGAGGAAGAAAGGCAGGACGTTGACGTAAGTGGACTTGAATTCCCCCTATGTAAGGCCTATTGTAGTTACCTAAGGGAAAACATCCAGCAGGGTAAGAAATACCCCTGCGCAGACTGCCTTAAGATAGGTATAAAAACGGCCGTTCTTTACTGCCCAGTGTGTAAACACTGGTACCCGGTGAGGAATGGAATAGTCGTTATGCTAGTTGACAGTAAGCGAAAGGTTGACAGAGACCTCGATTTCCTCAGGACGTACAAGGATAAGATACCCGAGGTAATACTCCGCGAGGGTAAGCCAGTCAACTTGTGTAGCCTCGCTTGAAGCCACAGCTTGGCTGTAATTCACCTCTTAGCTTCAGATACCGACACTATAAAGAGCGAGAGCAGTATTAACCCGCCGCCAACGACCTTGTGTAATTGCGGTTCCTCGAGCCCACATAGTATAGAGAACACCGTCGCGAACACCGGCTCAAGTAGGAATAATAGGGATGCCGTTGAAGGAGACACGTATCTCTGGCCCAGTACTTGGAAAAACGTGGCTCCAACACTGCACACGAGGGCTAGGTAAGCTAGGTATAAGAGTGCCTCCGTTGTGATCTCTATCCCGCTGTGAAGCGCGAGTGGTGCAAATACTAGTCCAGCTAGAAAGTTGCCGGCTAGGAATTCCAGCATTGGGGAATTCCTGTACCTGGCTATAAGCACTATTTGCGCCGCCCACATAAACGTCGCCGCGAAGACTAGCGCCTCTCCTATATCAAAGCCGCCCGTGGGAGACGTCAGTACGTATAGACCCCCCACTGCCGAACTCAGCGCCACTAGGTCTAGTTTAGTGTACTCCCTTAAGACTAGCGCGGAGTAGAGGTGTACGTGAATGGTGCTCAACCCTGTTATAAACGCGCTGAGAGACGGGTCTATGTAGGCTGTGCCAGCCGCTTGTAGACACAGCCCCAGCGAGTAGACAATGCCCGTGATAAAACCCCGCTTTAAGCCGAGTACGCTCACCCCCCTAACCCTAGCTTTCAGCAGGACAAGTGGAATGAGTATCGCGGACGCTATGGCTGTTCTCGCGAAGGTGTAAGTATAGGGGGATACTTCCATTACAGATAGCTTTATAAAGACGAAAGACGAACCCCACAACGCCGTAGTCGCAACCAGAGACATCAAGCCGTAGAGTTTTAGTACAAGGTCCCTATGAGCACATGTATTAACCACCGCTATACCACCTTATTTTCACGTAGTGCCACTAGCGCCCATTTATTCGTGAACGCTACTTACACCGCTAATACAGGCTTGGTGTTAATAAAGTTCATGAAATTCATGGACAGCCCCCTGGATTAGGGTTTAACCGTGGTTCATGGTTTACGATTTAATGGCCTACGAGACGTGCGTAACTCAGAGTTCTGAACTACCAGTTGAGGACCCTGGGTTTTTAAGTAGATCTCTAGTTATAAATATAGGCTGCGATTACACCATGAAGCTCGGCACGTTGTCTGGACTATAGGCTAACCTGGGAACTAGCTTATTCCTCCTCAGTAACTCTTTGACGTGGGGGTAGAGTATTACGTATTCTTCGTCAATGCACTCGGCCAGTGATGGGTGTATTTCGGCTAGTTTTTTCCTAAATGAGTTATAAGACTCTGCGCTACTAAAGCTAAGCATTATCGCCGGGTAGAAGTCTTCGCAGGGCTTTAAACCATGCGAGTATAGGTTTGCTAGGGCTTGGAATTGGTAATCGTAGAAAACCCCCTTGGCCCCAGTCAAGTGTTCGAACTCCTCACGAGTACAGCCCTTAAAGCTAACTCTAACCACTATTTTACTGTACTTTGCAAGTGCCTTTGCGTACCCCGAGTCCCTGCCTATCAACAGCCCATTTGTCTCAAGTATGAAGTAGTACTTCGTGTCTTCTACTAGGTCTAGTAGCCTGAGCAAGTGTTCTAAACCTATTGTTGGCTCCCCCCCGCTGAGCCTTAGGTACTTGTACTTGTGTCTACTAGCTATTGACGTGAGTTTCTCGAACACGGTCTCTGGGGTCTCAAACCACCCTTTATCGACGTAGTAACTGTACCTCCAGCTCCAGCAGAACTTACACCTCAGATTACACCCCACTACGTCGCCTGTCGCTATACCACCATACCACTTTCCACCGCGAAACCTGTAGTACCTTCTCTCGGGACCCCTTGCTGACTTCCTCGTGACACCCTTCTCGACTATTTCCGCTAGCTTGAATGGGTCGAGGCCGTGTCCCAGCATTATTCCCTGCTCTCAAGCCCCTATATTCTTCTGCCCGCAAACAGCTTAATTAAGGGCATTTACCCGCTGGTTAACTCGGTACTGAGCAGCTTACTTGCCCTTTCTAGGATGTTATCAAGCTTATCAACGTAGTAATCCGCGTCTCTTATTAACACCCTTTCCAACGGGGTTCTTCTCTTCGAGACTAGCTTGCCGTGTATATACGTAAGTGATTGCACGACACCGCTGAACACGCCAAATCTCTTCGTGGAGAGGTAGTAAGGGCAGTCTGCCTTACACAACTCGCACTCAAGGGACTTACTTATACAACGCGCCTTTTGAGCGCTCCTCTTGCCTAGTCCGAAGAAAGACGCGTAGTGCCTATCTATTGGGCTGTGCTCAGTTAATCCATAGGAGTGCAGTAAATACGCTTTAGCTAATTTGACCCCAAACCCCCTTACTTTCATGAGCTCCACGGCTTCTTCACGGGGCTTTAAACCAGCCCCTAGTACTCTATCTATCGAACCCTTAAACTCGTTGAACTCCCTCGCAATGTACGATGACGATTCAATGCGCCCACTATCCAGCGCCTCTTTAACCCAATTAATGGTGTTAACATAGTAGTCAGTGTTCCTCGACAAGTAGACTGAGTACGCGACGACTCTCTTATAGCGGGGGTCAAATATCAACGACACGTGGTTAGCGATACAGTCCTCTAGCCCTATGAGCTTACAAAAATTCGTAAATAAATAGTGTTTCTCGATGCCGAGTAGTGAGTTAAGCTCGCTAACACCTTTAAGGGTACTAGTAGTGCAAGTAGTTTCAAGCAAGCTTTCCCGGAACTCGCACTCAAGCCCCCTTGCTAAGCCTCTCTCAAACCTAAACTTAAATCCATCAGCTCTCTCCTCGACCTTAACTATGGGTAGTAAGTATGAGTACAGTAGCGTTAAGCCGTAGTGTATTCCCTTAACTTTCAAGGCATCACACCACACTATTCATTTGCTGACTACGCGGATATTAGAATGGGTTGTTCAAAGCATTGAGTGTAATAGGTGTAGGGCGCCCAACGGGAGCCCGTTTCATTGAAGCCCCGCCGACACGGGGTTCTCGCGGGCCGAGGCCGCTATGTATGGTATCATGTTTTTCCAGCCTTTAAGCACTTTCAGCACACACAGTGCGGCTTCTGCCGGCTCAATTCGCAGAGTGTATAACGAAACGGTAATTAATTCAAAGCCTATCTTGGGTTAATTGGTGTCTAATTTTGAATAAATACAAGTCTTGGTTTGAGAGGCTTAAGGAAAGCGCCGAGAAGGGTATTCCTCTATTTGGCACGTGGATTACTATTGGGCACCCCGAGGTAGCTGAAATTCTCAGTAAATTGCCATTTGACTGGTTTGTATTTGACATGGAGCACGCCCCACTGGAAATCCCCGTTATCGAGACAATGCTAATGGCCATTAAGGACTCTAATGTAATACCTTTGGTAAGAGTCCCCTGGAACGACCCCGTGATCATTAAGAGGGCCCTAGACTTGGGGGTATCTGGCGTAGTCGTCCCGCTGGTTAACAATAGAGATGAGGCTTTAAGGGCGGTTAAAGCCGTAAGGTATCCTCCCGCCGGTATACGTGGAACGGGGCCTCGCCGTTGCGTAATGTATGGGCTTGAAAGCGCCCTCGAGTATTTCTACAACTGGAATAAGTACGCCGTGGTAATAACCCAGGTGGAGACTAAGCAAGCCTACGAGAACTTAGAGGACATACTAGGCGTCGATGGCGTTACCGGCGTGTTCGTAGGGCCCTCAGACCTCTCTGCTTCGCTCGGCATGTATGGTGAAGTGGAGAGCGAGGAGTTTATCAACATACTGGCAGACATCGCAAAGCGCGCTAAGAGGCGTGGCAAGGTCGCGGGCATCATGGCCCACTCGCTGAGCTTAGCTGAAAAAGCCGTCAAACTAGGCTATAACTTCATAT
>Ga0105154_1000195_pt1 | contig 27347 bp, 23 predicted proteins | sample SSWtaG_FD_89672 | JGI IMG/M metagenome (GOLD analysis project Ga0105154, IMG submission 89672) | Hot spring microbial communities from Sandy's Spring West, USA to study Microbial Dark Matter (Phase II) - SSWsed_matched | ecosystem: Environmental > Aquatic > Thermal springs > Hot (42-90C) >... | reverse complement strand
CCTTATAGGTAGGTGCGACCTCCTCACGTACTCCGTGACGATCTCCTCTATTATCCCCGTCTCCCTAGCCCAGGAGTTGAACGTGCACGCGCCTGTGGGGTTAACCCTTATCAAACTGCTGGAGTTCCCCCCGAGCACCGGCCGCGCTTCAACCAGCGCCGTCTTGCACCCGTGCCTCGCGGCTGCTACGGCAGCGCATAAGCCGGCCAAGCCGCCCCCCACGACAACGACGTCGTACTTTCTTTCAACGAGTTGTAGGGGCATGGCGCCTCAAGCCTCAAACGGATAACTTGGCTTTAAAAAGGATTCACCATCATTACTGCACCATCGCTCCGCTTTCTCATCGCATTGCCGACTCGCGCGCGCAAGGGAAGGTCGATTGTGCGGAGGAGGTTTTCCCGGCACCTTGACCGTCAGAAGCAATCAAGGAGATACTAAAAAGATCGGCCGCGACAGGCCACGCACACCGCAGCGGTATCTCGTAGATGTAGCCGAGAGGCAACTGAAGGGTAATAGAAAACAAAGTCTCTACACGTGTTGGAAACCGCCCTCGGTTTTAGGATCGAACCGGCGCGGGGGCGGCCGAGAGGTGGCGCGCTGCGCGTTTGCGTTAGATAGCTCGCGCAGTACGAAAGCGGCGTGCGGATTGCTACCTGATCGTGCGCGGCGAAGCGGTTGAAACCGCCCTGTGCTTTAGCGAGGTACTCAGGTTGTGGTTGGCTGTTCCTATGAAACCCCTCAGGGAGGTTGCGAGCGTCTTCGAGAGGGAGCTTTCACAGGTAGCCGGCGGCAGCGCGGCCAACGACGCGAAGAGCCTTTGGAGTAAGCTGTCGGAGGGGTGGGTGCACCTCAGGGGCTCCTTCGCGAAAACCTGGAGGAGCGTGACGGAGGAGGGAGTGCCGCCCCCCGTACAGGTACGCGCTGCCCGCGGAGCTGGACGAGGGGAGCGTGAGCGATCTGAAAGGGCTCGCCCGCTGCAGCTCTTTCAGAGCGGTGCTGGAAAGCGCGATGCTGGACGAGCTGGAGAGGCTAGAGGAGGGGTTTGAGACAACCATCGTGGAGAACCGCGCCGAAATTAGGCCGAAGAGCTTCGATCGCGAGCTTGTGCGCGTCGAGCTGCACCTGGCGTCGCTCCGCATTGAGGGTCGCCTGAGGAGGGAGCACCGCCACCTGCTGATCGCGCTCAGCAACCTGATAAAATGCATACGCGTGCACTTCGACGCGGCAGTGGGCTATCTGCCCTACTTGGACGCCCAATTCCGCGACACGGACGTGCTGCTCGAAGTCCGCGCCGCGCTCATCGACCTCTAGCCCGAACCCCACTTTTGCGCTCCTCGCCCTACAGCCGCGCGCGGGCTCTCCGCGAGGTCGGATCGCGCTGAAAGCGGCGCGCGGGTAGCGGTTACGGCTGAGCGCTGACCGCGTGGAGCGCGGCTGGGTCGAGGAGCCCGCCGTAGCGGCCTTTCCGTTGCGGTGGGAGCCACCCTCGGGCCTGCCCCTTCCCGCGCGGTAGGCCTAGCACGCAAGGTTTATTTCCGCTTGCGGGCGAGGGGCTGCTGGTGAACATCATTATCTGTCGGGCTCCGCGATCGGGTTAAAAACGGGAATGAACAAGGCTCCGTTGTGGAAGGGGCTCAGCCATGGGTGCGCCAGCTGGAGCAAGAGTACAAGCCTAAGATCCTAGAAAGGGAGATACTCGATTTCTGGAAGAAGAGCAACTTGTACGAGAGGATAAGGGAATCCCTTAAGGGGAAGGCAAAGTTCTACTTCCTCGACGGACCTCCTTACCCTTCCTCCGATACCCCGCACATAGGCACTCTCTTGAACAAGATCCTAAAGGACGTTATCGTGCGCTACAGGAGGGCGCGCGGCTACTGCGTCGTGGACAAGCCGGGCTACGACTGCCACGGGCTCCCAATAGAGGTGAAAATCGAGCAGGAGCTAGGTTTCAAAACAAAAAAGGATATAGAAAAGTTTGGAATAGATAAATTCATAGAGAAGTGCAAAGAGTTTGCTATCAGGAACGCCAGCTCGATGACTAGGTGGTTCGAGGAGTTCGGCGTATCGCTGGACTGGAGTAGGCCGTACATGACACTTTCTCAAGAGTACATCCAAGCCGCTTGGTGGCTGGTTAAGCGTGCCGAGGAACAGGGGCTCCTCGAGCGGGGGCTCAAGGTTGTCCACTGGTGCCCGCGCTGCGAGACCGCGCTGGCCGATTACGAAGTCACCGAATACAGGGTGGTCACTGACCCCTCGATCTACGTCAAGTTCCCCCTGGAGGGTAAGCCGGCGCACTACCTGTTGATCTGGACGACAACCCCCTGGACGCTGCCGGCGAACACAGCGGTGATGGCCCACCCTGATTTCGAGTACGTGTGGGCCGAGGTGGGTGGCGAGAGGCTTCTCTTGGCTAAGTCGAGGCTCGAAGCTGTAATGAGGGAAGCGGGGGTCGCCGAGTACAATGTTGTCGGTAGCGTGTTAGGTAAGGAGCTCGAGGGCTTAAGGTACAGGCACCCGCTCGAGGAGGAAGTAGAGGCTCAGAGGGGCTTGGTTCACGCTGTAGTCCTCTCCGATAAGTACGTGAGCGCGGAGGAGGGGACTGGCCTTGTCCACTGTGCGCCGGGTCACGGCGAGGAGGACTTCGAGGTTGGGCTGAAGTACGATTTGCTGGTGCTATCGCCCGTAGACGATAGGGGCGTCTTCACCGGGAGTGCCGGCAAGTACGCTGGAAAACGCGTGTGGGAAGCTAACGCGGAAATCATCGCCGATTTGAGAGCCAAAGGTTTGCTCTTCCACGAGGGGCGGGTCAGTCACCGTTACCCGGTCTGCTGGAGGTGCAAGACGCCTCTGCTGCTCAGGGCGACGCCCCAGTGGTACATCCGCGTGGCGCACCTGAAGGAACGCTTCATCGAGGAGGCTCAGCGGGTGTCTTGGGTGCCGGAGTGGGCTGGCAGCGCGCGCTTCCGGGGATGGATCGAAGGGTTGAGGGATTGGGTGATCTCGAGGCAAAGGTTCTGGGGCACTCCAGTGCCCATATGGGTCTGCGAGCGGTGCGGAAGGAGGGTCGTGGTCGGCTCGCTGAGAGAGCTCGAGGAGCTCGCCGGAAGGGAGCTGGAGCTCCCCGACCTGCACAGGCCCTGGATTGACGGCGTGGTGCTGAGGTGCCCTGAGTGCGGAGGGGCCATGAGGAGGGTGGAGGACGTTCTCGACGTGTGGCTGGACTCCGGCGTGGCCTTCTACGCCTCGCTTGGCTACCCCTTGGATAGAGAGCGGTACAAGCGGCTGAAGCCGGTGGACGTGATCGTGGAGGGTCACGACCAGATAGCCGGGTGGTTCTTCTCGCTGATGAGGTGTGGTCTGTTGACCTTCGGTTCTTCCCCCTATGTGTGCGTCGTGATGCACGGCTTCGTGCTGGATGAAAAGGGGAGGGAGATGCACAAGTCCCTCGGCAACTACGTGGCGCCCGACCAGGTCCTCGACTTCGAGAAGGGTGGGAGGGACGTATTGCGGTGGTACGTGCTACGCAATACGGTGTGGGAGGATCTGCGGTTCTCGTGGAAAGGGCTCGGGGAGGTTTACGACGACCTCAACGTGCTGTGGAACGTCTACGTGTTCGCTTCCACGTACATGGGTGTCGACCGCTTCAACCCCAAGGAGCATCCCGTTGAGAAGTACCTCGATGTCCTGCGGCCCGAGGATAGGTGGCTCCTATCGCGGGTCGAGAAGCTCACGCTCGAGGTTACGAGGCACCTAGAGAGCTACGAGATACATAGAGCGGCGAGGGCGTTGCGGGACTTCATCGTTGAGGACGTCAGCCGGTGGTACATCAGGCTTGTGAGACCTAGAGTTTGGGTTGAGGAAAACGTGGCGGACAAGCTTGCGGCTTACTCGGTCCTCTACTACGCTTTGAAGAAGTTCCTCGTGCTAGCCGCACCGTTCATACCGTTTGTGACAGAGTGGATATACAGGTGCTCTTTCAGGGTCGAAGGGGACCCAGATAGCGTCCACATGCTCGAGTGGCCGCAACCGGTTGAGCGCTACATCGACGAGGAGCTCGAGCGGCGCATGGCGCTTGTAAGGAGACTTGTCGAGCGGGCGTGGGCCGCGCGCATGAAGGCCGGGATCAAGCTGAGGGTTCCGCTGCCGTGCATGTACGTGTTCACCGACAGTGAGAGCCTGAGGGTCGCGGTGGAGGCGTTGCGCCCGGTGATTGAGGCGCAAGCGAATGTCAAAAGGGTCGTTACCTTGCCCTTGTCTCAAGCGAGCTCGCTTTCCAGCCTCGAGGTGAAGCCCGTGTACGGCGCGCTGGGGCCGGCATTCCGCGCGGAGACTCCGCGCGTGGTCGAAGCGCTGAAGAGCGCCGACGCCCTCCAGCTTAAGCTTGAGCTCGAAAGCAAGGGCTTCGCGACCGTGAAAACCCCAGACGGCGAGGAGTACACGATCACGAAGGACATGGTGAGGTTCGAGGAAGTGGTTAGGGAGGGTTTTGTCGCGGAGGCGCTAGAGGAAGCGGTCGTGGCGCTAGAAGTCCGGCTTGGGGTGGAAGAGGTGGCTGAAGGCCTAGCGCGCGACATCGTTAGGAGGGTTCAGTTTATGCGTAAAGTGCTGAAGCTGCCCGTAGACGCATTCATCGAAGCGTCTGTGCACGCGCCGGAGGAGGTAGCTACGGTTGTTGAGGCGAAGTCTGACTACATCGCCAGGGAGGTGAGGGCCGCTAAGTTGAAGCTCGCGAGAGCGGCTGAGGAGGTGGAGGGCGAGCTAGTGCGAGACTGGGACCTCGACGGTCTCATCGTGAGGATCGGGATCTCGCGCGTGAGCGGAGCCTTGGGAGGTTGAGCGCGTGGCTAGGATCGCGAGGAGATCCTCGAAGAGCCCCACGCCTTTCGCGCACAACACGCTTACGCGGAAGCCCTTTTCAGAAAGCAGCTTCAAGGCTCTGTGCCAGTCTGATAGCGTGCTCAGCAGGAGCACCATGAGCCCGCCCTCGCTTAACCTCTTCGCTGCAGACTCAGCGAACGAAAGCGGGACCTCGATGCCCGTAGGACCGCCGCCGTACGCCACGTCCTCGCCCTCGACTGGTAGGTAAGGAGGGTTGAAAGCGATGACATTGAAGATTTTTCCCTCCCTCAACGCTTCGAACCTATCACAGCATACGACGTGCACTTTCCAGTCGAGCCCCCTCCGCTTAGCTTTGAACCACGTGGCGCGCGCAGCCTCGGCCAGAACGTCGGATGATACGACTTCCTCTGCCAACAAAGCAAGCACCTCAGTGACTAGCCCGCTCCCGCACCCCATCTCTCCAACCAACCCGCAACACGGGCCTAGGTGCTCGAGGGTTCTGGCGAGTAGGATCGTATCCTCTTCGGGTCGGTATACGTCAGCGGTCATCGGCGCTCAAGCTCCCGTTGCCCAGGAAGACCGGGGGGTAGACGGTGTCTAGCGCCTCTACAATTTTCGCGATCCTGGCTTCGCCGAGCCCCTCCACCCTCCTGAGCTCGGCCGGCGAAGCTTTAAAGAACCTGCGGGGCGTCTTGAAGTGCAGCAGAATCCTGTGGGCGAGCTCCCGGCTTACACCGGGTATCGAGGCTATCATGTTCAGCTGCACGTTCTCGATGCTCTTATTGCTCTTAACGACCTTTATCTTAACCGGTTGGAGGTATCCCCTTTTCGGCGCTTCCGCATAGCGCTTGTAGAGGTAGAAGATCGCGTAAGCGGTTTCGGTCGCGTTGCCTGTGCGCAGCAGCGAGAGGCCCATGTCCACCAGCGCCGCCACGGCACCGTAGATCTGAGGGTACCCGACCTTCCTGTAAGCTAGCACCTCCGCGAAGTCCCCCTCCACGATGATGACGGCTTTGCGCTGCGTCTGGAGCATGTAGCGGGCTTGCTCGAACAAACGTTTATCGACTATCGACGAAATGAAGTCGTTGCAGCTCTTCCTTTCGACGATCACCTCACTGGCGATCAGGTAATCTCCCACGTCCAGCTTATCGAAACGCAAGGGGGCGCCTAGTCTCGCCAGCTCCGTCACCGGGTCGCTGCCCCTCTCCCTGTAATCGACGACTATCACGGCTTCCCTCCACCTCCCGGCCGGTCTATACAGCTTTAACGCGTGTTTTTAGCACGTCTCTGAGCGCCGATGTTATAGTTTCAACGTTAAGGGTGGGGGCCGGCGTTATCCTTGCCGGCCCCTCCGCAAGGAGAGCTCCCAAGTCTACCAGCCGCTGCACGGTGTCTTCGAAGTCCTCAGGTTTAGGGGGCTCTAGATCCAGCTGCTCGACTAGTGAGAGCAGTTCCTCCCAAACTTCGCTCAGCTTGGCGTAGGGTCTCGCCTTGGAAGCGCGCAAGGCCGCGTACAGCGTCAATTTCTCGTACAGCGTTAACTGCTCAACTTCCGCTGGCGCGACGAAAACCTCCGACTGCTTGAGCGCGGCCACGATGTGCCGGGTTTCCACCCTTGAAGCCCCCTCCTGCTCAGCGATCAGGGCGGCCAGAAGCAGCGTGTCCAGAGCCCTGCGCACGTCGCTCTGCATGTACGTGTGAGCGTACTCAGCGAGCCAGCTCAACACGTCCTCGCCCACGGCACCAGCGCGGAAGGCCTCCTGCGCCCTGTACGCCAGAATGCCCAGCATCTGATCCCTCGTGTAGGGTGGGTACCTCACAACGACATTTCCCAGCGAGCTCCGCTCAGCGGGGTCGAGTAGCTTCAGCCAGTCCAGGTTCCTAGCGATGAACAGCATGGCGACCTGCGCGGTCTGCAGCTCGTGGAGCCTTGTCAGCGCGTAAATGGCGCTGCGGAGGGCAGTCTTAGCGTGAAACTCGATCTCGTCGAATACGAGTAAGGCTGGCAACCCCTCCCGCTTCAGAGCGGCGATAGTCTCTTTGAGCAGCTCGTAGGCGCTTACGCTTCGTGAGGCTGGAACGCCCGCGACGCTCTCGTAAAGTGCGGCGAAGAGCTGGAAAGGCGTATCGCCGACGATCCTCATGTTAACGTGAGCGAAGGCGTGAGCCCACCCCTCGTCCGCGAGAGCCTTGTGGAGGAGCAGCACGCTCGACGTCTTACCGGTGCCCGTGGGACCGATCAGGAGAGCAACGCGAGGGTGCGCCGCCTCCCCCCGTACTACATCACCGAGGAAACTCCTCAGCAGAGCTAGCTGCTGATCCCTGTAAGGGAGCTTTGGCGGCACGTACCTGCTCGACAGCTTCTCACAGTCGATGAGCAGCGAGCCCATGGATCAGAGCTCGAGTTCGGGGGAGAAAAGGCTCACCGGTATATAGATCGGTGAAAGTATTCCCGCGCGCGGCAACCCTTAATAGCGGCGGTCCCCCCGGCTGAAGGGATGAAGAAGCCGTCCCAGGGTGCGTGAGCAGTGATCGGCTCGCGACGAGCGGACCCCGAAGGGGTGGTCGCGTGCGCGCGGCTACAGTTCTCGTGATCGCACTACTAGCTTTGGCACTGATCCTGTACTGGACCCCAATCTCAATACCCCTTGGCGATGACAAGCTCGTCCTAGGAGGCTACCCGTGGCAGGCACCAACTCCTCAAGCCCGCAGCATCTTCATCAATGTCGGAATAGCACTCACCGTAGCCGCAGTGATCCTAGCGGCCCTCGCCGTGAAGTTCGGCAGGGATCTCGAAGAAGACGAGTGGGAGGCTTAAACCGCGAGCACGGCAGGGCATAAGCGAGTCTGCACCCCCGCTGCGAGTGAAGGCTCCAGCGCGGGGCGTCTTTGCGCTTTTTGGACGCTCAAAATATATCTCCCGCTAAGCTCTCTCCCTGTAATGAGCGAGATCGAGTACGTGGAGCTCGAGGAGGAAGTCCTCCCGGCTCTCGCGGTGGGCGTGCGGAGGCTCAGCGACGGGGTCCGCGGGCTAAAGCTCCAGCTGGAAACTTTGAGCAAGCAGGTTGCAGCGCTCAGGGAGGAGAGCGCGAAACTCGCCCAGCTGCTCGAAGTCAACAAACGCCTGCTCGACGAGGAGAGACGCGCAGTGCTCGAACGCTATGAGGAGTTCTCGAAAGCGGCGAGCGAGCTGCTGGGGAGGCTGCAGGCGAACGTGAAAGCCCTTCTCGACCTCGAGCTTGGCAACCTAGGCTCTAGGCTAGCCGCTCTCACGAACAGCATTGATAGCATGGCTAAAGATTTGCAAGCTTTCAAGCTGGAAGAGAAAGAGAGGATCCTCCACACGATGGAGGAGGTTAAAATATTGAAAGAAGAAATAATGGAACTTAGATCAAAGATGAATGAAATGAATTTATTAATATACTCTATGGAGATGAGATTGGCAGAAATAGAAGAAAAAATGTTAAAAGAATTAACTGAGATAAAGCTGTTAATGATCTCAGAAGAGTGCAGATCAATGCAGTGTGGAACCTAAATCAAGCACCTAACACGCACGTTGAGAGAGTAACCCTTAAACTCCGGGTTATAGCCCTCCCCCCTAGGTGGTGGGAACGCAGCCGCCGAGCAAAATACTGACAGCGCTATCGGTAGCCCCCCTCATACCCTTGCTCATCGCGTGGATTTTGACCGAGGGGTTCAGCACGAACCCCTCACTACCCCCTTTCTTCTCCAAGATTTTGCCGTTGCTGTTTTCGCTGATATCGGCGCTCTTAGCGTTCTTTGCCTATAACGCAGCTAGAGATGAGGAGCCTGAGTGGGGAGGGGGGCTAGTTTTCAAGCTGATCGAAGGATTAGCTTTAGGATACATTTTGCTAGCTTTTATCTTTATTACGCTAATCATCATCACATATTTTATTAAGATATGAGAGCTCGGTTCTCTTTAGCAGAAATTTATTTGCTTAAATTTCATTGCTTAAAACTTAACTTTTTATTCCAAAAGGCTTCTCATGGCTTTTAGCTCCTCTTCTTTTTTGGCGAGCTCTTCTCTTAGACGCTTGTTCTCACCTTCCAGCTCCTTAACCCTCGCCTCGAGCTCGCTTAACCTCTTCAAGTTCTTAGCGAGCTCCTCCTCCCTGCTCTTAAGCTCCATTTCTCTCGCTTGCAGTCTCTCCCTGAGCTCGTTGAGCAGGTTTTCTTTGGTGAGGAGGGCTCTCTGGTACCCCATAAGTTCCTTCTCTTTTTCTATTAATCTTCTTTCCCATTCTTTTAACTTATCTTCCCGTTGCTGAAGTTCGCTGAGCGGCTTCAGCCTCTCCTCGATACTCATTTTTTCCTTAGTGAGAGTCGCCTCAAGATCTTTTAACCTTTTCTCTTTTTCATCTAATTCTTTTCTTAAAATTTCATACCTAGTAAGTAGCTTGTTCAGCCTACTTTCCCTTTCACTTAACTCTTTTTCCCATTCCGCAAGTTTCTCTATTTTTTTATTTAATTCCTCTTCCTTCTTTTTAAGAGAATATTCATAATTTCTAAGATTTTCTTCCCAACTTTTCAGTTTAATTTCTAATTCTTTTAATTTGGATTCGCGCTCAGCGAGCTCTGCCCTTTGCAGCCGTATGTGTTCATTTTCACTTATTAGCGAAGCTTTAAAGCTTTCGAGCTCTGCTTTTTTCTCTGCAAGCTCTTTTATTTCATTTTCTAAATGTTTTAACATTTCTATATAACTCATTCGTGATTCATTAAGTAATTTTGTGAACTCTTCACGAGTGTTAAGTAGTGTATTTGAAATATCATGTTTTAAATATTGTATCATCTCTGTGTAGCTTTCTTGCGATTCAGCAATCATTTTGATGAGGGCATCTTTTGCTGAAGAAAGTGCTGAAGCTATGTCTTTTAGCTCGTATACCGCTTCTGTTTTAGCGTTCAACTCGTTAGTGATTTTTACTAAGTTTTCAATAATATTCATTAAGCTTGTTTCTCTATTCATTAAATCCTCGTCCCGTTTTTTCAGCTGCTCCTCCAGCTCCTTCAGCTTAGCTTCCCGCTCGGCAAGCCTCTTTTCCTGCTCCTCGATCGCCCTAACCTTGACCACGGCGCTTGCGTACTCGTCGACGGCCTTCGTGTATTTTTCAGCCGCTTCCACGAGGGCCCTTACGCTCACTGCAAGCTCTTCTCCCCCTTTCGCGGTCGTTTCTCTAACCTCCTCGAGCGTTTTCTTAAGCTCGCTTAACGTCTCGGTGCTCATCTGGAGCGCTGGCGTTAAGCGCTCGTTCAGCACCTCCAAGCTCCTTGCAAGGTCTCCAGATACGCGGCCCAACTCCGCGACCCCTGCCTCCAGCCTAGAGCTCGCCTCGGCCAGCTTGACGGCGCCCTCCTCCAGCCTGGCTCGCGCCCCCTCCAGCTCCCCCCTCTGCCTTTGCAGCAGGTCCACCAGGTCGGCCAGTATAGCCCGCTGCTCGTCCAGCAGCGCGACTATCTGAGCCTGAATGGATCTGAGCGACTCCGCCACCCTGGCGCCCACCACGTCGCCCTGCTTGGCGATCAGAGACCCTATTTCCCCACGCAGCTGTTCCAGCCTGTTCAGAAGCTCGGCGATGTCAGCCCCCCTCCTCCTACTCAGCATACTACCCAGTATTCCATGGCAGAGCCTTTAAAGCGGTATCGCTCACCGACCCCATGCACCCGCACCAGGCAGCGCCTCCGGGCGCGCGTACGCGGGGAATACCGCGGTCATAGCAGAGGTGGCGGCGAGCTTCCCAAACAGGATCCCCCGATCCCTTCCCCTTCGTGAGGCTCGCACCGCTACTGCTAGCTTTACTGGCGGCAGGAGCCATAGCGCTGGCGGAACCCCCGAAGCTGTTCGTAGCCGAAGTTGTAGTGTGGAGGGTTGGGAAAGCGCCAACCAGCCAGTTCCTCCTCCTAGAATGGCGGGGCGGCTGCAGACTAGAGATTAGGCCTCCCGAGGACTCGATCGCGCTCCTCGTGAGAGTGGACGCTTCCACCCCCTTCAAGCCCTCCGGGCTTGCGGTTGACGGCTCGGAGGTCGTGCCCAGAGCGAGTGAGGGGATCGCGCTCATCGAAGACTTCGCTTGGGTAAACTTCACTAAGCTGGGCTTCGTGCCTAAAGTGCTCGCTGTAAAGTTCGCGGAGTACCCGGCGAAGCCCCCCGTCTACGCTCTGAGTGATCGAGAGGGCGAGCGCGTGTGGGGCTACATAGTGAGCGTGCTGCTCAGGAACGCGAGCCGAACCGACTCCTTAGCCGGGTTGAAGCTCACGGTTCTAACCGAGGAGACGCTCATCATACCGCTCGCGACGGGGAACGTGACGCTCCACAGCGTCACGCTCCTAGCGGCGGAGCCTCTCCAACCCCTGCTAGACAGGCTGCGCGGGGTAGCGGTCGAGCTTAAGGCTACCACCCTTTACTACTCGGAGCTAAAGAAGGCCTTGAGCGCCCTGTACGTTTACGCGAATAAGCCGGCGGGCTGCCAAGTGGAGCTCGACGGCTACGTTAGAGCTGAGGGCGTGCTGGGCCAAGCTTTCCCCGGTAACCCGGCGCTACTCCGCCCCTTGCCCGGCTTCAGGGCGGTGATCGGAGCCTGTAGCCTTGAGGTTGAGAACCCTGGACCCTATGATTACGTTGTCGAAGGCTACCGGGTGGCTGCAGGCCGCGGCGGTATCCTCACCATCCTCCGGTTGAGCAGCGCGATCGCGGCGACCGCGTACAGGAGAGGGGTTTTGGCTTACAACCTGAGTGTGTACGGGTACGCGCCGAGGGTTAGGCTCCCCGCCTACAGCTACAGCGTGCGCGTGAGTGTCACAGACGCTAAGGGCGAGCCCGTGGGTGATGCCGCAGCCCTCCTAGCTGGAGCCGGGAACGCGCTCAGAGAGTTGGTCAGTGTAGCAAATGGCACTTGTGTGTTCGAAAACGTGCCCCCCGGCGAGTACGTGGTCAGCGTAGTTGTTGGGGGGAGGGAAGTGGGGCGTGCCGGCGTGAGGGTTGAGCGGGAGGACGTGTACGTGACGCTGAACACCTCGCTCGTGGATTTTGAAATCGCTGTGACGTACCCCAACGGGGGCAGGGTGACGGGCTACATCGTTACGCTGAAGGGTGATGGGGCGCAGTACGTTTCCCACGAAATCGAGGGGAGGGCTCTTTTCGAGGACTTACCGGTGGGTCGCTACAGCTACGTGGTGCGCAAGGGCAACCTCACGATCGCCGAGGGGGTCATCAGCGTGGAGGCGAGCCGCAGCAGCTACGTAGTCGTAACGGATCTGTCCAGGGTCTTTGTAAGGGTGGTGGACATCCTCGGGAGACCTATCCCCGACGCCCGCGTCGAGGTCAAGGGGCCGGTTACGGTCGCGGCTAGGACCGACAGCAGCGGGATCGCCGCCTTCGACCTGAAACCGGGCGCCTACGAGGTGGCGGTGCCCGAGCTAGGGCTCCGCTCTCCACTCGAGGTTAAGACCAGCGGGATTCAAACCACGCTGGTCTACGTGCCGCGCAGAGCCTACCCGCTCGCGGCAGGAGCGCTGGCCGCGACCGCGCTTGCTGTCGCGGTTTCTCGAAGGAGGAGCTCCGGAGTCGAGGTGCTCGAGCTGGAAGGCGATGAGGAGTGGCCGAGTTAGCACGCAGACCGCGGCAGAGCGGGCTCACAGCTTCGTTACCGCGATAGCAGGTTCGCCTGCAACCGGGTAGTGCACGTTAGCGCTAAGCTTAAAACTTGAGGGCTTTTAGGTTCCCGGGAGCCCCGCCCTCCGGGCCTCCGGGCGCGGGGACCACGGGTGCTACCCCCGCGTAGCTCAGCGGTAGAGCGGCCGGCTGTAGCCTGGCGCCCGCAGCAACCGGCGCGTTGCGCCGGAGGATGAAGCTGCGGCAGCCGGTGGGAACCGGCAGGCCCCCGGTTCGAAAGGGGGTGGGGCTCCACAAGCTACAAAACACGTTTAACCTCCTCCCGCTCATCTAGTCGTGCTTCGCGCGTCTAAGGGTGAGCTCAGGCGGCTCGTCAAGATAGGAAACAGCGTATACGTGTCTCTGCCGCGGGGCTGGGTGGAGAGCAGGGGGCTAAGGTCAGGGAGCGTCGTAATGGCAGAGATCGTGGAAGGGGGTTTGCTCCTCAGGCCCTTCGGGGACGAAAACAGGGAGGTTAGAGTCAAGAGGGTCGAGAAGGGCGGCGTTCGAGACATCGTGAAAGCTTACCTAGCCGGTTACGATGTTATAGAGGTGGAAAAGCCGGCGAGCGATCTGCTAAAGGGTGGGCTTGAAAGGCTGCTAAAGCTTCTGGTGGGCCTCGAAGTTGTCGAGGAAAGCGGCAGCAGGCTGGTGCTGCAGTGCTTCGTTAGAGGCGAGTACGACGTAAAGGGGGTCCTCTTGAGGATGGACTCTCTCTCGAGGAGCATGTACGTCGACGCGGCAGCCGCCTTAGAGTCGGGCGATACGGCCGTCCTCGAGTCCGTGAGAGCTCGCGACGACAAGCTGGATAGGCTCTACTTCCTCGCCGTGCGCTTAATACGAAGCGCTATCCAGTCACCCGAAGTTGGCGCCCAGACGCGGCTGTTCCTGCTGGACGCTAGGCTGGCAGCGAAAGTCTTGGAAGAGATAGGCGATGAGGCCGAGCGCATGACCTACTCGGAACCGGTTAAAGGGTTGGCCGAAGCGGCAAAGAAGATCGCGGAGTACCAGGAAGCAGTGGTGGCGAGTTTTCTGCGCGAACGGGCTGAGGTCGGGCGCGCGCCCGCGCTAGAAGCAACGAGTGATCTCATAAGCGGGGCGGGGGCAAGCATTCACAGGATTAGGAGCCTAGTGATCGACCTGGCCGAGCTAATATGAAAATAAAGGTGGGTAAACCTTTTTAATTAAAACAAAACAGTATTCGAGAGAATAGCTTTTCAGTTCACCATTCTTCTTCCTCTTCTTCCTCCTCTTCCCACTCCTCTTCCTCCTCTTCCTCTTCCCATTCCTCAAATTCCTCTTCCTCCTCTTCCTCCCATTCTTCCTCCTCTTCCTCGAATTCCTCTAATCTCTTTTTCATGGCTTGTCGAGTGACGTCTTGTACGGGGGTTTAAATGCTTTAGCGCGCGTGCGCGGTTACAGCAGTCGCTGGCGCTGCAGCGCGTTTTACGATAAAAATAAAAGAGGTCTTTCGTGAAAACGCTATGGAGACGTACTTTGTTCTGGAGGAGGGTGTCGCAGACCGATTACAGGGTCTTGCTAGCTGTAGCGCGTGCGCTTAGCTACTCGGATGTGGCGAAAACTGCGGGAGTCTCCCCGTCCTACGCGAGCCTTAAGGTTCGCAGGTTAGGAGCGAGCGTTTGGCTGAGGTTCTGGGCCGATTACAGGGCGATGGGGCTTTCTCCAACGTACGTGCTGTGCAGGTACTCCCAGAGTTTCCTGTCCACCCTCTCGCGCGTTCAGCTCCCCTACGTGAGGGGGGCGAGGAAGGTCTGGGGCACCGATGGGGTTAAGCTACTCGTAGAAGCCACCCCGCCGGCTGGGCTTGAACGGCGCTTCGCCTACCTCTTGCCAGTGACCGTCGAAGAAGTATGGGTCGCTGAGTGGGAGGCGAAGTACGTACCGGGTGAGAGTCGGCTAGTGGAGCACACGGGTTCCAGCGTCGAAGTGAAGTGGAGCGAGATACCAGCAGCGCTGAGCGAACCCAAGCCCGTGCTCGGCGCGGGGATGCGTGGTCTGCAGGCGGTAGATACTCTAGACCTCCTGATACTGAGGGAGAAGGAAAAGGACTGCTTCCTAAGCCTGAGCAGGATAGGCGAGAGGGTTGGGGCTTCCCAGCAGCTGGTGTCGTACCACTTCAGAAAGCACCTCAAACCGCTCTGGATAGCGAACTGCGTGGAGCCGAAGAGGTTGGAGTTCCCGATAATCTACAAGGTCGAAACGGATAGCGTCAGGCTGGCGCTATCCTTGCTCTCAGCCTTGTCAAGGGTCCCCTCGCTAGTGAGCGCGCTAGCGCTGCAGGGCAACGAGCGCACGATCGTGATGCTTCTAGATGTGCAACCGGATGAGGTGCCGAAAATTCACACCGGTTTGCTCTCTGTAGAGGGTGTGCGCAGGGCAGAGCTGCTGGCGTTCATCGACCCCTCGGAGGAGGTCTTTCACGGCTCAACTGCTCATCTTGGTTTGCTCGATGGGGCTTGGTCGCTGGAACCTCTTGAAGAGGCTTTGGAGGAAGCCGTCAAGCGGTGATTAAAACCTGAATTTTAGCATTGAGAGGGTTTGATCGAGTTGTTTGATCTTGTAATACTGTTCATATATTTTCTTCAAATAGGACATCTCATCTTCGCTGAAAACTCTCTCTAGGACGTTTTCCTGGGAACCTATCTTCTTGACCAGCATGTCCACCCACTCGATCAGATTCTTTCCGTTGTAAGTCTTCTTTAAAGCGTCCAACTCGCTTAAGATCTTGCTGCCCTCGCGCACCAGCACGCTTCCGACGAAAACCCACGAGCGCCTCACGTTCTCGGCCAGCTTCACCGCCTCTAATAACCCTCTCTCGGTTAACCTGTAGAGCTCGGTTCCCGTTCTCTCGCCACCTGTGACCTTCACGAGCCCCTCTTCAACGAGCTCCCTGATCGCGCTATGCAGCTCTGGCGAGTAAAACGATAGTAAGAGGGGCTTGAAAGACACCGGTGGAACCTGCATCATGAAGAAGGTTACGTGGAAGCCCTCCTCGCCTCTTACAGGGCTTTGCCCATCGGCGTACAGCAGGAGAAGCGCCCACTCGCGGGGTCTCAAGCGCAGAGCGGGTAGCTCAACGCTCTTCATCAATTCAAGCTTCCAACGCTCATCGCCCGCCGGGATCACGGGCTCGGCGTTTGAGGGGCCGAGAATTATTTTTTACGCACATCAGCCCCGCGGATTTCATCTCATCGCACCAGCTCGACCGTCTCCACCCTCATCACTCAAGCGATCCCTAGCGATTGTGCCGAAAAAACGTAACGCTACGCGGATTTTCCGCGCTAAGCTTTAGGCAGTCCTCGCGCGGAGGGAGTGGCGAGATGGAAGGGTGGCAGGCGGCCGAAGGCTTTACTTCAAAGTGCGCGTAGGAGACGATCTGTTAGTCAGCGAGCGAACATGGGGGGAGATCTTGGAGCTGAAAGAGGCGGCGAAGGAGGTCGGCCGATGGGATCCACAAGGCAGGCAGTGGGTGATCGGCGTTGAGAGCCTGCTGAAGAGGCAGGAGGTAGCGAAGGATCTACTCTCAAGGGTTTTCGGCGATGCTGGCTTGAAAGTTATCGACGAGATTCTGCGGGAGGATAGAGCACTGAGGGACGAGGAGGCGGAGAGAGGGGTTCTGCTAGTGCTGCCCAGCGGCAGCGACGCTCTCTGCAAGGAACTTACGCGATTGTGCGCAAGGCCAGACCCTCGGTTTGTGAAGGGGGAGCGCGTGAACTACGTTACGCTGGACGTGGAGGCGGCGCTGGGCCTTGTGGTCGAGTGGGGCGCGGAGCCCGAAAAAGCGCCCGAGGCCTTGCTCGATGCGCTTCTCCAGCTGGACCCCCTGCTAAGCGAGAGGCAGGTGGAGCTCGTGAGAAGACTCTCGGAGCGCGTCAGTAGGCCCTTCGAAGCCGTGGTTGTGAGGGAGCGCGGCTTTCGGGGAGCGTTAGCGGTCTTCCCCCGCCGGTTGACCGGCGCGGAGCTCGAGAGGTTGCAGGAAGCCCTTTCAGTCGAGTACTACAGGCAGCGGGTCGCTGAGAGCGGGGTGGAGCTCGTGGCGAGGAAGCTCCGCTTGGTGACCGTGCACTCGGATCGGGCGGTCAGGGTCCCCTACTCCCTAGTCCCCTTCTTCGAGAGCTTAGCTGTGAGCATGGGTTTCCGGCTGGTGGACGAGGTGCGGTGGCCGCTCGAGGAGCTGGAGATCCCCAAGGTTGCGTTCTCGCTCTACTCGTTCCAAGAGGAAGCTTTGGACGCTTGGAGGAGGGCTGGGCGCAGGGGTGCCGTCGTGATGCCGACAGGCGCCGGGAAGACCTACGTCGGGTTGGCGGCGATTGCGGAGTTAAAGGTGCCTACGCTGGTCTGCGTGACCACCGTGGAGCTGGCTAAGCAGTGGGCGAGGAGGATCTCGGAGTGCCTGGGCTTAAAGGCCGGCCTGCTGATCGGCGGAGAGAAGGAGTTGAGGCCGGTTACTGTGGCGACGTACCACAGCGCGGCGAAGAACGTGGCGGAGATCTACGACAAGTTCGGTTTCGTGATATACGACGAAGGGCACCACCTCCCCGCCGAGACGTTCAAGGAGATAGCCCTGAGGGTTAAGGCCAGGTACAGTTTAGTCCTTTCCGCGACGCCTGAGAGAGCGGACAAGAACGAGGCCCTCATCTACAAGGTGGGCGGCAGCCCGGTTTACACGACCTCCTACTTCAGGCTGGTGCTCAGGGGCCTCCTCGCGCCCCTTCAGCTGGAGAAGATCTTCGTGGAGCTCGACCCTGAGGAAGCCGAGGAGTACTCGAGGATAGCCTCGGGCGCAGCGGGCCCCCGCCAAACCTCCGAGCTGATAAGGGTCGCGGCTAAGGCGAAGGCTAAGCTCCAAGTGCTAAAGGGGATCGTGAGTTCCGAGAAGGGGAACATCCTGGTCTTCTGCCAGTACATCGACCAAGCGGAAGCCGCATACAGCGCCGTGAAGGAAGTGGAAAGCCGGTGCGCGCTCATCACGGGGGATACCCCGAGGGGTGAGCGGTTGAGAGCCTTCGAACTATTTCGGCGCGGTCTCCTCCGCGTCATAGTTTCAACGACCGTGCTCGACGAGGGGATCGACGTGCCAGACGCTGACGCTGCGGTCATACTTTCGGGCTCCGGGCAAGTCAGGCAGATGGTGCAGAGGATCGGGAGGGTTTTGCGCTGGACGCCAGGTAAAGTAGCGAAGGTGTACGAGATCGTCGCCGCCGGTACGATAGAGGAGGCTCTCTCGCGCTCTCGCTCTGTGTTCAAGCTGCTGAGTAGGAGAGAGGTCGACGCGGCGCTAAGGTTGGCCCTAACTGTTTACCCCAGGATGCGGGAGGTAATAGAGGAGTATGAGCGGGCCCCCCGCTATGAAAGGGAGAAGGTCGCGGAGGCGGCTAGAGCCGTGTACTCCAAGCTGGCCGCGGAGGCGGCCAGGGATATGTCGCTCCTAGCCTATGACCCCTTGTTTTAGCGCCCGCTAGTACGCGCGGGCCACGTAAACCATGTAGCGAGCCTTCTCCTCACACCACGCGCAGCGGCCGTAATCGCCCTCCGCTTGGTTCAGCTCTGTCCCCCTGACGCGGAGCCCCTCGACCTCGTTCCTCATGCTTTCGGCGCACTCCTCGCGGCCGCAGAAGGGCATGTATACGATCTTCCCGCTTTTTACGGCTTCCACAACCTCTTCCCTGCTCGTCGCCCTCGCCAGCCGCGACTCGAAGTACTCCTTCGCCCTCCTCTTCAACGTCTCCAGGATGTCGTCCCTAAGCTTAGCTACCGCGTCGAGCAGCTCCTCGTCCTTGACGGTCGCCCGCTTCCTGAGGTCCCTTCTGAAGACCGTCACGAAACCGCCTTCAACCTCCTTCTTCCCGACTTCCACCCGCAGCGGCACCCCCCTGAGCTCCCAATCGTTGAACTTCCACCCGGGAGTCCGATCCTCCCTCGCGTCCAAGTACACCCGGTAGCCGATTTTCGCCAGTAGGTCCCTGACGCGCTCGCACTTCTCCATCACCGCGCCTCGCTCCTCGCCGTAGTAGATTGGCACGATCACCACCTGCACTGGAGCCACGTCGAAGGGGAGGATCAACCCCTTGTCGTCCCCGTGGATCGCCACCAGCGCGGCGACGATCCGCCATATCCCGGGCCCGTAGCACGTTTGCCAAACGTACTGGCGCTGACCTTTACCGTCCACGAACGTGATGTCGAAGGCTTTCGCAAAGCGCTGGCCGAGGTCGTGGGTTGAGGAGATCTGAAGGACCCTGCCGTCCGGCAGTATGGTGTCGGCGGCGTAAGTGTCCTCAGCACCGGCGAACTTGTCCCACTGAGGTCTTCGCAGGAAGAGGAAGGGGATCGCCAGCTTCTCCCACACCACCTTCCTCGTGTTCTCCATATCCTCCCTTATCTGCTTCAGCGCCTCCTCCCTAGTAGCGAAGGCGCAGTGCGCCTCGATCCACAGGAACTCCCTGCCGCGGATGAAAGGCCTCGTAGCCTTCTCGTACCTATACACGGTCACGCTCTGGTAGAGCTTCAGCGGCAGGTCCCTCCAGCTCTGGATCCACAGCGAGTACATGGAGTAGAACGCGGTCTCCGAGGTCGGCCGCAACGCCAGCCGCCTATCCAGCTTCTCCCCTCCAGCCTCGGTAACCCAGAAGACCTCCGGCTTGAACCCTTCCACGTGCTCCTTCTCCCTCTCCAAGTACTCTTCAGGTATAACCAGCGGGAAGAGGACGGGTTCGTGACCCGTCTTTTCGAGCTCCTCCTCGAATAGCTTGTATATCTGCCTTATAATTTTCATGGCCCACGGCCTGTGCACGACAAAGCCCTGAACCCCGTACCTTACATCGACCAGCTCTGCTTTGGTTATAACTTGGGTGAACCACTCGCTGAAATTTTCATCCTTCTTTACGGTGATCCCCAGCTCGCTCCGCTCTTCTCCCCTACTCGCTAGGAAGGCTCATCCCGGTCACCGCCCCGCGGGTAGGTGCACGTGGGTTTAAAAACGTGTGCGCTGCAAGCGGGAACGCAGTTCCGGGGGCGGGGCGAGTGTGCGTTTAAAGGAGTGTCTCAAGGAGGTGTTGGGCGCAGATGCGAAGTACGTACCTTCGAGCTTCGACATAATCGGCTCCCGTGAGGGGGCAGTGGCAATCTTGGAGTTCCCCGAGGGCACTCCCAACCACGTGAAGAGGGTTGTCGCTGAAGCTTTGATGAAAGTGCACAGGAACGTGCGAATCGTCCTGGCTAAGGCTTCTGAAAGGAAGGGGGCCTTCCGGCTCCGAGAGTACGAGGTTATCGCCGGCGGGGGTAGCACGGAGGTCGTGCACGTGGAACACGGCGTGAAACTGAAGCTCGACCCGACGAAGGTGTACTTCTCGCCGCGGGAGGCTACCGAGAGAGTCAGAGTGTCTAGCCAGGTGAAGCCCGGGGAAACCGTCATGGTGATGTTCGCCGGCGTAGGGCCTTACGCGCTGATGATAGCGAAGAAGCAACCGCTCGTCGAGAAAGTGGTAGCGGTCGAGCTGAACCCCGAAGCGTACTGTTACATGGTCGAGAACGTGCGCTTGAACAAGCTCGAGAGCAAGGTCGTACCGGTGCTCGGCGACGTTAGGACCGAAGCCAAGCGGTGGTACGGCGCTTGCGACAGGGTGGTTATGCCGCTCCCTAAGGGCGCTCACGAGTTCTTGGACAGGGCCTTCCTCTGCCTGAAACCGGAGGGCGGAGTAATACACTTTTACCATTGGGCGCCCGAGCACGACCTGTTCGGCGAAGCCTACAGGCTCCTCGAGCGCGAGGCCGTGCTCAGGGGGGTGAGCGTTCGCGTCCTCGACGCTCGTGTGGTGTCAGAGTACGCGCCCCGCGTTTACAAGGTGTGCGTCGACGTGCACGTCGAGCCGGAGACTTAGCACCGCCCGCTTCAGCGCGGAGCTGGAGGAAAAAGCTTTATGCCGTAGCCGCAAGCTCGGGCGATGGCGCTCGAGCGCTTGAGCACGATCTTTAGGCTGTACGATATTCGGGGCGTTTACGGCAGCGACCTCACCCCTGAGATTGCGGCGAGGATCGGGTTAGCGCTGTCTAACTACCAGAGGGGGGATTACGCCGTCGGCATGGATACCAGGCTGAGCTCCCAACCCCTCTACCTGGCGCTGGTGTCCGGGATCCTAGCGGGGGGCTCGAACGTCGTGGATGTGGGGACAGTGCCGATAGGAGCCATCATGTACGCTGCTCTGCACAAAGGCTACGCCGCTGCGTACGTCACCGCGTCCCACTTGCCGCCGGAGTGGAACGGCGTTAAGCTCTTCAAGCAAGGCGGCGACCCAATGGTTGGGGATGAGATACAGAAGCTCCGCGAGCTCTTCTTCTCCGACGACCTGAAACCCCGTGAACCGGGCTACCTGGCTCGCCTAGACATACTGCCTGAGTACGCACGGTTCCTCCGATCTAAAGCGAGGGCCTCAAGCCTCCGGATCGTCGTAGACTGCGGGAATGGCGCTGCGGCGCTCGTCGCTCCGCGTCTCCTCCGAGACCTCGGGCACGAGGTCTACACCCTGAACGCGGACGTGGACCCTCGCTTCCCGGGGAGGGGTTCCGAGCCCACTCCGGACCGCTTAAAGGATTTGGCCGAGGAGGTTGAACGGCGGCGCGCACACTTCGGGGTAGCCTTCGACGGTGATGGCGATCGCACGGTCTTTGTCGACGATAAGGGGAGGATCCTCACGGCCGAGCAAGCGGCTGTTGTAATGCTTGAGGGCATGGGTTACGGGGACGTCGTGGCCAACGTGGAGTGCTCCATGGTGCTCGAAGAGCTCGTGAGAGCCCGCGGCTACAGGGTCCGCTGGGTCCCCGTAGGCAGAACGTTCATGGTAAGGGAGATCGCCCGGAGCGGGGCAGTGCTGGGCGTCGAGAGCAGCGGCCACTACGTGGTGTGGAAGAACGCCAACATGGACGATGGCCTGCTTACGATGCTGTACTTCGTGGAAGCTGCCGCGAGGTTATGCAGGGTGTCCGAGGTCGTCCCACTCCAGTACCCGGTGGCGAGGAGGAGGGTCGAGGTACCCGACGAGCTGAAGTTCCGCGTTGTAGACGAGCTGCGCAGGGAGCTGGAGGGCAAGTACGAGGTGAGCACGCTCGATGGGGTGAAGGCGATACTAAACGATGCGTGGGTTCTCGTGAGGGCCTCGAACACGGAGCCCCTGGTCAGGGTGACGTGCGAAGCCAAGCGCCGCGAGATCGCTGAGCGCTTAGCGAACGAGTTCGCCGGGAAGATCAGGGAGATTGCTCGGCGCTTGGGCCAGCGCAGCTGAGATCCACCTTCACGCGCACACTATCTCTCACATCGAAGAATTTGCTCACGTCCATTACGTGGTGCGAGCAACCAGTGTAGAGCACAAGCGTGCTGTTAACCTCTATCAGAGGCTTGCCCCGCGGCGTGAGGGGGGGCCCTCCCTTCTCCAACCTCAGCCTATATGTGCCGCCGATGACTTCGCAGCTCGTTACGAGGAGGTTTGGGGGAGGGGGGAGCGATTGGTTGTAGTCTTCCGGAGCTGCGAACGCGTAGACTTCCACGCGCGACGCCCCCTCAGCTCGGCCGTAAAATTCGATGATCTTACCGCTTTCCACCACCCTGAGTAGCGGCACTACTTCGATGGAAGAGCGAGTCCTCACAAGCGCGTACACCTCTGAAGGCCCTTTCAACCCGCTTAGGAGGTAGGCTTCGCCGGGCCCCTGCTCAAGTTCTAGGACGACCACCGTGTAGCCGCCACCGCCGTACGCCTTGACCCCCGCTAGTCTGTGGGGGCCGAGCCACACAAGGGCGGTTTCGTTCTCCTCGAACAGGAAGCAGCTGGGGAGCTGCGACAGATTGAGTTCTCTGCCGATGCTCAGAGCTAGGAATGCCGCTGGCCCCCGCCCTTCCCCGACAACCTGCTCGAGCTTGTAGAGGGACGGCGGAGCGGGGCTTCGCTGCAGCGCGGCAGCCAGCGCAAACCCCAGAGCTAGGGCTGCTGGGAGCAGCAGTACTTGGGGGAGCTTCCGCACGGCATAGCGCGGCGCTGAGACGCTTTTAACGTTTCCGCGCGCCTCTAGGCCGCATCACTGCTCTGGCTCGCCGCATCCGCTGTGAGGTAGCGGTAGGCCTCGTCCCCTAGCTTCTCGAGCCAGTTGACGCTGCCCGGCTTACTCCCCCTCTTCTCCCTAACTACCTCTAGCACTTCCTCAACGACTTGCTCGACGATCTTCCCGCTGGTGTCAATTTCGAAAGTTTTCTCCTCCCCGAAGGCTTCAACAGCCTCGATGAGACACGCGTCCAAGATCTCGGCTTGCACGTTCTCCAGCACCTTGGAGGGCGGGTAACCCCTTGTCTCAAGCCTGCGTTTGAGCTCACGCGGGTCGAGCCTCAGCACCACAACTACGCCCACGAGCTCGGGGGGCACCGCGCTTACCACGTGGGTATCGACTACCGCGCACCCCTTAGACGCTAACTCCCTCAACCTCTTTCTGACAGCTCCTTCGTCGATTACGTACGCTCCCCGCTCCCTATCATAGCCGGCGACGAGACCCTCACTGACTACCAACTCGGCTACGTTGATGTAAGCTGCCCCCAGCCGCTTCGCGACCTCTCTGGCGACTGTCGTTTTCCCCACACCTGGAGTCCCGGTAATGAGTACCAGCACCCGCCTCCCGACCCCAGAGAAGAGGGGTTATATGCGGGCTGCAAAATAGCGCATAAAAGCGGGTTCTCTCAGAGGCTTCGTGCCGGTAGACGCTGAACTGAAACTGCTGGTATTGACGTGGGACGAATTCGTGGGCGACGTGCTGCAGCTGGCGCGCAAGCTCAGCGGCGCTCGCTTCGACGCGCTAGCTGCCGTGGCGAGAGGAGGGCTGGTAGCAGCCAGACTGCTCTCGGATCTTCTGGGGGTTAAAAGAGTAGCCTCGCTAGCGATCGAGTACTACGAGGGGGTGGGCGAGCGGGCGAAATCGCCGCGCTTGGTGGGAAGTCTCAATTTCGACGTTAGGGGGATGAAGGTCCTCGTCGTGGACGACGTGGCCGACACGGGTGAAACGCTCAAGCTGGCCGTCGAGTACGTGAGGGGGGCTGGGGCGAGGGAAGCGGCGTCCTGCACAGTGTACGTCAAACCCTGGTGCAAGTTCAAACCGGACTACTACGCAAGGGTTGTGGAGGGGTGGGTAGTTTTCCCCTACGAGCACGTCGAGACCGCGTCGTACCTACTGAGCAGGGGTTGGAGCTTCGAGCGGCTCACCGCGCAGGGCTTAAGCAAAAGGGTGCTCGAGTACCTCGGGGAGAAGGGACGCTAGGCCTTCGCCCCACGGAGGGTCCGCAACAGCGTGAGAGCAGCGCGTCGGCGCCAACTTTAATTCGGGGTCTGCTCGCACGTTCCGAAGGCCATGGAGAGCCTGAACCTCGAGTACCTGGAAAAGAGGAAGGTCGAGCTGGAGAAGGAGATCGAAAGGTTAAGGGAAGAGGAGAAGAAGGTACGCGAGCTTTACGAGAAGGCGAAGAAGCTGGAAGACGAAGCTTACGAAGCTTTGAGGAAAGCTAAAAGCAGTGAAGAGATGGCGAGACTCGAGCTGAGGTACCACCAGATCAGCGGCAAACGGAGAGCGATAGAGGAGAAGCTCAACGAGATGGAGATGAAGCTGAGAGGGGCGGAAAGGGAGCTGGAGGAGGTGAAAAGGAGGATAGAATACTTAAAACCCAGACCCGTCAAGTGGGTCGAGGAGAGACCGGGCTAAGCCGGGTACAGCAGGCGCTCGCGCTCCGCCATCCAATCGTTCACAATTCTTTTGATCAGATCGGCCGCGTAGTCCATGTGGCTGATGGGCGCTTGGCCCACCGGCTTCGTGTCCAGTTCGATCCTGTAGCGGTCCGCACCCGGGCTGAGCACGAAACGCAGCTCGCAGTCGATCGCCGCCTTTTCACCCAGCTCGGTGGTGCTGGCGTACCTGAACGTGAACCGCTTGATCCGCGTCCCGTCCGGCCGCTCCTCCATCGGGTGGTCGATCAGGTTCTCGACGGACTCGAGCTCACCGTAGCTCAGGTCGACTAGCTTCGAGTAGATGTACGAGAAAGCGACTTCGCCCTCATCGGCCATCACCTCACCGGGTATCGCGAAAATCTTCGCCGCAGCCGTTCTCGACACGTACTCGACACGCTTGACCCTCTCCCTCCTTTCGGCAATCTTCAACCTCCTAACCTCGGTGGGGGCGAAAAGGTATGCAGCGTCCATCGAAGGCTTTATCGCCCCTAGGATGGAGATAGTCACAGCCAAGGCTATGGCGAGGTAGCTCCAGTACCACTCCAGCTTCTCCCTCACCATCAAGTTCTGGTGCGCGGCGAACGCGCTCAACAGCCTGAAGGTGGCCAAGCCGGCCACGTAGCCGAAGCCCCCGCTCAGCAAACCGTACACGATCGCTTCCGCCAGGAACACGAGCGCGATGTGCCTCGGGTTGAAACCCACGCACATGAAGATAAAGATCTCCCTCCTCCGCTCCCTCACGATGCTGAGCATCGACAGGAGGACGTTCGCTATCACGATGAGGAGCGGGACGAAGAACGTGATCTCTTGCTCGAACACACTCTGCACCCTTGTGCCGTAGTAAACCCGCGTGCAGGAGCCCCCGTAGCATGAGATGGCCACATAGCTCTCGCCGCGCCGGTCCACGACATCGTTAATGAACAAGAGCCCTGCAGCTTCCTCCGTAACTTCGGCAGCTATCCTGTACACGTAGAACACCTGCGAGTAACCGCCCTCAGGGGGCGGGAAAAGCGACAGGAGGAGCTGGGGAGGAGTTACGATGACGACATCGGATACGTTGGCGTAAAGAACCCTATCCTCTCGCTTTATAAAAGGTCTCAGCGGAACGCCGTCCGGGTCTTTCATGTTTTCAAAGGCCGACTCGATGAAGTAACCGGCCGCCCTCATCCGCAATTTCGCAGCGCCGTATCCTTGTGCTTCGAAAACGACGTCGACATCCTCACCCCCTTTCAGGCCGAGGTTCCTCCACACAGACTCGGGTAGCACCAGGCTGGGCTCATCGAGTAACGCGGTGGCGACCGCGAATATCGCGCGCTGGTTCGCTACCTCCTTCGGGTCCAGGCCCGCGGCGAAACGGAGGATGACCTCCCGCCCGGCAGCGCTTACTGCAACTCTCAAGCTCACGTCCGGCCTGCTCATCACGGTTAGGGAGGGAACTCCTACACCGCTCCTCCCCTCGAAAAGCAGCGGGTCGAGCTCTGCGTTCAGGGGTTGAGGCGTTGTTTCGTTGTCAATGCGCTTCACGATGACGACGTTGGCGGCGTACTGAGCGAAGCCGCGCTCCTCGATCTTCGTGTAGACCGCGCCGAACGTCGCCAAGACGGTGAACGCCCAGATGAAGGCGGCGATGCTGAACACCGTTATGAACGTCCTAGTCGCTTTCACCTTCGAGTACCTTTTACCCAGCGTGAACGCGACGGCTACCAAACCGCCTAGTGCGACCTCCCCCGGAAGCTCGGGCTCCTTGACCACTCTGGGCAGCAGGAAGGCGATCGCGAAGAAGACAGCGTAGGCGCCGCCCACCGTGGCGAGGAAGAGCGTGCGGTCGAGCGACCAAAGCAGCTTGAAGCCGGGGTAAACGTAGGCGAAGGCCAAGACGAGGGCGGCGTATAGCAGGCTGAAGGAAACCATCTTGGAGCGCTGGCTATCGAAGAAGTAAAACGCGAGGATCGCGGCGAAGACCGCCAGGAAGCTGGGCATGACGGTCGCGCCGACCTTGGCGACATCCCTCAGGAAGCCCAACCGCCTCGGTATCTGGTCGTTGGCTATCGCGTAAACTCTCTCCATCAGAGCGATCACCTTTTCCGGCGCCTCGCCTCGCGCGTACAGCTGCTCCGCCGCACTGAGCTGCTCCTCCCCGATCCTCAAAAGGTCGTGGATCTCGGGGATGTAGAAGCCCATCCGCTCGTAAGCGTCGACTTGGCTCCTAGCCGCGGCCATGTCGGCCTTCAAGCTCTGCAGCTGCCCCTCCATGCTGACTTTGAGGAGGTCGACCGTCTCCACCTGGTCGGCCGAGACGAAGACGAGCGGGCTCTCGCGTGAGCCGAGCTCGACGCCGAGGCTCCTCACGGTGAAAGTCCGCATGTCCAGCACGCCGTACTCCACCCTTACCCTAACGGGCTGCTCGAGGGGCACGAGCCCCTCGTTGATCTTCAAGGCCTCAAAGCCCAACTCCCTCGTGAAAACCTTAATGAACGTGTAGTCGCGCGCTGGACCGTACACGTGTACAACCTGCGGGCTAACTTTCACCTGCCGGTTGCCGATGGCGAGCGAGGCTTCGCCGGCGCTCAAGCTTGCGGAGATGGGTTCCCCTTCCCTGTTCAAAACGATGATCCTTGCGGTCCCCGTGGGCACGCCGCCGATGTAGATCACCCTACCCGTCACGACAACCCTAGCAGCGGGGTAGAGGACAACTCTAGCAACGAGGTTCTCGGCGTTGGCGTATTCGGAGATGTCTACGCGGACGGGTACCCGAACTAGACGCCCTTCTTCGATCTTCAAGACGTAAATGATGTAGTTGTCGCCGAGGGGCGCGGAGCCGGTGGCCCAGCCGCTAGCGTTCGTGGAACCGAGGTAGACAGCCCTGATAGTCCTCAAGCTGAACACCACGACGGTGGCGTTAGCGACCGGCCGACCGTCCAGCTCTACCGCCTGAACGGCGAATGTGAACGTTTGGGGAGCGGAAGAGCACGGCTTCAGCACAACTAACGCTACCACAAGCGCTGTCCCCAAAAACACCAGCTTGCGCTCCACAGCTCGCGATCTGCGTCAAAGCTTTTTAAGCTTGCCCCCTG
>Ga0105154_1000194_pt1 | contig 27427 bp, 31 predicted proteins | sample SSWtaG_FD_89672 | JGI IMG/M metagenome (GOLD analysis project Ga0105154, IMG submission 89672) | Hot spring microbial communities from Sandy's Spring West, USA to study Microbial Dark Matter (Phase II) - SSWsed_matched | ecosystem: Environmental > Aquatic > Thermal springs > Hot (42-90C) >... | reverse complement strand
GTTAGCTCTGTAACTCTTGGTGCAAGCTTATAGGCAAGGCTTTCCTCAGTACTATACATGGTAACGCTATACTTAAGCATGTGTATCAAGGGGTTACCCGCCTTCGCTATCTCCATGAGCTCATCAGGTGTGTAAATCGAGACAACAACACTGGTTTCACTAATTTCAAAGCTAAGGTGCCTCGCCCTAGGGGTGCGCCCTCTACAACCACCAGAACGTCAACATCGCTAAGTTTAGGAACAAAGTCCCTGGTCTCGTGGCAGAGCCAAATATCACTACCTCTCTAACATCTCTAAGCCGACCAGATTTCACGAGGTTCTGCAACTTCTCTAGAACCATTGGTAGTATTCTCTACATGAGCTCCTCCAAGCGCTACACCCAGATCCTACCAACATCAACTTCAGCGCTAAGGCTATAGTCCTTAAAAAGCCTTAGAAGGGTGCAAAGCCTCTCCACATCCCCATAGCCAGACGCCTTAAGCTTAAACCCGTCAAACTCTACAGAAAAGCCACTAAACCTCCACACAATCCGCAGATCCGCAACACCTCCACGCATAGGCTCTGCCTCCTCAGCACTCTTCTCATACCTATCTAAAAACTCCCTATAAAGCTCTAGCACTCTATCTGAAGATATTTCCAGCAAGCAACTAGTGACACACTTCTCTCCACTAACCCCAGAGAGCAACATAATATCGCTACATTTCCCCAAAACCCCAACTTCAATGTACTCAGGGTCTCCAAGCAAGCTCAGGAGCTTATTGAGTAGCTCTATTGGAGCAGGATAAATCTCAAGCAGTACTAAAGCCTCTCACCAACATTAAAGACCGTTTCAGGGTTTAATATGCCCAATGCAGTGTCGTAATCAATAACCACAGTTTGCTAAGTGACTGAACCTCGCCCTTGATCTTGGTAAAAAGCTGTTCTAAGCATAAAAATTAGGCAAAGACTTTGGTTTTAGTGCTAAGGGTTGCGAGATGTTTATAAAGAACTTCAGTGATCTCGCAAAGAGCGACTTACATAGATTAGCACTCGAACTTGCTGAATATGGGTTAAGCGCTGCAGATCCGTATAGAGCTGTAAAGAATAATCTTAGAGTTTGTGGTAACAAAGTCTTAGTTAGGGATATGGAGGTAGAGGTCACTGGTAGAATCCATGTTATAGGGTTTGGCAAGGCCTCTAAGAGAATGGCTGAAGCCGTTAACAGCGTATTTGGAGATAGAATTGCTGGAGGCGTTGTGATAACACCGAGTGACGAGGGCTATGTGGGCAACGTAAGGGTTGTCAAGGGGGATCACCCAATACCAGGTGAAAATACCTTAAGATCTTCACACCTTCTACTAGACTACCTCACAAGTAGCGTTAGAGAAGATGACCTCGTGATTGTTTTGATTTCTGGTGGTGGTTCAGCACTTTTTGAAGTTCCAGAGGAAGAGGTGTCGCTAAGGGACATTGCGTGGATTTCAAAGGAGCTTATGAGGAGAGGAGCAGATATTTTTGAACTTAATGCTGTGAGGAAGAGGTTTTCTAAGGTTAAGGGCGGAAAGCTCCTAAGATTCATAAAGAGTAGAAAGGTTGTATCCCTAATCATAAGTGATGTGGTAGGTGATAGGCTTGACACAATAGCTTCAGGACCTACTGCACCAGATGAAACTACTTTTGCGGATGCTTACAATGTTCTGACTAGGTATGGGTTTTGGAATGAGTTAAGAGACCACATGAGGAAAGTAATTGAGAAGGGGCTTGCAGGCTCTTTAGAGGATACCCCAAAGCCTGGTGACCCCATATTCTCAAAGGTTGTCAACGTCATTGTGGCAAGCAACAAAATTGTTTTAGAGACTATGGCCAGCAGGGCCAGGGAAATGGGTTTCAATGCGCTGGTGCTCACATCAATGCTTGAGGGGGAGGCGAGGGAAGTAGGCAAGGTGCTAGCTTCAATAATTAAAAGCATAGAGATGCACTCCCACCCAATACCAAAGCCAGCTGCAGTATTTGCAGGGGGAGAAACTGTGGTAACTGTTAGGGGGAGTGGTGTTGGTGGTAGGAACCAAGAGCTCTGCTTATCACTAGCAATAGCAATTAAAGGAATGGGTGATGTTGTTGCTCTATGCATTGGCTCAGATGGCATTGATGGCATAAGCCCTGCTGCAGGTGCTGTAGTTGATGGCACAACATACTACGAGGCTATGTCAATGGGTTTAAGCCCATTGAATTATTTGAATAACAATGATAGCTACACCTTCTTTTCAAAACTTGGTAGAGCTATTGTAACTGGACATACAGGTACTAATGTTAATGACATACTTATAGCAATTATAGTATGAGCAAGTTATTTTCACTACTTAGTGTAATATAGATAATTATATTAAAAACTTTTATACCTTAGCTGATTGTCTAATGCTAAACTCTGGTGCCTTACTTTGATCCCCAGCGAAATAATCTCATTAATACTCACTGTACTGTTAGCACTTTACTTCACCTCCTTCATACTCTACATTGTGAGGCTTTTGAAGGGACCCACACTCTCTGATAGAGTACTAGCCTTAGACTCTCTTGGCTACGACCTAGCTGCGTTTATGCTAGTTCTCTCCATATACTTAAACTCCCCAATGATGGCTGTATGCGCTCTTTCTCTAGCGCTATGGATCTATGCAGTGGACATCTACATTGCAAAGTATTTAGAGGCTAAGGAGGTAGGTGGCTGAATTGATAGATGTGACACTTATTTCAGCAGGGCTCGCCTTAATAGCAATAGGGGTTTTCTGCGACTTTGTAGCTGCAATAGGTTTGATTAGACTCCCAAACTTCTTTACAAGGCTTCACGCAGCAACTGTAGGTGCTATAGGGGGTGCTGTAGTCCCAATGCTTGGAGTGACCTTGCTAGCCCTAGGCTATGAACCCCTGGGGGGAACCAGGTTCATTTTAGCTGGAATTGCTTTCACTACAAGCATATTAACTATGATACTCTCACAAGCAGGTTCTCACGCAATTGCAAGAGCTACTTACAGAGCAAAGGCTGCACCACTCCAACCAATAGTATATGATGCGTTAGGCGAGGAGAAGGGTGATGCCAATGAATGAACTACTGCCTGCAATAATGGCGTTTGTAACTGCTTTAGTAAGCATTGTAGCAACGTGGCTTGCAGTACAAGAAAAAGACTTGCTAGTAGCGGTACTATTCTCAGCTTTGCAAAGCACATGCTATGCACTAATATACTACCTCCTCATGGCCCCTGACATAGTGCTTGTATACCTCCCTGTATCTGTAGGAATACTACCACTAATCACAGTAATACTGGTAAAAAAGACGGAGAGGTATGAGGAATGAAGCTCTCTGACGTTATAATAGGAGTTTCCATGGCAATGCTTGCTGTATTAATCTCTTATCTAATGGTTTATGGAGGGCTTGGGCCGATTGCTTCATACAGTCTAAGACCTCTCGCCACATCGTTTCTAAACTATACGTACAATCCATGGAATGTAGTTTACAGTGCTTTATCGCCAGAAGCTGTAACAGCCATCGTGTGGGATTTCAGAGGGCTGGATACATACTTTGAAACATCTGTACTATTCATAGCGATAGTAGGCCTCGTAGCACTATTTAGAGGTGCGAGCATCGCGCAGGGGATAAGCTCAAGAGGCCTATCAATAATTGTGAAAACCTCAACAAAAATCGTTGCTCCTCTAATTCTTGTTGCAGGAGCCTCGCTAGCATTCCACGGACACCTATCACCTGGAGGAGGGTTCCAAGGAGGGGCGTTCATGGCTGTGGCAATGGTCTTAATTGCAATAACATTTTCCATAGAGTTTCTGCATCAAAAAGGGCTATCGTTAAGCACTCTTCTCACTATTAGGTGTGTAGGCCTGCTCGCAATAGCCGTGGTCTCAGTGTATCTGCTAGTCAAGGCTGTGTTGCTGGGGGGAAGCGCGTACATATTTCAAAATATGGTTAGAATAAACTCCAGTTACTCCATGCCGTCCTGGTTTATTGACAGACCCCTTGGTGGAGCTCTATTCTTCTTCAATCTATCAGAATCTATAGCTGTTATAGGCGGTTTAACGCTAGGGGCAATACTATTACTATTGAGAGAAGAGGAGCTGAGAGCTGTAATTGGGGGTGAGGAGCGTGAGTGATTCTTTACTACTTTTATTTGTAACAATAGTAGTCGCCTTTGTAATAAACATGGCCATTTCGCTTTACGGAGTTTTTGCAAAGCCTTCCCTGGTGAAGAAGTTCATAGCCTTAACGATATTCTCAGACAGCATAAATAGCTTTGCCATACTGATTGGGTTTAGAAGAACAGCCCTGGGGCACCCCTCAATAGCTGTACTGCCCTCACCACCTCAAAGCCCTAAAGATCTGGAGAGCTTTGTTAAAACTGCTGTAGATCCCTTACCACAAGCTCTTGTGCTTACAGCAATAGTAATTGGCCTTGCAGTTAACATGTTTCTCGTTGGCCTAATAATGCTCTACTGCAGGTATTATGGAACAACAAATATTAAGAAGGTGAGAGTATGAGAAGGCTACTGAGATACATAGTAGTTTTCCTATACATATACCTTTTCTACATAGTGTTTACAGCCTCTACATCAGGCTTTAGCCTCATTTTAGGGTTCACAGCTTCAGCTCTGCTAACAGCACTTATAACACCACTTCTCATACAAAAAGGTATTGGTGCACAAGATCTCAAGAGGTTTGCATACCTAGTTATGTACTACTTCCGCTACATGATTGTAGAAGAGTTCAAAGCACATAAACAGCTAATTAAAATAGTCCTTAGCCGTAAAATTGATGTGAGACCTGCTATAGTCAAAATCCCATACAGCGTTGAGACAGATTACGGAGTGACGCTAATAGCCGGCTCAATAACCAACACCCCTGGTACTTGCGTTGTTGATGTAAATGAGAAGAAGCGCGTGCTCTACGTCCACTGGATTTATGCTACAACAATAGAGCCTGAGAAGGCTAGGGAGGAGATTTCAAAGGTTTTTGAGAGGTATGCCGCAAAGATATTTGGATAGATGTAGGTGAGCAACATGCAAGACCCCTTAATAGGTATAACCCCTCTTTACCTAATAGCAATGGCATTTCTACTCACAGCACTGGGGCTAGTAATTAAGAACACAAAGTTCTTTAAAGTGTTTGCACTTGTCAATACAGTCATAGCATTTATGGTGTCGGTGTACATAATACGCAAAGTAGTGGATGATGGAATCCAACTTTACTTCTTTGGTGGTTACCCAGCACCACTAGGAATAGCATATGAAGTTGATGAGCTCAATGCTCTTCTCGGGCTTTTAGCAACATCAATAATGCTTTTATCGGGCATATACAGTGCTTGGTACATGAAGCACTCAAGAGCATACCTCTACTACACACTCTTCCTAACGCTCTTAGCAGGTTCCCTAGGGTGCCTCTACACAGGTGATTACTTCAATTTCTTTGTAATGCTAGAGGTGCTCTCCCTCTCATCCTATGCGCTTGTGGCTTACTTTAGAGACAGCCCTAAGTCCATTGAGGCTGCGATAAGATTTGCTTTTGTGGGTATCGTCTCCTCAAGCTTCTACCTTTTATCAGCATTCATAGCCTATGCCTCCTTTGGAACCCTCGCCATGGCTGATATAGCGCTTAAAGCTAGGAACACCAATGCGGTAACACAGTTTAGTGGGGGCATTGTTGGAAATATAGTGATGACATCAGCAATGATGGTGGCTTTAGCTACATGGACGTGGACCTTTAAAGCCGCTGTATTTCCAAACTACTTCTGGCTTCCAGACGCTGTACCAGAAGCGCCTACACCTATTTCAGCGGTTTTTGTTGGTGTAATAGATCTAATAGGAGTCTACGGAACTATAAGAATGTTCTACACACTCTTTGGCTGGGGCTCTGTTGCTTCACAGCTAAGGCCATACATATTTACAATACTTCAGATACTGGGAGTGGTATCTGTTTTCATAGGTGCATTTCTCTTGCTAATTCAAGAAGATGTGAAGAGGTTTATAGCGTATAGCACCATTAGCCACCTGGGGCTCATATTCATGGCTCTTTCACTTGATGTAGCAGAGGGTGTGTCTGCATCTCTTCTCCACACAATATCAAATTCCTTTGCCGAGTCCCTACTCTTCTACAGTGTGGGTGTGGCAATAGTGTCTGTGGGTAGGTCAATAAATGTGCTTGGGGCTTTGAGAAGACGTAGAGTAGCACTAGCAGGCATAGTAATAGCAATACTCAATTTAATTGGGGTACCACCACTACTAGGTTTTTGGAGTAAATACCTAATATTCAAGGCTTTTCTCGACACAGGAAGAATATATGGAATAGCCATACTAGTGCTGGCCACAGGCATATCAGCTATAGGCTACTTCAAAATACTGTTTAACGCCTTTAGACCTGTGGAAGGTTTTAAAGAAGATGCTAGACTTAGAAATACCGTGCTTGCTGACATAGCCATAGTCCTATGCATAGCCGCATTAATTACTATTGGCGCACTCTACATGCTTAGTCCAGGTATCAGGGAGTTCATAAGTAGAGTTGGGTATAAAGTTGTTTGTGAGTATAAAGCTTATTATGAGTTTTTAAGCTTAGGATCATAGGTACTGCGAGGGAGCTAGATTGAGGTTCACCTTTCTCTGCAAATCAAAGCCCTCTTCAACAGGAAAAAGAGTTGCAATTATAGGAGCGGGTATCGCAGGGCTTTCAGCTGCCGGCTACCTTGCATGTAAAGGGTTTGAAGTCGATGTGTACGACAAACAACCAGTAGCAGGAGGTCTCGCAGTGCTGGCTATACCATCATATAGAATACCGTATACTAATGTAGCTGAAGGTGTTGAGGACTTGACGAAAAACTTTGGTGTAAAGCTGTATCTAAACACTAAGGTGATGTGTGGTGAGAGGCATGATGAGGGGGATGACTTTGTCAAGCAGGTCGCGGATCTACGGAATATTGTAAAGGAGTACGACGCTGTGGTCATAACCACGGGCACTTGGAGATCTAGAAAACTTGGTGTACCAGGTGAAGATGCTAAGGGGGTGGTGGACGCCCTCACCTTTCTATATAGACTTAGGCTAGCTGAGCAGGGTCTTGCTAGGGAGGCTTGGCCAAAGCCAAGGAGTGTTATTGTGGTTGGGGCAGGTCTCAGCGCTATTGATGCTGCTGAAGAGGCTCTGAGAATTGGTGCTGAGGAGGTTTTCTTGGTCTACAGGAGAACTAAAAAAGAGGCACCCGCTGGCGAGTATTACGTAGATGATCTCATAGCTAAGGGCGTTAAGTGGATTGAGCTAGCTGCCCCAACAAAGATAGTAGTGGAAAATGAGTTTGTAAGAGCAGTAGAGTTTCAGAGAATGAGACTAGGTCCTCCTGATAAAACAGGTAGACCAGCACCCATACCTATTCCAGGTAGTGAGTTCATTATAGAGGCTGATATGGTGATCCCAGCTGTAGGTGAGATATCAACGCCTCCCTTTACACATGAATGTGCAGAATTCAAGCCGTTTCTCGATGAGAAGGGTTATATAGTTTCTAAGGGGTATAGACTTGGGAATACAAACGTGTTTGCCGCAGGAGATGTGCTCACTGGTCCAACAAAACTTGGCGATGCTTGCAAACATGGCCTCTATGCAGCAAGAGATGTAGAGAGGTTTCTTAGAGGTGTATAAGGCATGAGTATGGATAAAGTGTTTGGAAACCCCATGTTATTGAGATGGATAGACTACAATAAGTGCATTGGCTGTGGAGTGTGTTCAGCTGTATGTGACTTTACACACAATGGAACCCCCTTCATAAAGCTTTACGATATTGGTGGAGGGCTGATAAAGCCCTTATCGTGCTTTCACTGTACAAGAGCGCCATGCGTAGAGGTGTGCCCTACAAAGGCTATGAAGAGGGATGAGAGTGGGGCTGTTTATGTTGATGAGTCTAGGTGCATAGGTTGCATGGCCTGCCTCTATGCATGCCCCTACGGAATACCAGAGCTAAGCATTATTACAAAAACTGCAGCTAAATGTGATCTGTGTAGGCAGCTTAGGGGAGAGGAGTTGGAGCCAGCTTGCGTAGCCATGTGCCCAACCAAAGCAATAGTCATTGGCGCTCCACAAGTAGTTTTTGATGAAGCTAAGAAGAGGGCTCTGACTAGAATTATGAAGGCAGTGATGAGCTTTGGAGAACCTTTATAGATACCTCATCTACATTTTCTCAGCCTTCCTAGTGCTCTTTGGCGGGACTACAAAGCTATCTGATAGAAGGCTGGGTGTTGCTCTCCGCGTGCTTGGGTTTGTGCTTGTCCTAGCCTACTCCTCTATAACAATAGAGAACCTGTTTGCCAAGGTACTAGCGATCTCAAGCAGTGCAATAGCTACTCTTGTAACTATTTACACTACAAGCTATGCTAAGCTTAAGTATGGTTTTCCATACCTACAGCTACTTGTTGATGCGTTTTCGCTCTCAATAACATTTACCTTTGCATCTCGTTACTTGATAGAGTTTGTCACATGCTGGATCATAGCAGAGCTCATAGGGTTTGTCTTAATAGCATTTGAGTGGTTTACTCAAGGTACTCGAGGAGCTCTTGAGGCTGGGGTTAGGTACCTCCTTGTATCAATGGTTCCTGCAGACATAACGCTCTTTACCTTAGTTGCTCTTACAGGTATTGAAAAAGCATTTACAGTAGATATTGTGGGGCTCGCTCCAGCTATACAAGGCTCATCAATACTTACAGTACTGTGTATGATAGGTTTTCTAGCTAAGGCGGCTGTAGCCCCACTGCACTTCTGGCTTCCAGACGCTCACTCTCTAGCACCAGCGCCAGCCTCAGCCATGCTCTCAGGCCTAATGGTCAAGATGGGGGTGTACGGTCTATACCTACTAGCATTTTACCCAGTTGATGTCAATTTGTATGCCTACATGTTAATGGTGTGTGGTAGCATAACTGCTATATATGGTGGTCTACAAGCACTTGCTCAAGTGGACATCAAGAGGATTCTAGCTTATAGCACAATATCGCATACGAGTGTTATGGCTATTCTACTTGGATTCAGCATCGCCTTTAACTCTGCTGAGGCTCTGCAAGCAGCACTATTTTACATTGTGGCGCACGCTTTCTTCAAAGCCTCTCTCTTTATGGACTCTGGAGTTGTTGAGATAATTGCGCACACAAGAGATATAGGAAGTCTGGGGTACATATCGCGACTCTACTCACTTGAAAGCACTACTGCTTTACTAGCAATACTATCCCTAATTGGAGCACCACCACTGCCAGGCTTCATAGCCAAGTTTACGACGATACTCTCCATAACCAACAAGCTCAGTGCAACCCCTCCCGCAGCAATACTGCTAGTAGTTATAGCAATTGAGATAGCTCTTAGCGTAGGGTATGGAGCTAAATACCTCTTGACACACTTTGGCTCATCAGCTATTAAAATAGCCTTTCGTGAAAGATTAGAGAGGTTAAAGCTACTAACACTACCTATACTCATAGCTGTAGCTCTCTCAATTGCATTCGCTGCCTACGTTCTACTCATTCAACTAGTAGCCTACGCACAGATTACGCTATTCATTATGGTGATATCAGCAGTATTCTTAGCCATAGTACTCTACACGATCTATAGAAGTCAAAAAGCGTTTAGAGTTGATGAAAGCTGGCTGGGTGGTGCGAGACCGTGAGCCAGAGAAGATCTGGTAATAGGAATTCTAAGGAAGAAGCTGAGGCTAAGCTGGAGAGAAGACCTGTAACTCCAAAAGCTATATACACAATTAAAATTGATGTTAAGTTCAGACCCCCACAGATAATGTCCTATCTTTCAAACATTGAAAGAATTAGAAAGGTGTTCTACTTTCACGATATCGAGGAAAGTGTAGCTAGAGAGGAGCAGAAGTTCGCATTATATATCCAGGGCATTCAACGAGCATTTGAAAAATCACTACTACTAGCCTCTCTCTGGGCAGGAATAGCCTTGACAATGGCACTCCTCTTCCTGGTGATAATAGTTGGAGTACATTAGCTCCGCGCTACTAATTGCTGCACCTTTCCTTGCAGCCCCTATGTACGACAGCATTGAGAGAAAGGTTAAGGCATCGATACAGTCGAGAGTGGGCCCTCTAGGTCTTGTCAGAAGCTTTTTGCAGAGCTGGTTTGACCTTGCTAAGCTACTTAGCAAAGAACTGGTTTTAACAAGCTACGGCATAGCTTTGATAACGATACTAGAGCTACTATTCTTAGCAATTACAGTGCTCACTCTCCAAGTATTTATCCTAGCTCCACAGCTACAATGGATTGCAGCTCTGTTCCTAACATTTCTATCAATATCCTCAGCCTTTTCACTACTCAGAGCAGTGTGCCTAGATAACCCGTTCTCGTCCATAGGAGCTTTTAGAGAATTTTACATTACATTGGCAGTAGAAGGCTTTTTCCTATCATCGCTAGCTATGATGCTACTACTAGAAGGATCGGTAATGCTGAGGCTACCGCTTTTCTGTATAGTTGCTTTATCGTGCTATGTTCTCAGTGGTAGAACACCTTTTGACATTGCTGAAGCGGAGCCTGAAATTGCAAGTGGTGTTTACATAGAGCTATCAGGGCCTCTACTTGCTATAGCAACATACTCTTTGCATATTAAGAGATACGTGCTAGCTGAAATCCTAAGCTATGCTCTCCTCAAGCTCATTGGCATAACTAGCACAAGTTTTGCGCTACTAGTAGTACTGCTATTAACACCCATTACGTGGATAATATTTGGAGTTATTAGTGTTATGCTTGGTAGAACGAGAGTTGATGTAGGGCCTATAACTCTACTCAAAGTAATGCTCATACTAATGCTTTTTGTGTTCATATCAATGTTGCTTATGGTGAGGCAAGCATGAGTGCAGGAGAAGTTGTAAAAGAGATAGAGGGTAAGGTAGTAGAGCTTGGAGGTATTGTAGAGAGTATTACAGAAACAGCTGTATTTGTAGAGGTTCCGAGGGAAAGAGTGAGAGAGCTTGCTGATTGGCTTTACAATAGCGGAGCCTTTCTAAAGACATGTGCAGGCGTGGATGAGAGAAGCATAAACAGCAAATTTGCTGTATACCACATATTTGGACTAGATGAGAAGGGCCTAGATGTTGTTGTAAAGATCTCTGGGCTTGAAGGCGAGGCACTACCATCAATAGCCGATGCTGTGCCTGCTGCTGAGTGGTGTGAGTTAGAGGCTCGAGACATGCTGGGGTTACACATATTAGGTCACGAGGCAAAGCCAAGGCATGTTCTCCCACAGGACTGGCCTGAAGGCGTGTACCCACTAAGAAAAGATTTGTCATATGATTACAGGCCTTCAGGTAACGCTGAGAAGTTTAGTGAAGAGCTTCCAAGAGAAGTAGGGCTTCCCATAGGCCCCTACCACCCAATACTTCACGAACCAGAGTACTTTGAGCTCTATGTCGAGGGTGAAAGGGTTGTTGATGTTTTCTACAGGGGATTCCATGTACATAGAGGTATTGAGAAGCTTGCTGAGTCTCAGAGGTTTACGTACAAGACCATACCATTTTTAGCTGAGAGAATATGTGGTATATGTGGTTTTGTTCACTCCTCTTGTTATGTGCTTGCAGTTGAGAGAGCAGCTAGAATAGAGGTGCCAGAGAGAGCTCAGTTCATAAGGTCTATAGTGCTAGAGATTGAGAGAATACACAGCCATCTCCTATGGCTTGGAATAGCTGCACACATATTGGGGTACGACGCAGGCTTTATGCATATGTGGAGGATAAGGGAGCCAATAATGTTGTTAGCAGAGCTTTTGACAGGGTCTAGAAAAACATATGGAATTAATATTGTTGGTGGTGTGAGAAGGGATATGGATGAGTCTAAGAAGAAGAGAGCACTAGATGTGCTAAAGAATGTTAGAGAAGAATACAAGAAGTTTGTAGAGGTTCTTACAGCTGTACCAGAAATAGTTAAGAGGGCTACGGGTACAGGAGTTCTACCTAAGAGTGATGCAAGGGCTCTAAGCGTCGTAGGTCCTACAGCAAGAGGCTCTGGGCTTAAGAGGGATGTTAGAAAGGATTACCCATACTTTGCGTACAAGCACTCCTCATTTAAAGTACCTGTCTATAGTGAGGGAGATAACATGGCTAGGCTTTTGGTTAGAGTTGATGAGGTTTTTGAAAGTATTAGCATTGTCGAGCAGCTCCTAGATGCGCTACCCAAGGGGCCTATAGCTGTAGAGTCCTATGAAATTCCACCGCTTAGAAAGGCTGTGGGAACTGTCGAAGCACCTAGGGGGGAGGACGTGCACTTTATAATAACAGGGCATGGAAGGCCCTATAGGTGGAGGGTTAGGGCACCTACGTACCAAAACATCCCAGCTTTGAAGGTAATGCTTAGAAACACTCCTTTAGCGGATGCCTTTCTAACAATTGCCAGTATAGACCCCTGCTTCTCTTGCACAGATAGAGCAATAGTAATACGTGATGTGAGGTCTGGCTCTAGAAGATTCGTTGGTTTATTTGAGGGTAGGAGGTATGCAAGTAGATAGAATTTCAAGCCCCCTAAAGCTACTCACAATAGCATTGAAGACAGGGCGAGTCACGAAGAAATACCCATTTGGCCCACCTCTGCTCACAGAGTCGTTTAGAGGCGCTATAAGTATAGACCCTGCGAAGTGCTGGGGCTGTGGAGCATGTGTTCTAGTCTGCCCACCAAACGCATTGACCATGAGGTTTGAGGAGGAGAGAGCAGTTTTAGAGTACTTTAAGGGGAGGTGCATATTCTGTGGAATGTGTGCAGATGTGTGCCCTGCAAGCGCCATTACTGTGACCAAGGAGTTTGAGCTTGCTGCAACAAATCTTGAGGACTTGAAGGAGGGTGTTATACACAGGTTGAGTACATGTGCTGTGTGTGGCAAGCCTTTTGCCCCCGCTGCAGAGCTTAGAGATGTTATGAAGATGCACCCCATCGCTGAAGAGTATGCGAATATCTGCCCTGAGTGCAGAAAGAAGAGGACTGCTAAAGCATTTGGTCTGAGTTTTGGTGCAAATATATGAAGTTAGAGGAGAAGCTTAAGAGCATTAGGAGAAGCCCTTGGGTATTTCACCTAAACAGCGGCTCCTGTAACGCATGCGATATTGAGATACTCGACGCATTAACACCATACTTTGACGCCGAGAGGTTTGGAGTAAAGCTTGTCGCTTCACCAAGGCACGCTGATGTAGTTCTGTTCACAGGCCCTGTGACAAGAGAAACATTGCCAAAAATTATAAAAACTTTTAGGGCTGTTCCAAGGCCAAGAATAGTTGCAGCAATAGGTTCGTGCGCAGTTGGAGGGGGGATTTGGTGGGACACTTACTCAACAATGGGGGGCTTTCCAAAGCTCCAAGAGATTCTAAAGCAACACGGTATTGAGATTGATAGAGTCGTTTATGTACCGGGTTGCCCAGCCAGACCAGAGGCCATAATATACGGCCTGCTCCTAGCCCTAGGCTATGTTAAGCAAAAGGTCTCAAAGGTTGTGAGAGTTGTTGAAAGCTAGGGTTAGCTTATGTAAAGTTGAAGCACCAGATATTCAGACATACCGACACTTTCTAACACATATTGCACTGTGTAGTGAAGCTGGGGAGATATCTTCAAATGAGATCCCCACAGAGTTTGCCAAGGCTTTGAGTAGGGGGTTGGAAGTTGTAATACTATGCACAGATGCAGAGAGCCTTGGCGAAGTCATTTCAAAGTACTGTAGAGATGTGGAAAGGGATTTGTGTTACATAAGGCTCTCTTCATACTCTAAATAGTAAAAGTGTTCCAAGGGTTCTGCGGTAATCAAAGAGGGTAAAGCTGAACTATAGTGGTACTCCTCCTGCCTCTGTAACATAATTAATAGTTTGGCTTACGAAGATGCTTTGAGAATTATAAAAAGAGCTACAACATAAATTTTTAACTATGCAACGCTCTGGTGCTGAACTTAGTAGTACCAATTTCCTCTAATAATGCTGGCAATGTCATCTCAAGTTTTTTAATAGCTCCTCTATATCTTCTACAGCTTTTCCAAGCTCTTCTTCATCATGTCGGCTACATGCAGATACAACTATGAGCCCATTTTCGGATAGGTCTATTCTTGCATAGTGATGCCTTGAGGCCACCTCTCTAAGTATGGATAACTCTCTAATGCTTGCTAAATCGGTAGAAAACTCAGCTATACCCTCACTCTCAATGTATATCCCATAGGGCTCTACAGACGCCTCTACAGATATTCTTCTACTCTTAACAATCTTGTAAGCAACTAAAACTCTTTTGCCATTTCTCAAAGGTGTTGACCATGTGAATCCCCTCCTCTCTAAAACCTCACCAAACTTTGCAAGTGAGGGCTCCCGCTTGTGCTCCATAACGTCTACAGCAACTCCGTTCTCTATATCAAAAAGCACATTTACAGGGTCCACTAGGTCGCCAAGTTCAACAGTGGGTGTATACTGGTGTGAAAAACCGTAGAATATGCAAAGTGCTTTTTGCGGAGGCCACCAGTGAACACTACCTATACGAGCTTTATAGGCAAGGTCTTTATTTGCGTAACTTATGTTTATGGGTGTGGGGAAGTATATTTCTTGCTTCCAAACATCAATAGTAGAGGTAAAGGGAAGAACTCTCCTAACCTCCTCAACGCTCTTCTCAAGATTCACAACAACAGAGGTGTTAAGCTCCTTGAAGACAATCTCTAAAAACATGTGCATTTCACCAAACCATAGCTAAGTTATTTTAGGGAAAGATAAATAAAGCTTTACGTATGTTAAATGAGTAGTTAAGTAGGTTCGCTCCTTAAGATATTGCTCCACTCACTCACAACCTCATCCTCACTCTTATTACTCTCAACCAGCTGGTACTCAGCGTAACCAGGCTTCTTCGAGTCTCTACTGAGCCTTGCTTGAGTGAATTCAACTGCTTTTCTAGTTGGGTGTGTCACGATATCTACATATGCTCTCACTATTGCTGCTACTGAAGCCTCTTGCAACACTATCACCTGATCTCTCAGCACAATAGCAAGCCTCATATGGGTGTGCCCAGGTGGTATAAAGCCCACAACCTTTAGCACATCACTATTCCTATATACCTTCAGATTCACACCCTGCCCCATAGCTATACACCTCTAGCCGCTAGCTAGTTGTGTGTTCACTGCGTTAACAAGCACTTTTTGCACATCTCTGGTGTCACTATGTAGATCAGCACCCCCTGCCCCTCTCAATGACCTCAAACTCCATACCAGCTGCTGCTCCAGCAGAGAGCTTCACATTACCACCGCTAATGAGCTCCTGCAGCACTTGCTCTATGGAGGGTGCGTGCTCCACCAACGCTGTTACGCTCCTCAGCTCAAGCTGTGTAATGACGTTAAGCAATGTTGTCTCAGGCCTTAGTTCGTTTACAACCCTTAGCTCAGCACTGTGAATTGTCGACAGGATTTCTGCTGTTTCCACAGCTCTTTTTAGGGGAGAGCCGTAGACAAGCTCAATTCTCCATGGCAACACCCTTGCAATGCACTCCACATTCCTTCTCCCCTCGTTAGTAAGCCTCCTCTCCTCATCACTAACACCAGGCCTTCGCCCCTCTGCCCTCCCATGCCTAACAATCACAAGCCTCATGCACTACCCCCACAGAGCTTAAAACTTAAGCACACTATTTAGGTGTTGCTCGGCAATGATATGCCGTGGGAGTGTTTATGACAGCGTTCTCCACAATGCTCTTGTTAAACCTGAAGCCACTAGAAGCTGTAAAGGTGCTTGCCTTAGAGGGACTCCACATAGAGCTTGGCTACGACAACTTTGCTGTGTTTGGCGGTAAGCACGCTGAAGACGCTATGTTAAAGGAGCTTGAGGAGCTTGGAGAAGATGTGAAGAGTTTCATTAAGACTGCGCACATGCCCTACGACGATGTTGACGCTGATCTCATCCCACTCGAGGCTATTGAGAAGAGGATGGTTAAATGGCTTGATACAGTAGCAAGACTTGGTGCATCAATAGCTGTTTTCCACACGGTAAAGACCTTGCTGAGAGATCCTCTCGAGGTGAACATAGAGTTCTTCAGGACCATCACAAGAGAAGCTGTGGATAGGGGCATTACGGTGGCTGTGGAGAATAGGCTTGAGAAAGATCTCTTTGGCTCTAGCCCAGGGGACTTAAAGGCACTTGCAGAGACCATTGGTGAGGGGATAGGGGTGTGCCTAGACGTGGGGCACGCTAACATAACGAAAAACCTGCAGCAATTCTTAAGCACACTTGGGGATGTCGTAGTGGAGCTCCACCTCCATGACAACGACGGATCTAGGGACCTTCACAAACCCCCACAGACAGGCACAGTTAACTGGGGCTTGATCATGCAGTGGCTAAAGAGTAGGAGCAGGGTAGTGCCAGTGTTTGAGATAGCTTGCACTAAAGGTGTTAAGAACTGCATGGCAATAGCAAAAAGCGTTTCAAAATGGTTCACACAGTGACAACTAAGTGTGTAAAGTGTGTGGCAAAATGTTTAGTTAGTTGCTTAAGTTCTACGTTTCTCTACCCTTCTTAGGCCATCTTACTCCAAGAATCACTGTGTCTCTGTTAAACACTACCACAGCTATGGTGATTATTATTATGCAGGAGACCATTGCTGTAACTGTGCCTATTACAAGGGGTGTTAAGCTATTTGACATCTTTGACACTGTATATATGTATGGTAGCGGCGCTACAAGCACTCCGTACAACATTGCTGTCAAGGTGTTCACTGGCAGGTTCATGAACATGCTTGCAATTGCCAGACCTACATACAGAAAGGTTATTGGTGCCGCAAGCACTCCAGCAATTCTCTCATCAGATGATATAGAGCCTATGATCACTCCTATAGCTCCACTATAAATAAGTCCCACAACTAGTGGTATAATTACGTACCCCAGAGCCTCTCCACCAACATAAGTCATAATAGTGCTAATCTCAGGCATACTACCCTCTGTAGCCACACCTGCTGTTGGTGAGGCCATTAGGAAGAGCATAGCGAAGAGCGCTATGAAGTATACTACCCCACTTAGAAGCGCTATAGCCATTGCACCAATTATTTTGGCCAACACAATTTCTCTTCGTGGTATGGGCTGAGCTAGAAGCATTTCAAAAGCCTTTTCAACCTTCTCTATAGCAGTATTGGCTGCTGCAGAACTGGTTGTGATACCCATTATGAAGGACACTATGAACATCGTTGCTATAGCAAAGTTTAGAAGGCTGTTCACCTCTGTAATACTCATTGTTCTGCCAAACGCAATAACAGTAGTGTTTACCACTACGCTTTTCTGTGGAGGTATTGATATGTTATAGAGTAGTGCTATTGTTCTGGGCAAGAGTGATGATGTTAGTGAAGCAAGGGATTGGACGACGCCTACCCTACTCTGTATAGTCACCTGCGAAAGAGTGTCTATTTTGACAAGTGCTTTGAGTACTGGTGTTTTCTCTGGGATTAGAGCACTCTCTGTAAAGCCTTTTGGGAGTATAATGACATGGATATTCTCATTTAAGGCACTCTCTACACTTTGATAAACCCTTATACCTCCACCAGTAGATGTGTTCAAGTTCTGTAGAAGAGCTGTGACAAGTTCTGTGCTCTCTTCAGTAACAATAGCTACCCTCATCCTCATAGTCTCTTCTATAGCCTGCGAAATGCCACTTCTTGCCGCACCACCTATTACCATGTAGAAGATGAAGAGCAGTACAAGTGATGCTATGAATGCAGGGTTCTTCAAAGCAGCTTTAACCTCCCTGACAATGAGGTGCCTGAGAGCCATGTTCTCTCAGCTCCTAGCTCTTATGAAGACCTCCTCCAGGTTCCTAGAGCCTGTCTTTGCCTTAAGCTCCTCTACACCCCCCTCAGCAACTAGCCTACCTCTATACAATATCCCAACCCTATGACACAGGTTCTCAACTTCTAGCATGTTATGTGAGCTGAGGAGAACTGTAATATCATACTCCCTGTTGTACCTTGCTATCAGCTGCCTTACTTGAATACTTCTCTCCACATCAAGCCCCGTGGTGGGTTCGTCGAGTATCAAGAGCCTTGACTTTGAGGCTAGTACTGTGCTTAAAGCGAGCAACCTCTTCATACCCTTGCTGTACGTCCTCACAGGCCTCTTCAAGGCATTTCCGAGGTCTGCTATCTCAATGGCTTCAGCAACAGCTTCCTCAAGCCTCCTACCTGAAAACCTCAGCGAGAGCATGAACCTGATGAAGTCATAGCCTGTTAAATCCCTGTAAGCTCCTGCCTCCTCAGGCAAGTAGTTTACCAGTTGCCTAGCTCTCAGGGGCTCTTTCACAACATCAACACCAAAAACCCTTACAACACCGCTAGTGGGCTTAATCAAGGTGGCTATTATTCTCAGTGTAGTGGTTTTACCACTACCATTAGGCCCTATCAAACCGTAGATCTCGCCCTCATGAATAGTGAAGCTAAGGTTGCTAACACCCACAATACCACCCCCATAAACCTTTGTGAGGCCACTTACCTCAACAGCAATAATGGTACTGCTCAACATGTAGCACCTTACAAATCACACGTTAAAATACCGCTAAATAGTTATAAATGTTAATGAAAGAGGTGCAAAGCCTCATATTAGCAAGCCTTATATTTTGAGATGTGTTCACCTCTCTGTGGTGCTTCAGCATGGCTAGGCTTAAAGTGTTGCCTGCTGACGCCCTTATTGTTGTTGATATGCAGAACGACTTCATGCCAGGTGGCGCACTGCCGGTGCCAAACGCACTCACTATAATACCTAGTGTAAATAAGTATGTTGAGCTCTTTGAGGAGAAGAAGGCTACAATTGTGTTTACTAGGGACTGGCACCCAGAAGACCACATATCATTTAGGAGTAGAGGTGGTCCGTGGCCTCCTCACTGCATTCAAAACACACAGGGAGCTGAACTACACCCAGCCCTGAGGATTCCTAGAACAGCTGTAGTAGTTTCAAAAGCGTTTAGAGAGGATGAGGAGGCGTACAGTGGGTTCAAGGGGGTTGAGCTTGAGAGTAAAAGGGACTTGCACACAATTCTCAGGAGTAGGGAGGTGAGGAGAGTCTTTGTGGCAGGTGTGGCTACAGAGTACTGCGTAAGGGCAACAGCTTTAGACGCTGTAGACCTTGGTTACCAGGTGTTTCTACTCATAGACTCTGTAAAGGGCATTGACCAGCCCCCAGGTTCGGAAAAGCAAGCCATTGATGAAATGCTTGAGAGAGGAGTAGTAGCAATTACACTTAGCGATATAGAGATGTAGCTAAAATTTACAGCACAAGAGCTGAGAGTTAGGAAAGGAGACCCTACTTTACATCATCTAAAGAGCGGCAAGGTTTATCAAAAGGATACAAGCTTTACCAGAACCTAAACAGAGCACGGTCTTCGCAAGCTCTCTTTGCACCAAAAGAGCATAGAGAAATCGTACCCTAAGCTAAACAGCACACATTTATAGCCCTAGTAAAGCATAATGTACACGACATGATGAGCCGTGTTTCGACTGAGATATGATGACTAGCCTTGCCCTGATTCGATTCGCTTGCCCCCCTTGAATACTATAGGTTCTATAAGCTATTTAACTTAGGCAAAACTGCTGTAGTCATAGCATCATCAACTGTGTTCAGATACCTCAGGTACCAGGTGCTTTGCTAACATAAGTGGCGAGGCTATGGAGAGCGGCGAAGCCATTATTGCTGAAGTTGAGGATAGTGTGCTTAGAGTTAGGAGTACGAGGATTCTATAGTAGAAACACGTATGCAGATAGCATAGCAACTGCCAATGTGAAAGCTGTGAGCCACCTCACCCAACTTGCCCTAAGCACCTTAAACCCGTCTAGCGGAGGTATTGGCAAGAGGTTGAAGAATGCTAAAAAGGCGTTGACATAGCCCACAGTATAAGCATACATAGTTAGTGAGTATAGCTGTGCTTGTGTTAGTACTAGTAGTAAGCACGTGAGTGCCACAACGGTGTTTACAATAGGGCCTGCAACGGCTATTGTAGCTTCTAGCCCTGGTATGTATATAGGCATGTAGATCTCGACAGCACCTGGAGCAACAAAAATAAACCTACCCCTAGTCCCAATAGCGAAAACGAGGGCTAGCAAAAGCCCAGGGTACCAAGCCCTGTAGACAGCGTAAACCCCCCGCGACCTCGCAACTCCTCTGTGAGCAAGTTCATGAAGTAGAAAAGCTGTTGTAGTTGCTAAGAGGTAAGCCAGCATCCTTTCTACATTCCCTGCCATCACATGGTTAATGGAGAATGCTAGGAATACAACTATTGTCGAGACAAGTAGGTCGAGCACTTCCCTAGCATCCATTTTTAGTACCTCACATTACACACACTGTAACTTCTAAGAATAAAAATAATAAAAATGCTACTGCCATGCTCACCACAAACTGCACATCCAAAATGCCTTCATCCGTTAAATGCCTTCTCATCATACTTCAGTTCCAGGGGTACTCTTCATAGCACTCCTCAACAGCATCTATTTTAGTAAAAACGTTAAAAATTGTTTAGATGTAGCTCCTATTCTTCCACTAAGAGCACTTTTGTTAAAGAGGGGGCTATTTCGTAGGCTAGAGCGCTATGCATTACTGCTACACTAGTCACTACTCAGCACGGCCTACAGCTGGTCAGAGCCCTAGGCGCTGTTCTTGGTTTTTGCCATAGCCTTAGCAATCCTTCTCGTATCATGCGGTATTCCACCGCGTTGAACTAGCTCTAGTGGGTCTAGGAGGAAAACATTTTTGTATTCCTGCACCCCTATACATTTTGGTGCAGAGCTTGGAGGATTTACTTCTCTATGCTCTTAAGGTGGCTGGCGAGCTTGGAGCTAGTTATGCAGAGGCTCGGTACCATAAGGTTGATTCAACTGGTTTTGTGTCTAGAAATGGTGTTGTGATCTCTGCTTATAGTGAGGTTTCTGAAGGCGTTGCTGTGAGGGTGCTTGCAGATGGCGGCCTGGGGTTTGCTTCAACTAATATGCTGGGTAAGGAGGGTGTTCAAAGGGTTGTGGAGCTGGCTGTTTCCAGGGCTAGGGCTCACGCAAGGCTTTTGAAAAGCCCTATATCATTTTCTGATGCTAGGTTGGGTAGAGCGAGGTACTCTATTGCACCTGTCAAGGGCTTCACGTCTTTGAGCTTGGAAGAAAAGCTAGCTTTGCATAGGGAGTTCTGGGAGAGAGTGTCAGAGAGTGTAAAAGAAGCAAAGGTTCCTGTTACAACGCTTTGGTATAGTGAGTGGACAGAGGAAAAGCTCATTATGAACACTGATGGTGCTTACATCTCTAGCGCTATCCCCAGGCTTACAGTAGAGTACAATACTGTGGTTCACCACCCACAGAAGGGGTACGCCCAGAGGTTTGCATTCTTTGGCGCTTCTGGAGGCCTTGAGTGGCTAGAGAAGTGGAGGTTAGTGGAATCTGGAGGAGAGGAGGCGAGAGCCATTGAAAGGGTTCTTCTAGAGGGTGTAGAGCCTCCAAAAGAGGCTGTACCTGTTGTAGTGGGAAGTGAAGTAGTGGCGCTAATAGTTCATGAGAGCTGTGGGCATCCTAGTGAAGCTGATAGAATTCTTGGGAGAGAGGCTGCGCAAGCTGGTAAGAGCTTTATAAAGCCAAGCATGCTGGGGCAGAGAATAGGAAACGAATATGCGACAGTTATAGACGACCCCACGATACCTGGGAGTTACGGCTTCTACCTCTATGATGATGAGGGCGTGGTTGCGAGAGCTAGGTACCTGTACAAAGAGGGTGCGATAAACGAGTTTCTGCATAATAGAGCAACTGCGAAAACATTTGGTGTTGAGAGCAATGCTGCTGCGAGAGCCATGGACTACGCTAGCGAACCCATAGTGAGAATGGCTAATACTTATCTAAAGCCAGGGGATCATAGATTTGAGGAGCTGTTAGAGGACATAAAGCTGGGGGTGTATATGAAGAGCTACATGGAGTGGAATATAGATGACGAGAGGTGGAGCCAGAGGTACGTGGGCTTAGAGGCGTACATTATAGAAAATGGTGAGCTCACAAAACCTGTTAGGAACCCTGTTCTTGAAATCACGACAAAAGCATTTTACAGCAACATCGACGCTGTCGGAAAGGAGCTGAGGTTCTATGCAGGTACCTGTGGAAAAGGTGAGCCTTCTCAAGGCGTGCCTGTGTGGTTTGGAGGCCCTGACGTGAGATTGAGGAGCGCTAGGCTGGGGGTTGTAGCATGATTAGTATGGACATGGATAACATATCGAGATTTGTAAGCGAGCTCATGAAGAAGGGGTTTGACGATGTTGCTGCAAAAATTGAGGTAGTTGATAGTGTGATGGTTAAGATAGCTAATAGTAGTGTTAGTGTTGTTCAAAGCTGGAAGAGGATGCCTGTAGATCTTTACCTAGCTAAGAATAAGAGGATCTTTATTCTGCATTTTGAGCCTAAAAGCCTCGAGGACTTGCAAAAGCCCATCGATTCAATAATTCCCTTAGCTAATAGAGTCACGGAGTCCCCCATCTATGCTCCTCTACCAGAGCCAAGCAAGATTAGGTATGTTGAGGAGGTGGTTGACAAGAGGGTTATAGAAGCTGCTAATAATATGAGCAACATTGCTGAGAGGGTTATAGAGGTTGCTCATAGGGAGAGCATTGAAAGTGTTGCAGGAATGCTGCAGGTAGGGTATGTGGAAACAGCCTTAGCAACATCAAGGGGAGCTCTGTTAGGAGAGAAGAAGACGTTTATACAGGGGTACTTGAGAGCCTTTGCGCAACCCGATGGAAGTGGCCAGTGGTGCTACACTTCAACAACCCTTGACCTCAGCGGCTTAGAGTCAATGGCATTCACAGCCTCGCGTTATGCTGTAGACTCTAGGAATAGAAGTGAGGTGGAGCCAGGGGTATATGACGTTATTCTAAGCCCAATGGTGTTCGCGAACCTTTTAGAGTACATAATCTCCATGACCTCGGCAATGCACGTTATCATGGGGTGGTCCATGTTCATGAAGAATAGTCCTGGGGATGCTGTAGCCTCACCACTACTAACGATTTTAGACGAGCCTAGAAATACTGAGCTACCCAACTTTAGGAGTTTTGATGATGAAGGGGTTGAGACGTACAACAAGTCAGTGATAGAGGAGGGCGTGCTTAAGGTGTTTCTACACAACACCAAGACAGCAACATTCATGAATACCAAAACAACTGCTAATGCTGGTTGGATGATCCCTGTTCCCTGGAATATTGTTGTTAGACCAGGTACAGCAACTATAGACGAGATGGTGGCAGAAGTTAGAAGGGGTTTGCTCATAACAAACAATTGGTACACAAGGCTTCAGAACTATGTTGAGGGTGTGTTTTCTACTGTGGCTAGAGACGCAATATTTTATATAGAGAACGGGAGGATAGCCAGGCCTATAACCAAAGTTAGAATAGCTGATAGATTTGGAAACATATTGAAGAACGTGGCCATGCTTGGAAGAGAGCTCTACAATATTCAGTGGTGGGAGGTAAGGACACCAACAAAGACCCCCTACATACTCATAAAGAATGTGAACATATCAAAGCACACCATCTAGCTCCGCTAGCTATTTAACTCTAAGCTCTGACCTCCTCCCCGCCCTGAAGGGGCGAGGGTTCCCTTCAGGGGTTCATCGATTTCCGCATCGATTCGGGTTTACATCTGTAAAGACCCCAGGGAGCTCTGCTGACTTACTACTAACTTATTGCTAAATGTGTGTGGTGCATAGCTATGCACCTATAAGTTAATGCTACTCCTTAGACTCCTCTTTCATGTAAATTTATATTATTCTAATACCCTGGTGCCTACTTGGGGAGAGAGGTATGAAGCTTCAAAACCTAGGGTTATTAGATAAATTCACAGGGTTTTTAGAGGGTGAGAGTGTTAATGAGTTCTTTAGCGCATTTGATATAAAGTTTAGCAGTGGTACGTGGGCTGCTGGAGGCTTTAGCGATAGGTTTATGTCCCAGGGCTACTCTCCTGATCTCCCCTCTGACGTTAAGTCTAGAATTGAGAGGATTTGGAGAGCAGGGATAAGGGGTTTTACACCAATAAATGTTGAGTTTCTAGACGCGATGCTTAAAGTTAATTGGCAGTTGGTTGAAGAAGTACTGGGGCTATCCAAATCCAAGGGTATGGAGGTAGCGGGCCTGGCTCTCGACCTCGCAGGTGTACCCCTACTTAAACTTGGTAGCCTCACAAACCCTGACCCTAGCCTTAGGAAGAAGTCTTTTGAAATACTTGTGGATTCCATGGATATAGCGAAGATGCTTGGTGTAGACGTGGTTTCCTTCTGGCCTGGGCAAGATGGTTGGGATTATAGTTTTGAGGTTAACTATGGTAAAAAGCTTGGACTGTTTGTTAGTGGGATTAGGGAGCTAGCAGATGAAGCAAGTAAGAGGGGCTTGAAGCTATCATTAGAAGCAAAGCTAAAAGAACCTAAAGAAGGCAATATGATAATGCCAACAACGTATGCTGCAGTGGCTATAGCGAAGAAGGTTAATGAGGAGCTCGGTAAAAACGTTGTTGGGATAACAATAGATTTTGGACACGAGCTCATGTACGCAGTAGAGCCTGCATTCGCTGTACACTTTGCAAAGCTTATGGATGTACCGCTACTAGCAATACACATAAACACAGCAAAAGCGCATAGCAATGATGAGGATAGGGTTGTGGGAACAGGTGATTTGTGGCAACTAGTGGACTTCCTACTTGCAACAATAGAAACTGGTTACAGTGGTTGGTTTGTTTTAGATCAGTTCACATACAGAATGGATCCCGTAGAGGGGCTTAGGCTATCAAAAGAGTTCTTCGCAAATGCCATGAAAAAAGCTCTGTTCATATATAGGCAAAGGGAGGAGCTTGAGAAAGCCAGGGAAGTAGGCGATCAGGTAAAGGTGCTAGATATAGTTAAAAAAGCGCTATACAATATTTGAAAATTCCTTTACCTACAGATGTGAGCTTAAATAGCTATGAAAATCTGTGAGCCCCCTTGGGGGGTGATGAGGGTCAGTATATAATGTCAGCTATGAGTAGCATTATGAAGAGCACAGCTATAATTATTAGCACAACTAGCTCGACTACAGATCTAGTAAACTTATTTCTAATTTTACGTTCGCAAAGCAGTACTACACCCGCTACACCATGAAGTGCTCCTAGAGCTATTGTTGCTACTCTAAGTACTTTATCTGCATGTATTGCTCTTGGGCTTGGGAAGAGCCAGATCTTGTCAGGGTAGACTAGCTGGTATCCTGTTATAACGTAAATTGCTGAGAGCAGTAGCAGTGGTATTGAGGTTACTTCAACTATTACTAGTGCTATGCGAGCCTTAGTTAAGTGCACTTTCACCCCCTTCTACTCTCTATAAACTTGTTGATATCCTCAAAGGACGCCCTGTAGGGTTTTTGCGGAACTCCCACAGGCATTATATACAGAGGCTCTTCGTTAGGCTGAAGCCCTATAACCCTAGCAACCCAATCATCATAGAAGGCGCCGACAGCCACTGTTCCAAGGCCTAGGGCTGTGGCCATTAGGTATATGTTCTGCCCTGCATGGCCCACCTCCATGGGGACGTACCTAACCCTACCCCTCTCGCCATAGATTCTCGTAGTCCTTTCGAAAACAGCTGCTATAACAATGTTTACAGGGGCTTTCCCAACCCACTCTTGACCCAAGGCAGCTTCCTGAAGCTCTTTCCTTACATCACCCAGCTTAACCACTCTAAGGCTATGTGTAAAGGAGTCGTACTTGTAGACTCCTGCGGCTAGAAAGTGTGTGGAGTTTATTGCAACTCCCCTCTCCCCAACAACAACATATACTTCAAGTGGGTAAGTAGCACCAGCACTAGGTGTGGTTCTAAATCCCCACCTAACCTCATTAACTCCATAGGTTGCCCAGAGAACCATAGAGAGCTGAATTACTGTAATAGGCTCCTCTGCATATTCTCTTATGCTTCTCCTCCAGAGTAGCGCCTCATCAACACTCACATTGGTAAGCTTTCTTGGAAGAGGCAAGTACACCACTCCATCAACAATGCTCACAGTGTACGTCGCATTACCTATGAGAGGGGGTGGAATCTCAGTTGGCTTTGTAACTAGTAGTGCACCAAGGAAAAACCTCAACACAATGTATATGATGAGTAGAAGTGTTATGATTGCTGACGCAATCCAAGGTAAAACGTCCCTTAGCTTCATAAATCCCAAGACCCGCACTTTAGTTTTCCTTATTACCTTTATAACTCTTGCTATAAAAGTCACAACAACTATATAGCTGTTAACGTATAATCGTGAAGCTGAACCATGCTAAAATCATGTTCATTAGAAATGATTTTAGGTGTAGCAACACGCTATGCATAATGTGGTGAAGCCCTTTGGTTAGGAATGTGAAGTGCTTTAGTAAAATTGGCTGTGTATCTGCTCTTGGCATGGGCACCTGGGGTATTGGTGGTGGCTACTGGACACCTGATTACACTAGGGATGCTGAGTGGATTGAGGTTTTAAAGACAGGAATATCCCTTGGAATGACTCTTATAGATACTGCTGAAATGTATGGGGGCGGCCATAGTGAAGAGCTTGTCGGCGTTGCTGTAAGGGGTTTTAGTAGAGATGACGTATTCATTGTGACAAAGGTTTGGCCTACGAATGCCTCTTACGATAGCGTTTTGAAGTCTGCTCATGCTAGTGCTAGAAGGCTTGGGACATACATAGACCTCTACCTCTTGCACTGGCCTAGTGATGCTGTTCCTATTTGTGAAACTGTGAAGGCTTTTGAGAGGCTAGTGGATGAGGGTGTTATAAGGTTCTATGGGCTTTCAAACTTTGGTGTGAGGGGTGTTGAGGAGGCTAGGAGTTGCTCTAAGAAATACGATGTTGTTGCTGTAGAGAATCACTACAGCCTGCTCCACAGAGATGACGAGGATAGTGTTATACCCTATGCGCAGAGGGAGGGGCTTATGTACATAGCGTACACACCACTTGAGAGAGGAGAGCTTGCAAGAAGCAAGTTCTTAGCTGAGGTAGGGAGTAGGTATGGAAAAACAGCTGCCCAAGTAGCTCTTAACTGGCTTATCTGCATAGATAATGTTGTCCCCATACCAAAGGCGAGTAGCGCTGAGCATGTTAAGGAAAATGCAGGTGCAATGGGTTGGAAGCTCACAAAAGAGGATTGGCTTGAGACAAGCAAAAAGTTTAGTAAAAAAGGTCTGTTTCGTAGTTGATGTTTGTGTGTTAGGTTTATAAGCTCTGATTCTGTTCACTACTACTGGTGTCAGCTATTTCAGAGAGTTCGGAAAGGCTTTGAGACCTAGAGAGGTCTGTCAGCGTCTTGGTGTTAGCTACTCCACCCTCTCCCGCTGGGTTAGGGAGGGCAGGATTAGGGCTGTTAGGACTGCTGGCGGCAAGTATAGGGTTCCTGAGAGCGAGGTTAGGAGGATAGCTGAGGGCGTGCCTGTTAGCAGGGAGGTCAGAGCGATTATC
>Ga0105154_1000193_pt1 | contig 27448 bp, 24 predicted proteins | sample SSWtaG_FD_89672 | JGI IMG/M metagenome (GOLD analysis project Ga0105154, IMG submission 89672) | Hot spring microbial communities from Sandy's Spring West, USA to study Microbial Dark Matter (Phase II) - SSWsed_matched | ecosystem: Environmental > Aquatic > Thermal springs > Hot (42-90C) >... | reverse complement strand
TACTTCTAGGGGTGGTGTAGTAGATACTAAAGCATTAATTAAAGCACTACAAGAAGGATGGATAGCCGGCGCAGGACTAGACGTATACGAAGAAGAACCACTACCACCAAACCACCCACTAACAGCATTTAAGAATGTTGTCTTAGCCCCGCACGCAGCTAGCGCTACGTATGAAGCAAGACACGACATGGCTGAAACAGTTGCTGAAAACCTCATCACGTTCTACGAAGGAAAAATACCGCCGAACTTGGTGAATAAGGAAGTAACTAGCGTGAGAGCTCCGGGATTCATGTAAAGGGATTGTATCGAGTAGTATGTCTAGCATGACTGGTCTCGACGCCGATATCTATGTTTTAATTAAAACAATGAGATGAGGAGGTGATGTCGATGTGGGTTTGGTTAAAGTCTGTCACTAGGAGAAAGTCTTTTAAAATAATTCTAGCGTTTTTGATCGTCATAGTAGTTTTACACGTCGTGCCCGTGCCTCCCGTGGGAGAACCGGTCGAGTCCCTGGCCAGAGAACACGATAAGTTCGTAGTAGTTGAGGGAGTTAAGGTACGTTATGTTGAGATGTTTGGTTGCGGTAACTTAACCTTTGTTCTGCTTCACGGGTTCGGAGCAAGCGTCTTTAGCTGGAGGGAAGTATTAAGTAACTTGTCTAACTATGGTAGGGTCATAGCTTTTGATAGACCCGGGTTTGGACTTACGGAGAGGGTAGATCCAGCCTCACTAAGCTTCAACCCCTACACAGCTGAGGGTCAAGCAAAAATAACTTATGAGTTATTAAGGAAACTCAACGTGAGTAGGGCCGTGTTAGTAGGGCACTCGGCTGGTGGAGGATTAGCTCTCCTCATAACGTTAGAACATCCCGAACTCGTGGATGCTTTAATACTAGTGGCTCCGGCTTGGAGAGCGCGGCAGAATAGCTTACTTGAAAACCTCCTCTACTCACTACCTCTAGCTGATAAATACGGGCCCTTAATAATAAGAGGCTTCGTGAGTCAGTTAGAGCAGATACTCTATAAAGCCTGGTACAACAAGTCTAAGCTAACAGAGGATGTCGTGGAGGGATATAAGTATCCTTTAAGAGCTAAGGACTGGGACAGGGGACTTTACTGGTTAATGAAATACGGAGGGTTCCCTGAGATAAGTAATTCGTTAAGGAGTGTTAAGCTACCGATCTTAATAGTGCACGGAGTTAACGATGAGATAGTCCCGCTGAGCAGTAGTTTGGAGTTAGTAAGTCTATTAAGTAATGAATCAAACCCTAGACTAGTGATGATTGGTGAGTGCGGTCATCTACCTCACGAGGAAAAACCTGATGAGTTCCTTAAGATAGTTGAGGAGTTTATCAAGGAATTCACGCGATGAACACATCCTAATTTATTAAGGATTTACGACAATTATATCTTGAAGGTGCGTTTAATGTACGTGAGGTATGCTCTACCTCTAGCACTGATTACTCTAGCGTTAATTGCGAGCGTAACACCGGTCACAACCCTTACGAATACCGTGGGGAAAGCCTCCGCCCCTAAAGAAGTCTTAAGTTGGTCAAGTTACGTACCTCCCAACGAGACCGAATGCGATATTATTGTGCCAGATAATTACCCTAGCATAAACATGTCCGTCACTGCAGCGCAGCCAGGGCAAACAATTTGTGTTAGACCAGGAGAGTATTTAGAAGCAAATGGGACAACCATAAATAAGAACGGTTTAAGACTCTTAGCTCTAGGAAGACCTGAGATACCGAATGAGAGCGTAATAATTAGGAGGAGTGGCTTTCTTCTAAGAATCCAGGCTAGCAACGTCGTGGTGGGTGGTTTTATCTTAGTTCAGGAAGGTAGTTGGCACGGCATAGATGTCTACTCAGGCTCTCAAAACGTGACGGTAATATATAACGTAATAACAACTACTAATTCCTCATTAACTGGTTATTACGGGATCAGAGTATATAGATCCTCGAATGTTACAATATCTTATAATAGAATATATGGATGGACTAATACTTACGGCATATTCGTTAACGAAGCAAGCAATAACACCATAGCTAATAACACGATATACAATAACAACAACGGCATCAGAATCCGCGCTACATCTACTTACCCAGCAAAATATAACAGAGTATTTCTTAACATGATCGTTAATAACACGTACGGGATATACTTCTCTATAAGTACTGGAGGGAACCTCTCCAACAACGAGATATATCTGAACACCTTCAATAACACGAATAATTACGGCGTGTACGGAACCCCAGGCTCTAATCGCTGGTACTCCCCTACAGAATACACGTACAAGTATGAAAACGGATACTTCACGAGCTACATGGGTAACTACTGGAGCGATTATAACGGCACAGACTCAGACGGTAATGGGATCGGTGACACACCACACGGAATCGATCCTAATAACGTCGACGAGTACCCGCTTATGAAACCGCATGAAGAATACTTAATAGGTGTGGAGATCCCGACGACAACTCCTACGGAGACCCCTACAGAAACCACTACGGAGACCCCCACGGAGACTACAACAACAGAAACAGAGACTCAGACCGGCGTTATTACAGTGACTTACACATATATACAAACTCAAACTCTAACCATTACTGAGACAATCACGAAAACGCTACCCTTGATAGAAACCGAGACAATCACGTCTACGTCAATATCCACGGAAACGACCACGTCGACCGTAACCAATACAGTAACTACTACTGTAATAACTACGAAAACTGAAGAGCTGACAATCTCCGTGAGTGTTACGGAGACTCAACCCGCACCACCCGTGGAGGTTCCCGTAATCGATTACAGAGTGACTGCTGCGACAGGCGTAATGATGCTGTTAGTCGGGTTCTTACTAGGGTATGTTCTCAGGAGGAGGTAAGTAAGCTGTTTCTTTTTGAGTAAAGATCTTCTAAGAATCTAACGTAGGTTATCTTATGAGTGCCACGAATATGTCGTTGACGTTCGTACCAGTATACCCCGTTATGATGGCTCTCCCCATCCTCTGGAAGAACGTGTAGCTATCGTTATTCGCTAGGTACTCACTAGGCTCTAGCCCCCTCGCAATCGCTTCCTCGTAAAGCCCCCCATCTATCACAGCGCCGGCAGCCGGACTCACCCCGTCAATCCCGTCAGTTCCCATGCACGCGGCTACCACATTCTGCAGACCCTTAATAGACATGGCGAGCGAGAGACACAACTCCTGATTCCTCCCACCAACACCGCTACCCCTCACCGTAACTACGGTTTCACCACCTGCTAGTAGTGCTGCCGGTCTGCTCACAGGTCTTGAGTATTGTGTGATGTTCTTCATAATGGAGCCGAGAACTTTACCTACTTCCCGAGCCTCTCCCTCAAGCATAGAAGTCAGTAATAACGTGTTAAAACCCTTCCTCGATAAGATCAGGTCCATGTATTCCAAAACTAAACGATTACTCGCTATAACGAAATTCCGAACCTTACTGAAGAGTGGTTCTCCTTCCTTAGGCGTTTCAGGAACCTCACCAGCCAACCCCCTCTCAATGAATCTCCTCAACTCGTGTCTTAACTCACTCCATAAACCTCTCCTCTTCAGTATTCTATAAGCGTCGCTAAAGAATGTATTATCAGGTACTGTCGGACCTGAAGCTATGGTGTCTAGCTTATCACCTACCACGTCGCTAATAATCAACGTGATAACCTCCCTAGCTCTCACATGCTTGAGTAACTTACCGCCCTTCACTTTCGAGAGCTTCTTCCTCACAATATTAAGTTCCACTATGTCAGCCCCTCTAGCCATCAACTCCCTACTAACCGTGGATATGTCTTCAATAACCAGACCATCTTCGGGGACTTCGAAAAGAGCTGACCCACCACCAGATACTAACACGAGGAGCAAGTCATCTTCTCTAACCTCCTCACTAAGGTAATCAAGCAAGTGGAGGGAGGATCTCAAAGTATTCGTCCCGGGAAGAGGGTGATCACCCTTCAACACTCTAACAGGACCAACCCAGGTCTCAGTACTCGGTGTTATCACCACACCACCACACAGGAATCTACCGAGTAAATCGTGAACAGCTCTTAACATCTTCTCAGACGCCTTACCAAACCCGATCACATGCACACGTCCGGGAATGAGGGTCTCATACCCCCCGACGACGAGCTTGCCTCCTCTCACACTAAGATTCCTCATAACCGCATCGTAAGGGTCCGCCCTAACCAGGCCCTCCTCAATTATCTCCAAGAGTGTTTCATGGAGTGGTGAAGTACTTAATTCCTTAGAGTTTTGAATAAACCTCGTATTACTCATTACCCTCCCCGAAATCTACATAACATCATAGGTTATAGGTAAGGAAATACTGAGATCTAGTCAGCCCTTAATGACATTAACTAAAGCTTCTGAGATCTCGCTTGTCTTAACTAATCCTCTTAAACCGATCTCTCTAGCTAACAGCGTTGATTGGAGAGGCATAAAGCCCTGAGTTCTTAACCAATCAACGTCACCTAAGACCTCCCTCATATTACCGGAACGCTTTATAATACCATTATCCAATACTATCACTCTATCAGCTACTTCACTAATTAACTGAAGGTCGTGCGCTACCAAAACCACGGTACCCCCGCTCTCAACAAACCTTCTTAAAGCGATCAAGAGTTGAAGGCTTCTCTTGTAGTCAAGGCCTGAGAAGGGTTCGTCCAAGACTAAGGCTTGAGGCTTTAAGATAAGTACTGAGGCTATAGCTAGTCTATGCTTCTCACCAAAGCTTAGGAGATGGGGTGATATGCTTAAAGGCTTAACTAAGTCAACTACTTCGAAAGCCTCCCTAATCCTGCTCTCTATCTCTTCCTTCCTTAACCCCAACCTCTTAAGTGGAAAACTCATTTCCTCGTATAGTGTGCTCGCGAAGAACTGGGCTTCAGGGTTCTGCATCACCATACCGACAATCCTCGCCAGCGTAGATGTGGGAGTTTTCCTAGTATCACGGCCTGCCACAATCACGCTACCCTTAACAGGCTTTAGCAAGCCATTGAAATGCTTTACTAGTGTTGTTTTCCCAGCACCGCTATGCCCTATGATAGCTATGAACTCCCCCCTACAGATATCTAGGTTAATACCCTTAAGGACCCACGGAAGGTCTTTCCTATATCTAAACCAAAGATCCCTAACACTAATTAAGGCTTCCTTACAAGGCTTCTCAGGCTCCTCCGTTTGAACGAAAGGCTGTGATGAGCTCGTGTCGAGACCTATCTCACTCACTACGCTAAGAGCTTCATTCATCGTTACGGGTATCTTGCTCCTGATAATTTGAGGCTTACGTAAGGCTATCTTATAGAAAATCTCAGAGACCTGAGGGGGTCTCACTCCGGTTTTCTGAATTAACTCCACATCATTAAATATCTCTTGAGGGGTTCCTTCTCCCACGAACTCGCCGTCTCTCATTATTATGACCCTGTCAGCGTGTTCAGCTATCCACTCAATTCTGTGTTCAACTACTAATAGGGAAAGATTCATTTCCTTCTTCAATTTCTCGATCAAGCCCAATATCTTGAAAGTACCCACGTGATCCAGCATTGAGGTAGGCTCATCTAAAACAAGTATCTTAGGTCTTAAAGCAAGTACTGAAGCGATAGCCAGAACCTGCTTCTCTCCGGGACTCATATTATGTGGGTCTTCAAATTCCCTCCCCCTAAACCCGATGAAATCCAGGATCTCATCTACTCGCTCCTTAATTTCCTCTCTACTCAGGTTGAGATTTTCTAACCCAAACACTAATTCCTCAAGCACCGTAGGCATTATGACTTGAAGTTCAGGATTCTGAAATACAAACCCTATATACCTGCTTAACGTTTGAGGACCTACTTCCCCAACATTCATACCTAAAACAGTTACCCTACCCCTTAACTCTCCCCTTATTACGTGTGGTATCATCCCGACCAGGGTATACAGGAGAGTTGACTTACCGCAACCCGAGGGACCCATAATAACTACGGTCTCTCCCTCCATCATTTTAAAATTGATGTTCTTCAGAACCCACTCATCACTAGCTAAATACTTAAACCAGAGATTCTCTATATCAATCAGCGTAGACATAACTCACACACCTCTCAGGAAATAATAGGTAGAAAAACCTGTTAATTTAAGGATGATTATCGCTGAATACATAGCCAGCAACAACAGCAGCGCTACCGTGTCCTTCCTACCCCATCTAAGAGTGAAATAGTACGATCTCTTTGGGTAAGCCCCGAAACCTCTAACACTTAAAACTATGCTTAAGTCCCATACGTAGCTCATCATCCTTATCACTAAAGGAACAAAGATAGGGACTACGTAAACTAGTTTTTTGACAGGATTTCTTGAATCGACTTCCAACCCCCTAGCCTTCTGAACGTCAATTATATTTTTTATCTCAGTAAACGTGTAGGGGAGTAACCCTAGTGCTAGAGCGAACATAAAGCCTGCCTTATAGGATAGCCCGGCTTTCGTGACTACATAGTGTAAATCATACATTTTAGTAGTGGTCATGAGTAGCAAGAAAGCAGTAATTGGGTTTACTATGAGGAAAAACTTCCCAGTACCTACTAAGAGACCTACGTCAGTTAATCTCACGTTAATTAGAGGGAAGGTAGTGATGTAGTTCCCTACATCCTGATACATAGAAGCCCACACCAGAGTGGTTACTAAGAAAAATATTACACTGTAGACTATGGTTAGGATAGCTCTCTTGACAGATATCTTAGCTAGCACCAACCCTATGATAAGCGATAAGTACACGAATACGGAAACAGAACCATCCCATTGACTAGCTATGGAAGCCGCGAAAGCCAGGATGAACCAAGATAGCTTCACACGAGCATCTAACCTATGTATTACGGAGTCTCTAGGCATGTAGAGTCCTGAAAGAGACATCACGGACACTCTCCTACATTCTAGGATTCTTACAGAGGCCCAAGTTAAAAAGCTTAATTAACGTTAACCATAGAACTAAGACAATCCACAAAAACAATTAAGAACTAAGACGCATCATACGATTATATGAACCTTTACCTCCCCCCTCTCAAAACTTTTTTCAAAAGCCTCAACCCCTCTGCTTAAAGGAAACTCAGAAGTAACTAGCCTATCCACCTTAATCACCCCCTCCCTCAAAAGCTTTATAGCTTTCTTAAAGGGTCCGCACCTACTCCCTACAAGACTAACCTCCTTTACCACTAGCTTAGTCACGTCAATCCCCGCTCGAATGCCGTGAGTGGACTTAACGGCTATAACACCACGTGGTCTCACTATCTCAACAGCTTTCTGGAGTCCCTCGGGGTTGCCCGAAGCCTCCACCACATAGTCAAACCCCGCACCCTCAGGTGTCTTCTTAACAATTACCTCGTTTAATTCCTCATCAGATAATACCTCATGCGCGCCCATCTCAAACGCCATACTCTTTTTAGGTGTATCAGGTCTCGCTACAGCTACTAGAAGCCTTGGTTCATAAAGCTTTGATAGGAGTCCTAAAGCCAAGAGCCCAATGGTTCCAACCCCTATCACCGCTACGTTTGCGTTACGTGGCAACGGCGCTAATTCAACCATCTCAACTACGGCGGCGAGAGGCTCAACAAAAGAGGCTTGAATCGGGGTTAAATCATTCACTACGTGTACTAAATCATACCTACTTACCACGTACTCAGCGAAGCTGCCGTCAACAGATATACCTAGAGTCTTCCTGTAGGGACAATGCGTAGGTAAGCCATTCCTACAGTACCAACACCTACCGCAATTAAAGTTTATTTCTGTAGTAACCCTAGAACCAATTAAGGACTCCCCGCTACCACCCTGCCTCTTACCTACATCAACCACTCTGCCAGAGACTTCATGACCAAGTATTATAGGTATCTTACCGGGGCTGTACGTACCTTTATAAAATGCTTTGTCGGTCCCGCATATGCCCGATCTCTCGACTTTAATTAATACCTGACCCTCACCCAGTTCGGGCACGGGTACGTCCATTAATCTTAGAACCCCTGGTGAGTATAGAACTAAAGCTTTCATACTTGATCAGCAAGTAATTAAGTAATTACAAAGTTATTAAGTGAAAAACATAACCTCTCGTCAAAGCCATTGCTAGCTTTATGATAACTAAGCGTGCTTAGTGGGAGCAGGCGTCTTAACAAGCGCGTTCAAAACGTTGCTAGCTACTCGCTTAACAAAACCCTCTAGTTCGTCGGCTAAGAGGAATTTAGTAGGCTTAACCAGCGAGTTGCTCACGAGTAGTACGGAAGCTGTTCTCACATTCCTTAAGAGTCCTAACACATAGATTATGGCTGTCTCCATATCTACTGCTACAGCGCCTCTCTTGACCCACTTATCAACGAAGCCCTCCTCAGTATAAAAAGCATCGCAACTCACTATAGGAGCTACTAAATACTTAATACCTGACGAACGCATCTCCGCAACCACATTTTCCAGCAACTGAAAATCAGGGACTGCTACCTGAGAGACCGGCTCCCCTAAGTACTGATGAAAGATCCCGCCAGAATAATATGAAGCTCCGGAAGCTATGACGACATCTCCCACGTCTAGCTCTTTACTCATGGCGCCACAGGTCCCTAACCTAATCATGACCCTAGCACCAAGCGTAATCAATTCTTCCATTACTAAAGCAGCTGACCCGGAACCTATCCCATGAACTGCTAGAGTGACTGGCACACCCTTATAGAAACCCGTAAAGACGTAGTAATTTCTGACGCTACTTACTAGCCTAGGCTCTTCCAGGAAATCCTTGAGCAAATTAATACGTGCTGGATCGCCCGCTATGATGACTCTCTCCGCAATATCTTCCTTACTACGAATTCTTATGTGAACGGTTTCACTCAAGCGTCATTACACCACTTTAAGAAACTCAATCCAAAAATTTAAAATCTGCGATGACCATTTTAGTAATGTGGTGAATTCAAATGATAGATCAATATCAATTGCTAACCATTATAGGGATCATCATATTAGTTGTGGGCATAGCATTACTAGCTACTAAGAGAAAAAGTGGGTTCCTAGCTCTATTAATAGGTCTTCTGTGGCTTCTCACCATGGGGATTTACTATGCATTTGCTTATACTGGAGTGTATGAGACGGGTCTCTACCCAGTAGCTAATATAATAGGTATAGTGATATTGATAGTTGGTTTGGGTGCGGTACTCTATTATTGGTCGCGTAGCGGTGCGTTAAGGAGGTGAGTGACTCATGTCTAAGACCGTCTCCTCAGCGTTATGGGTCACGGCCTTCGTAATAGCAGCCGTTTTCATAGCGTTAATATTCTATATAGGCTTCGATATACTGGCTAAGGGGCTTGACAAGTCTGGTGAATGGATAATAACACAGCCCTTCGTCATCTTAGGGAGGGACGGGCTTTTCGTAATTAGCGGTATCTTGTGGGTAATAGGCACGATAATATTCTTCATGGAATTAAGCGGCAGGACCTTCAAGGGCTTAAGGATGGTGAGGCAGACCATAAAGTGGGATGCGATAGACGTTTCTATCACAGCGTTATCTGCAGCTGTCTATGGCGGTGCTTTAGCCGCTACCGGAGGAATACCCATAATACCTGGCTTTACGTGGGTTAGGCCCGCGAACGCTCTAGCACCACTCTTCGGCATATTATTCGGCATCCCTGGCGCTCTAGGGACGTCCATAGGGAATTTCATAGCTGACGCGCTAGCCGGATACTTGAGTGTGGGGAGCTTAGGAGGCTTTATAGGGAATTTCATAATAGCTTACGTACCGTATAAATTAATGAAAGATCATTCCTTTAGAACGCCTCGTAGTATAATTGAGTTCTACATATGGGGGGTCCTAGTATCTAGTATTTGGTGCTCACTATACATTTCTTGGTGGCTCGATTTCGCGGAACCCCTCATAGGATTACCTAAAGGATTTATCTGGGGATTCTTCGCTCCATGGGTAATATTTAATAACTCATTCATAACGGCCATAATAACCCCAATATTAGGCTTCATATTATATCCCCCGATAAAGGCTCGAGGCCTTTATTGGGCTGACAGAATAAAAATCTTAAGTTGATAATATTTTTAATCATAACCCACTCCCTGATTAAGGTTTAAGTTTCACTTAAATATGAGGTATTGAGGTGTTATTCGTGCTAGTATGTTTGAGGGGACTTATAGTATCCATGAGTGAAAAATACGGTCTAGTAAATAATGGATTAATTGTTTTCGATGATTCTACCGGGCTGATTGAGGATGTGAGACGATGGGATGAGAGAGACTTGGTGAGATGCGATCTCATTGAGGGCGACGAACACTCCATAGTGATGCCAGGCTTAATAAATACTCATACGCATGCGCCGATGCTACTCCTTCAAGGTTTAGGAGCTGGTTTAACAGGGTTTGATTGGTTAAGGAGAATATGGTGTGTTGAGGGCTTGCTGAAGCCGGAACACATATACTTGTCAGCCAAAGCCTCAATACTGTTGATGCTAGAAAATGGCATCACGACATTCGCCGATCACTACTTTTACGAGGAGGAGGTGGCTAGAGCGGTCGAGGAGCTGGGTGTTAGGGGTGTTCTAGCTAAGAGCGTCATAGAATATAGCGAACACGCACCAAAACACACCATCGAGGAATCGGTGAGCTTTGCAACAAACTATAATAAGGTAGCGAACGGCAGAATAAGAACGATGATCGGAGTTCACGCGATGTACTCATGCAGTACTGAAACACTACTTAAGGCTGTTGAATCATCAGAGAAGTACGACATAAGAATCCACATGCATTTCTCAGAGTCCTTACACGAACTTGAGTATATTAAGAGTAAATACGGTGTGACACCCACAAGCTTAGCGAGGAGGTTAGGCATCCTTAAAACAAAGCCCTTACTAGCTCACGCTACGTACCTCAGTGATGAAGACATTAAGACCTTATCTGAACATGAAGTCTATGTGGCTTACTCACCATTCACTATAATGAGTTGGGGCCAGGACATAGCGAGGGTAGGTGAGTTGATTGAGGGAGGGGTTACGGTGTCTCTCGCTACAGACGGGCCCGTAACAGACGGTGACTTAAGCCTATTCAAGCAGATGAAGCTAGCTATTGCTGCACAGTCAAGCCGTTACAGAACGCCGTCCAGGCTTCACCCCAAAGAAGTTCTCGAAATGGTTACCAAGAAAGCAGCGAAAAGCTTGGGGATAGAGGATTTAGTAGGGGTCTTAGAACCCGGGAAGAAAGCCGATATTGTGGTGTTGAAGCCGCCTAAAACTAGGGTAGTGGGTTTATACGACGATCCCTACACCACGATAGTCTACAATTTAGGGGATGAGAGCGTGAGTGACGTGTACGTTGACGGAAGGAAGAAAGTTTCTGATAAAGCCCCGCTAGGAATAGACGTGGAGAATCTACGTGAAAAACTAACTGATACCCGCACCGAGCTTCTTGACGAAGCCGCGATATGTGGTAAGTGAATTAATGCTTTATGCTCGAAGTCGAGGACATCACACCTTGTGAATTATGGGGGGATCAGACCCGTCTTATTAAGGCGAGAGTCTTCATTACAACTTCCACAGGTTTTTTAGCGTTAGTTATCGCGCCACCCATAACGATCACGTCTACACCCTCCTCCACTATCCTCTCGACGTCTTCCGGCTTGATACCTCCCGCCACAGCTACCTTAAGTGATGTTTCTTTCTTTATCTTTGCTGCCTCACTCAATAAGTCAGTCGCTCTTAAGCCTCGCGCTCTTTGCACGCTTATCCCTATATGGTATACGATCATGTCTACGCCCAGACGGTATAGTTCTTGTGCTCTCTGCAGAGGTCTTGGGTGGCTTATTAAGTCCCCTATTACTAACTTATTGTAATTGCGTGCGGTCTCCACAGCTTCTTTAATCACTTCATCCTCCGCGGCAGCTAATACCGTGTACGCGTCAGCACCAGCCTCGTACATGATCATACCCTCTAGTCTTGGAACGTCCACCGACTTAGTGTCTGCTACGACGAAACAGCCAGTTAATTCTTTCAGAGACCTCACCGCTAACTTACCCCAAGACTTAATTAAGGGGGTTCCGGCCTCAAGCCAGACATTCTCACATCTAGTGATGGAAGCTATCTCAGCAGATAACTCAAGAACCCTCGTTAAATCTGTTAAATCAAGCGCTACTTGAAGTATTGCCGTAATCCCTCACCACACGTGAAATACTCCCACATCCCTAATATACCTTCATTCTAGGTTGACCTATCAAGGCAGCAAACTTTTAGTTTTTAACGCGTTGAGTCCTGCGCAGGAGTTTCCCTGGTTTAGCCCCCGTATGCTTACCTCCCCTGATCACTAGTTTCCCGTTAACTAGTAGGTATTCCACGCCTGTAGAATAGGAGTGCGGGTTCTCATACGTTGCTTCATCCCTTATCGTGTAGTAATTAAATACCACTATATCAGCCTTAAAACCAGGTCTTAACAACCCTCTATCGTAGAGGCCTAGCTTCCTGGCAGGTAGGGAGGTCATTTTCCTTATCGCTTCCGGTAAGCTCAAGACCTTGGCCTCCCTCACGTACTTAGCGATGACTCTAGGGAAAGTCCCGTAATTTCTAGGATGCGGCATACCCTCACCAAGCCTCATCACACTACCATCACTCCCTATAGCTACTAGAGGATGTGACACTGCCTTAATAACGTCATTCTCACTCATAGTATGTATCACCACCCCGGTCAGCCCCTTATCCTCTACGAGTAACCTAGCTATAGCGCTTACCGGATCCGCGTCCCACATCTTTGAGACCTCATCTATGCTTTTCCCTAAGACCTCCGGGTGGCTCTCGGAATATGAGATCCTTATCTTATCCCAATCAGTGTGTCCTTCCTCAGGTATGCCGTATCTCGATAAGAAATTCCTTAACACACTCAGTAACTCAGGGTTCCTCAACCTCTCAATCATTTTCTCAGCACCTCCCTCCCTGACCCAAGCCGGTAACAGAGCTTCTAGGCTTGTGGAGCTGGCTGTGTATGGGTAGGCGTCAGCGCTGAAGTCATAGCCTCTCCCAACATACTCTTCAATCAGGTTCAAGACCTTGGCTACACTCCCCCAAGCAGGGGGTCCAGCAGCCTTAACATGAGATAACTCAAGACTAACACCACTAGCTAACCCAACCTGAATTGCCTCGATAACCGCGTCTAAGAGCTCCACACCCTCATTCCTCATATGCGTTGCGTAAACACCACCATACCTTGAAACAACCTTAGCTAACTCAATTAACTCGCGCGTATCTGAGAACATCCCTGGAACGTAGATAAGTCCCGAAGACATCCCGAAAGCGCCTGCATCCATAGCTTCAGCCAGCAAATCCTTCATCTCATTCAACTGCTTTTCCGAAGGCTTAACCTCACCCACACCTAAGACAGCACTCCTTAAAGTCCCATGACCAACCAAGACAGCCACGTTCAAGCTCTTCTCAAGCGCCTCGAGACGGGCAAGATACTCACTAAAAGAACGCCAAGGTATTCTGCCGACTTCCTTAATAAATTCCCTCTCACTATACTCTAGAAACTCCCTATTATTATCCGTTAGCGGGGCAGGGGAATACCCACAATTACCTACCACTACGGTAGTAACCCCCTGAGTTACGTAATTATCGGCCGTGGGAACCACGAAGATACTGCTATCACTGTGGTTATGAATATCTATGAAGCCTGGAGCAATGAAAAGACCTTCAGCATCAATCACCTCTTCAGCTCTCTCAGAAGATAAATCACCTATCTTAACTATGACGCCATCAGCAACACCTATATCTTTCCTCCACGGCGGTGCACCAGTTCCGTCGATCAAGAACCCTCTCTTGATTATGACATCATACATGCATTAAATCACCTCATAAATAATTTTCAGTGTTTTAATTAAAACTTTAACGTAACCAAAAACATAGTCAAAATGACTTAAGCAACCCACTCATCTAAGATCAAATAAGTCGAAATGACATCAAGAACTTAATGAACGTTTATTAATTTTAAAATGAGTTTTCCTTGGTGTATCAGTAATGAATAATAGGGCGGTATCCAAGCTTGTTGTTGCCGTATTAGCTCTGGTAGTAGTTATTGCTTTGGTATCTGTATACTTCGTGTTAATGCCTCAGCCTACACAAACCCCTACTACTTCACCCACCGGAACTACTACCCCGCAACTAAAGAGGACTTTAGTCATCGCCATACCTGAAGAGCCTATGGGGCTGGACGTGCAGCAAGTAACTTGGTCTAACGAAGTTCACGACCTGATCTTCCAGCCTCTGGTCGTGCTCGGCCCTGACATGAACATAGTTCCTGATCTAGCCTTAAGTTGGGAGGTTTTAGAAAACGGTACTGTCATAATCTTCCACATACCTGAAGGAGCCAAATTCTCTAACGGCGACCCGCTTACCGCTGAAGCAGTCAAGAAATCCATTGAGAGATATAAGAGTATCTCACCATATGCCGAAGACTTCGCCGACGTTCAGGAGATGGTAGTGCTAGATACGTATACCCTCAAGTTAATTCTTAGTAAGCCGGCACCATATCTCTGGGCAGTACTCGTAACTAATTACGGGGCACCCGTCAACGCTAAGGTAGCGGAGGAAGTTGGTAATGACGCCTTCAACAGGCTCCCGGTAGGTAGCGGTCCATACAAAGTCAGTGAGTGGGTTAGGGGTTCACACGTAGTCTTAGTGAGGAACGATAATTACAGGACGAACATGCCTTTCGTAAGTAATAAAGGTTCTAACCCATACATAGATGAGGTAATAGTAAGGTTTATACCGGAAGACCTTACTAGGATAGCCGAGCTTGAGGCAGGCCGCGTAGATATCGTTAGGGGGGTGCCCTTAGACGAGGTCAAGAGGCTTAGAGAAAACCCGAACATACAGCTCTACGAAACGTTATCGCCGGGCATACACTACATAATGGTCAACGTGCTGAAGGAGCCTTTGAATGACGTCAGAGTGCGTCAAGCAATAATGATAGCTCTAAACAGGAGTGAGATAGCGACCGTACTAGATAATAACGTGGTGCCTTGGTACTCGTTCCTTTCACCATCGCAGATATGCTATAATCAGTCTGTCGAGAGCTTAGGTGAGAGTCTCTACTCACACGACTTAAACAAAGCGAGGGAACTCCTTAAGGAAGCTGGTTGGGTTGACACAAACGGGGATGGGATAGTCGATAAAAACGGTGTCCCGTTAAAACTCACCCTACTCTCACCGACAGACGACCCGGCACTCAAGAAATCCGCGCCATTAATACAGGCACAGCTAGCTAAAATAGGCATAAGTATTGAGATCAAGGAGTACACGTATGATTACATAAGAGACCTAACTAGCGAGTGGAATTTTGAGTTAGCTTTGAGGAGGTTCTCGTGGGCTGATCCAGACATACTCATATACTTAGTTCACAGCGAATACGGTAATTACACGTACTCAAACCCCGATGTAGATGAGTTGCTGGAGCTGGGTCGCTCCGTAACCGACATGACTGAGAGGACTAAGGTTTACTCTAGAGCACAGGAGATATTATTGAGGGATCTCCCGCTAATACCTCTCTTCGTACTCAAGGAGTACACAGCAGTCAACAAAAACGTCAAAGGATTGCTTGTACTCCCGCCTTACGGCACGCTCATAATAAATGATGTATGGATAGAGCAGAGGTAGTCACCAACATAGGTGTCTACGATGGGATTGCTGACATACGTGGTTAAGAAACTCTTAATAGGAATCCCGGTCATTTTTGGCGTAACAATAATTCTCTTTTACATAATGTACATGCTGCCCGGAGACCCTATAAAACTCCTCTTAGCAGGGGAGAGGGTGACTCCAGCTAAGATAGAGGAGTTGAGGAGGGCTTGGGGGCTTGATCAACCAGTTTATATACAGTACTTCTACTGGCTCTCACACGTCGTTAGAGGTGATTTAGGTGTTTCTATAGTTACTAAGGAGCCTGTTACCTTCCTTATTTCTCAGAGATTACCTTACACGCTGGCGTTAATGCTGATCTCGACTTTACTATCTTACACTATCGGCGTCATATCGGGGATTCTGACAGCGTTGAGGAGAGGTACTCTAGTAGATAGCGTCGTGTCAATAGCTGGGATCGTCGGTTACTCAATACCTGGCTTCTGGTTCGGCTTAATGCTGATGTTAGCTTTCGGTCGCTACCTACAACTCTTGCCAATATCTGGTTATGAGGGGCCGCACTCCCTGATACTGCCAGCATTATCTTTAGCGCTTCCCTCATCGGCTTACGTGATGAGGCTTACAAGAGCGGAAATGATTGAAGTACTTAATGAGGATTACATAAGGACTGCGTGGGCTAAGGGACTCAATGAGAGGAGGGTCTTATTGGTTCACGCACTCAGAAACGCAATGATACCGGTAGTCGTCATGTTCTTTCTTGATATACCGTGGCTGATAGGGGGTGCGGTAGTGATAGAGACTTTATTTGCTCTGCCCGGGATGGGTAGGTTGCTGTATGTGTCGATAATAAGGCAAGACTATGCCGTAGTTCAGGGCATAGTATTAATAATAACGGTCCTCACAGTAGTCTTCAACACGTTAGGGGATATCGTGATCGCTGTTCTAGACCCACGCGTACGCGTGGAAAGAGGGGGTGGTGTGTGATGTGGTTTAATAAAGAGAAAATCAGGTCTTTAGGAAGTAACGAGGTGTTAAGACTCTTTCTAAAGCATAAGAGAGGTGTGGCGGGTCTCATACTCTTATCCTTCATGCTATTCACAGCGTTGACAGCTGACTTCATAGCACCTAAAAGGTTTGACGAGGTAGATCCTTCGTCTCGGCTATTGCCGCCGTCTACGGAGCATGTTTTCGGGACTGACCAGCTAGGTAGGGATATCTTCAGCAGGATAGTTTACGGTGCTCGAATAGCTTTATGGGTGGGTTTATTAGTGGTTATGGTTGAGGCGGGCATAGGAGTCCCTTTAGGCTTAATAGCAGGGTATTACGGTGGGTCAGTGGATAAGTTAATATCAGCAATTACCGACATGCTCTGGGCTTTCCCCCCGATAATCTTAGCTCTAGCTATAGTGACTATATTAGGTCCTGGACTAACGAACGTCGTTATAGCGGTCTCCATAGTTAGCTGGGCACCGTACACGAGGGTTGTAAGAGCTAAGACTCTTTCAATAATGAGCAGAGAATTCATAACTGCCGCTAGAGCTGTGGGTGAGTCTAGCTTAAGCATAATGTTCAGGTACGTCCTACCCAATACCCTAGCCCCGATAATCGTCTTAGCTACGCTAACGATACCTTCAGCAATACTCTATACTACGGCGCTCAGCTTCTTAGGTTTCGGCGCTCAACCACCAACTCCTGACTGGGGCGCCATGCTCAATGAAGGTAGAGACTACATATTTAAGGCGCCTTGGTGCTCTATATTCCCAGGACTATTCATAACTCTGACTGCGTTAAGCTTTAACCTACTAGGTGATGCTTTGAGGGACGTTCTAGACCCTAAGTTGAGGCTTGGGTGATGCGAATGCCCGAAGTACTTCTTGACGTGAGGGACTTACGGGTATGTTATGAGACTAGCAGAGGCTGTGTTAAGGCGGTTGATGGGGTGAGTCTAGAGGTTTATGTGGGTGAGACCTTCTGCTTAGTTGGTGAGACCGGATGTGGGAAGAGCACGTTAGCTCTAGCGATACCTAGACTACTACCCCCCAACGCGAGAATCTTAAGCGGCAACATACTATTCAAGGGCGTGGACCTGCTGAGAGTTAGCGGTAGTAAGTTGCAGGAGCTTAGGGGGAAGGAGATAGCGATGATTTTCCAAAACCCTATGACTTCATTAAACCCTGTCCACAGAGTGGGCTTCCAAGTAGCTGAGGCACCCGTAACGCACTTCAAGATGTCGTGGAGAGATGCACTAGCCACTGCTGTGAGGCAGTTAGGTAGGGTCGGGATAGCGGATCCCGACATGAGGTCTAGGGACTACCCCCACACGTTTAGCGGGGGGATGAAGCAGAGGTCTATGATAGCGATGATGACCACGTGTAAACCCAGCTTACTAATAGCTGACGAGCCAACCACAGCTCTCGATGTCACAATACAAGCTCAGATACTCAAGTTACTTCACGAGCTTAAGAACGAGTACGGCCTCACACTACTGTTGATAACGCATAATTTCGGTATAGTAGCTGAGGTATGTGATAGGGTTGGGGTAATGTATGCCGGAAAGATAGTTGAGATAGCTGATGTAACGGAGGTGTTTGAAGCCCCTCTCCACCCATACACTAAAGGACTGATAGATTGTGTGGTGGCTAGGAGGAAATCGAAAACAAGACTAAATCAAATACCTGGAACACCTCCCAGTCTCCTGAACCCACCAAGCGGCTGCAGGTTTCACCCCAGGTGTGCTTACGTTACACACGAGTGTGTGAGAGAAGAGCCTCAGCTAATTGAGGTACGTAAGAATCATTTAGTAGCTTGCCACAATTATGAGAGAGTTGGTGGTGTTTCTTGGAGCTCCTAGTAGTCGAGGATTTGAAGAAGTACTTTGAGTTTAAGAAGGGTTTATTCGCTAAAAAACAATATATACGAGCGGTTGACGGAGTTTCTTTCAGTGTTGAGAGAGGGACTACGTTAGGAGTCGTCGGTGAGTCAGGCTCTGGCAAAACCACTCTAGGGTTAACTATCCTTAGGTTAATTGAGCCTACCTCAGGCAGGATCTTATTCAACGGTAGTGACGTAACACGTCTCAGTAAGGAAGAACTCAAGCATTTTAGGAAGTCTACGGGCATAGTCTTCCAGGACCCATACTCCTCACTCAACCCGAGGATGAGGGTGAAGGAGATACTTGAGAGACCCCTGAAGATACATAGTAGCAAGGATGAGGAGTCACGTGTTGAGAGAATAATCAAGACTTTAGAGGAGGTCGGCTTAAGCGCGGAGCATTTAATGAGGTACCCGCACGAACTCTCAGGCGGTCAGCAACAGAGAGTAGCTATCGCAAGAGCGATAATACTTAAGCCGCTTCTAGTCGTTTTAGACGAGCCAACCTCTTCTCTAGACGTGTCCGTTCAAGCACAGATACTGAACCTACTTCTAGATCTTCAGATCAGACATGAATTAACTTATGTTTTCATCACGCACGACCTCCTCACAGCCAAACACGTCAGCGATTTCATTATGGTGATGTACTTAGGTAAGGTTGTGGAGTACTCAACCGTGAAGGAAGTCTTCAGCAATCCCAGACATCCATACACTGCCTCCCTCCTATCATCAATACCTATACCAGACCCTAAGTTAAGGGGTAGGAAGCGAGTGAGTGTGGTTGGCGAGCCACCAAGCCCTCTCAACCCGCCTAAGGGTTGCAGGTATCATCCTAGATGTCCCTACGCCACAGATATTTGCGAGTTGAGAGAACCCGAGTTACTTGAGTATGACAAGAATCACTTCGTAACGTGCCATAGGGCGGGTGAGCTAAGTTTTAGGGAATTCCTCGCGGACATGGATAGTTTTTTATCTGGATAATCTAGTATTAGCTTGGTGGGTTTAATGGATCTCACCCTTCTCGAGGGTTTCGTTCAGGAAAGACTAACTAAGTATAAGTTTCCGGGCATGAGCATCGCTTTATTGAGGGGTGATGAAGTAATTTATTCTAGAGGCTTCGGTTTTCGGGACATCGGTGAGTCACTTCCAGCAACCCCTAACACCAGCTACTGTATCGGTTCCGTGACTAAGGCTTTCACCGCGGCAGCGATCATGCAGCTAGCTGAGAAAGGCTTGATAAGTCTCGAGGATCCTGTAAGTAGATTTGTTGACGTCATAAAATCTGACGAAATAAAGATTCATCACCTACTCTCACATACTTCAGGCATACCCGCTCTAGGCTACGCTGAAGCGTTAATAGACAGTTATTACGGGCTAAGTAATTATTGGCTTCCCACAGCCACCCCGGAAGACGTGATAAGCTTCATGAGAGATTACACTAAGTGGTTCCTCCACAGACCTGGCGAGAGGTGGTTCTACTTAAACGAGGGTTACGTCTTACTAGGTAAGATCGTAGAGAAGGTTAGTGGGGTGAGTTACGAGTCTTACATCAAGACCAACATACTAGATAAGTTAGGGATGAGGAAGAGTTACTTTACTAGGGAGGAGTACCTGAAAGATAACGATAGAGCAACACCGTATATCATAAACAAAGAGGGTAAGCACGTTAGGGTAGAGCCTGTCTTCGGGATCTCGGCTGACGGCGGTTTATTCAGTAACGTGATCGACTTACTCAAATTCGTTAAAGCCTTGATGAACAAGGGCGTTCACGACGACGTGCAGATCCTCAGTAGAGACTCGGTTACCTTAATGGAGAAAGCCTTCACTAAATTACCTTATGAGACCCCGGTAGCGGATTCCTACGGTCTCGGCTTAATAATACGTCACGACTTCTTCGGCCGTAAGTTAGTCGGTCATAGCGGGTCTGTGCTAGTCTACACAGCTTACATAGGTTACGTACCTGAAGAGAGAATAGGTGTGGCTATCTTATCTAACGCGTCGGGCTACCCACTATCTCTCATCGGCGGGTACGCACTAACCATATTACTAGGGAGGGATCCCGAGAAAGAACTACATTACGTGTTAACTGAGAGAATGTATGAGAAGCTAGTAGGGAACTACAAAAACTATAAGGAATCTGTTAGGGTGCGTGTCAAGAGGAGCGGGGATATGCTATTCATGGAGGAAGACTCTATTGATTCAAGCCCCACACCCTTAGTGCCGGAGAAGATATCGGGGGACTACGCTCTATTCAATATCTACACACTAGCTAGCAAGATTCCTGTGGAGTTCTATGTCAAGAGTTCGGGAGAAGTCGTGATGATATACGATAGATACGAGCTAATAAAAACGAGCTGAGCGGATTTAATATACTTTACTAAGGTTCCTCAAATTATTTAGTTCTTTTAAGGTAATTATAAGCTAGCAATGCGTGTAACGCTGTTCCCAACCACAACACGTCCTCATCCACGTCGAATTTTGGGTGATGATGCGGGTATATTATACCCTTTTCCTTATTCTTTATGCCGAGTGATATGAACGCGCCGGGGACCTCCTGAAGATAGAATGAGAAGTCCTCAGCACCCATAGTCATCAATGCTTCGGAAGTCTTCGTTATCTTACTAGCTACCTCCATGACGAAATCCGCGAGTTCTGGGTTGTTGATTACTGGGGGATAGAAAACCTCGCTTAACTCAAGGATTCCCTCACATTCCCACGCTAGTGAATAGTGCTTAACTATTGACTCTATTCTAGCTAACACTTTATTCCTCACGTTAATATCGAATGTTCTAAGAGTCCCGCTGATTCTAACCTCATCGGGTATCACGTTACTTGCGTTACTCCCCTCAAACTTAGGGGTAGTTATGACGACAGGAGTTAAAGCACCCACGTTCCTAGTAACTATTTTCTGTAGAGCGTTGTAAATGTCTGCGGCGGGCGCCGTAGGGTCTTTAGTTAGTTCCGGGTGTGCCGCGTGGCCCCCCATACCCTTAATCCTTATTATGAAGGAATCTGCTGACGCACACATAGGCCCTCTCCTAGTAGCTATAGTGCCTGCAGGCAGGTCTGACCAGACGTGAATACCGAATATCGCGTTAACGTCTATCAGATGCCCTTCCTCAACTATCTTCTTAGCTCCACCACCCCCCTCCTCAGCGGGCTGAAAAATCAGCTTGACGGCCCCTCCTAAGTACTCTTTAATACTTGAGAGCACTTTAGCCGCACCTAACAACATAGCTACGTGAGCGTCATGACCGCAAGCATGCATTTTACCACTAACCCTAGACTTATAGGGTACCTCATTCTCTTCCTGTATTGGGAGAGCGTCCATATCAGCTCTTAAAGCCACGACACGGCCCTCACCACCCTTAACAAAGCCTATCACCCCCGTCCCCGCAGCCCTAACGTACTCAATACCCATGCCCTCTAACTCTCTCATAATGAGCTCCGAGGTCTTAAACTCCTCAAACCCTAACTCAGGGTACATGTGGATATCTCTCCTTAAACCAATCACGTAATCACTTAACGACTTAGATAACTCGATAATCTTAGCCTCAACAGGATCTAATACCATACTAAACACCAACTAAAGAAGAGAATACGTAATAAAAACTTTCCACGGCTGAAAGCCTCTCTCAGACATAATGATGTTAATCTCTGAGTACGTCCTTAAGGTAAGGATTAGTCCTCCTCTCATATTCGAGCGTCGTGATGTCACCGTGGCCAGGTAACACCACGTAGTCACCGGGTAGCTTAGCTAGCTTAATCAAAGAATTCCTCATGTCCTCAGCAGAGCTTTCAGGGAAGTCAGTCCTACCCACAGTACCTTTAAATAATGTATCACCCGTTATTAATAGGTTCCCAACTAAGAAGCATAAGCTACCTCTCGTATGACCCGGTGTATGGAGAACTCTGATTTCTAGGTCTTCACTAATTCTCAGCACCGTATCACCTCCCACGAACTCGAGAAATCCAGGTAATTCTAGGGCGTCACCGTAGAAATCCTCAGCTAAGAACCTACTCCTAACGAGTAGGTCTGAATCTAGCTCATGCATCAACACCTTAGTCTCGTAAATTCTGGACACACCACCAGCGTAGAAGACGTGGTCGAAGTGGCCGTGAGTAGCGATAATTAAGTGTATCCTGTTCAAACCTAATCTATTAACCGCCCGCACTATATTGCTTGGGTGAACGCCCGGATCAACTACAATTCCGGAATCACCGGCGTGAACCAAGTAAGTATTAGTGTTTAGTGGTCCGCCTGTAATCTTGTAATATTTGATCAAGTATACCCACCTTACGTAAGGCGTTTCTTCCACGTTAAAAATATTGAGTGTTTTAAATGCTTGCTCAGAACCCGGTTTTGAGTTTTTAGAAAAATATTTTTCACTTTTCAGTAAGTTCACGACATCTTCTTTTGCTCTCCAACGCTATTCACTATCTCCCTAACCTCGTCTCTAGATAAGAGACCCATATCAGCAAATCTCATTAACGAGACCTCTATTCTCTCTAGTGAGACGTTGTTGAGGAGATTCTTAGCTTCAAGCTCCGACCTCAACTCCTCCCTATCTATCAGGTCTTTAGACCATGACAAGTATTTACTTAAGCCCTCAACCACGACCGGACGGATCTTCGGGCCCAGCCATCCTCCAGACTCTAAGATGACCGGAGTGGTTATTATTGAGCGTGAAGACCCGTTTGAAACGTAGGAAGTGTAGACTAGGGGGATCATGTAGAGCCCCTCACCACCGGAAGGTACTGAGAGACTCACACCCTCTATCTCCTTCTCTACCTTACTTAATCCCTCCCTGTACTCCTGTAGGTTACTCCTTATTTTGTCGGATCTCTTATTAGCTTCTCGAATTATTGAGTCGAACTCGTGTTGCAGTGCCTCCTTCTCCTGAAGTACTGCCTTGACTTTATTGTTCTCCGCCTCCATCAATTCCTCAAATCTTTTCTCAACCCTCTTAACCTCGTTCTCATACTTTGTTTTTTCACTCTCTAATTCCTTCTCAAGTCTTTCTAACGTCTCCTTTAACTCACTCAACCTCTTCTTCAAGTCTGAGACGTCTTTCCCGTAGCTTTTCGCTTTCTCAATTTCTTCTTCCAGTTTTTTCACACCGTCTTGAGTTTCCTTAATTCTCTTCCCGATGGCTTCTATGCTTGGCACATATCTTTCCCTTAAACCCGCTAATTCCTCTTCCTTCTTTCTCCTCAACTCTTCAACATTCTTCAAAACTGCTTCCCTAACCTCCTTTATTTTCTGGTCTAGCGCGGTAATCTCTTTCTCGTATTCCTTTTGAATGATCACCTTCCAATTATCTAGGAGTTCGTTGATCTTCCCTACGACGTTGCTCACGTAGTTTACTAAGTCGTTGATTACGTTGAGGGTTTTCCTTATCTTCTCTGAGACCTCAGCATAGTTCACGCTAACCCAAGGGATCTCGATGTGTGGGAGGCCGTAGGTAGTCGTGTAATTTAGGAGTGTCTTGAGATCATTCACGAAAGAAGGATCTGAGACAACATTTTCTAGCTCCACAACCTCCTTAACGACGTTCTTACCGCTCACGACCTCCTCCGCTATCCTATCTATCTTAACCATGACGTCCAGGAAAGACTTACCTGAACTAGCGGCTAGCTCTACTAGAGCGGAATCCATCAACTCCTTCTTCACTATGTTGAGGGTTACTACCAACTTGCTCTTCTTCAACGGGTCTATCAACACCGCGCTCCCGCTAGAGTAAGAAGCTAATAATACTGGGTAGAAGACTAACGCGATATTCTTGATCCTCTCACCTTTCCTCCTCAAAATACCTGGCTTCTTCCTCTCACTCTCCGACCAATAAACAGCGAACCCAGCAACCTCGTCATCACCTAACTTCTGGTAAGACTCCGCGGTCTTTCTAAGAAGGAAGGGTAAGTAACTCTTCTTTAAAGAAAACTCGCCAGACCCCGACTGTATTACCTCAGTTATCACATTCTAACAAAAACAAATAAACTTTACGGATTCTAAACACATACCCTACCGCGTTAATAACTAGCGTAAAGCCTACCCTAACGCATGAAAAGCTTATTTTTACCGTTCTATGTTTTAGTTTGGGGGCCCGTCGTCTAGCCTGGTTAGGACGCCGCCCTCACGCGGCGGAGGTCCGGGGTTCGAGTCCCCGCGGGCCCACCAAACTCCTAAGGTTCTGGACTAGGTTCTTTGAGGTTCTTCTCTTCGCTTTATTAGCGTTATTATAGCTACTGCTATTATTATCGACGCTCCCACGTATTGAATGGGGTTTAGGCGTTCGCTGAGAATAGTTCTTGAGAGGATTAGAGATACTGCCGGTTCTAGGGTGGTTATTAGTCCTGCGTGTACGGGGTTCGTTGTTTTCATTCCTTCGTAGAAGAGGATTACCGCGATCCCCATGCAGGCTACGCCGCCGTAGGTTACGTAGGGCATTGAGTTAATGTTTATGGTCAGCCCCTCAGTGAAGAATACCACGATAGTCAGGGTTATAGCTGCTGAGAGTGTTGATTGGACTACGATCTCGTTTCTGTTAAATCCTCTCGTGTAGAGTTCTCTAGGTATTACTAGGGTAGCAGAGTACGTGAGCGCTAGAACCAAGCCTATCAAGAAACCGGACGAGGAGGTTATGGCGAGTTCGGGATTCGTAGCTACGTAAGCACCTAAGAAAGCCAGTAATGAGAGCGTTAACTCCGTAATGTTCGGGGGCTTGCCACGACGCGAAGACTCGTAGAGGACGACCATTAAAGGAGCCACGTATATGAGCGCTGACGTGAGACCCACCCCATTAACTGATATTGAGATAACGTAGAGTATCCTGAAAGAAGCTATCACTAAGATGCCGTAGAGGAGTAAGTATGGGTTAAGTCTCCTCACCCCATCCCTCAACACGAGTAACAGGAAACACGAGCTAACAAGCAACATCGCGTGCGCTACTTGAAGATACGTAAGTCCAGAACTCCTTGAAAAAGCTACAGCAACCCCCGTAGTCCCCCACAAGACAGCTGCTAACGCAACCAGCAAAACCCCGAAACCCCCACGCATCCAATCAACCACGAGAATCTCACGAGAATGAAATTATAAATTAAGGTTCATGAATGCATTGAGTAGAATTCAATGCGGTTTGAGCCCAACCCCTTTTATTTCATTACTCGTGGGAAAGATCTTACGGTGGTTAATATGCAGGAACCTGAGAAAACCCCTACTAAGGGTAGGAATCTCCTCCCGATAGCGTTAGGGGTAGGCTGCCTCGTGTTGTTAGTTGGCTTAGTAGTTACCCTAGCTTACTACTCGACTGTATTAAAAGATAAAGATGCTCAGATACAGGAACTCATGAATCAGAACACGCAACTACAGTTATGGTTGCAAGAGAACACCACGTATTACAGAACCCGAATAGAGGAACTTAACACTAGAATAACTGAGCTAGTGAACGAGACTGAATACTTAAATAAGACAGTAGCTGAGCTTAAAGCCCCACAACTACATGAAGTAGGTTTTGAGTGGGAAAAACACGAACCAGCAGTTGGTCTGCACTACATGCGTGTTAAGGGATCGGTCTTTAACTCAGGAGTTTATACAGCTAAGAACGTACAAATATACATTTGGCTCTACGACGACAACAACACGTTAATCGCGAGCCAGATCATCTACTTAGGCGACATCCCCGGAAAAACGTACGCAAGCTTTAGCGTAGACATATACTACAGCGGGCGTTGCTCAAACTATTCATATAAGATTGTTCACGAATAAATGAAATCATACACTAACGAATAGGTAGACAGGTATCGAAAGTTTTTAAGGTAAGTCATCATACTTTTTTGGGGCCCGTCGTCTAGCCTGGTTAGGACGCCGCCCTTACGAGGCGGAGGTCCGGGGTTCGAGTCCCCGCGGGCCCACTAAACACGTTAAATAGATTTAACTCATTATGTTAACCCAAAAACAGCGGAGAGTATTAAGGAAATAACTTCGTTTTAGTAAGATTATCCAAGACGTAACAAGAACTTCCAGAACAAATGAATCTGAATGAGGGAGGTCTTCGATCTCATTAGCTGTGTAGAATTGATGTTAGGGGTTCCCTCAGCATATCTATGAGGTGAAGTTCTCAACTCAGGGTCTCACGTGCCATCATCCAAACCATGAATATCGCGGTAAGGGACACGGCCAGATGTACTCCTATCGACTGAATTGAACTAATTAGGGGTGCTACCGTTTGAAGTACTGCAGCCAATGAGAACAACGCTACGTTAAGAAAAGCAACAGCAGTTGCTGAGTATCTTAAGTCATAACCTTCTTTAGCCATAGAGGCTGCTATAATGTGCAGACCTGAGGCCACACCTAGAGTGATCATCGATGTAATTAGTAGTGATGCGTTGCCTGTAAGTGATGAGTGAAGCATCAATCCCCACGAAGTAGCGGACATTAACGTCGCGATTAGTAGTAGTGGCTTCCTACGCCTTAAGACCTTGTCGCTTAAGAACCCCGTAATCGGGCACATCAACGCGAACACAAGCACCAGCATCATCAAGTACTGACTAACTACATCAGCTTTCAAATAGAAAACCTCACCCATGAGTTTCTGACCCCAAGCAGATTGAAAAGATAACACGACGCCGTAAACGCCTGCAGCGCCGATGCTAGTACCCCATATATGCGGGTCCCTAACTAATTTCCCGAGGTGCTTAACAGCGCCTCTCACGCCTCGTGTAGCTGTTTTGGGTTTCATATAAGTTTATAAGGGTTTATATGAAACTATTTAATTGGAGACTTTAATGCTGAGGCCTAAGGAGGTCTGTGAGAGACTCGGAATTAGCTATGCTACTTTGAGGGAGTACGTTAAGAGAGGTTGGATCAAGCCTGTTGTTCTTGAGAGCGGTAGGTGGAGGTTTAGAGAAGAAGATGTTGAGAGATTAGCTGGTATAGTCAAGCCGAGGAAGGCG
>Ga0105154_1000189_pt1 | contig 27769 bp, 29 predicted proteins | sample SSWtaG_FD_89672 | JGI IMG/M metagenome (GOLD analysis project Ga0105154, IMG submission 89672) | Hot spring microbial communities from Sandy's Spring West, USA to study Microbial Dark Matter (Phase II) - SSWsed_matched | ecosystem: Environmental > Aquatic > Thermal springs > Hot (42-90C) >... | reverse complement strand
TGGACAGCTGAGGTGGGCGCTCCCGTAGCCGGGGGCCGTGGGTGCGAGAGCCGTTGGGATGGGTAGCGGTTCACGGCCGTTCACGTGCATAGACTTCGCGGCCCACCACCTACCGAGAAACGGTAAACGCAAGTCTACCAGCGCTATAAGCTAGCGCTTTTTAAAGAACTCAAGGCATCAGTTTATTTGGTTGCCACCTATAGCTTCCAAATTCCTTTAGGCAGAGAGCAAGCAAACATGCAGTCGGGGTTCAAGCCCAATGGGGGAAAGGCGGGTTTTAATAGTCGACGTGTGGGCTAGGGGTTCAGGGAAGAGGCTTGCCACAGTAGACGTTCTAGGCTCAGGGCCCAGAACTGTGGCTGGAATTCTAGAGAAGCACAAAGTGGACTACGTCATTGCACCCATCGAGACACTACTAGAAAATCAGTGGATACTTCGAGAAGATTTTAGCGCTCTTTTCATAAGTGGCATGAGTAGCGATATAAAAGCAGCCAAGAGAGCCGTGAGAATATGGAGAAAGGCTAAAGGCAAAAGACCCGTTGTCAGTGGAGGCCCCCTGGCAACCGAGGCCTCTAAGTTGCTGGAAGCAGGTTCGGATCTTGTTGTCGTTGGGGAGGCCGAAGAGACCCTAGAGGAGCTGGCGCTTAGGACTGGTGTGTTTGACGGGGTGGTGGAATTCGAGGAGCTTAAGACGATTAAGGGAGTAGCGTTTCACGACCACCATAAAAGCGGAAAGCCTGTGTACACAAGTAGGAGAAAGCCTTTACCCTCTAGTAGGCTGGCAGATTATTGGGCCTCTGTTAGGGCAATAAGGTTCTATCCTTACTACTGGGCGGCAAGAGTGTACGTAGAGGTTGTTCGAGGATGTAGTAATGTTAGAGTTGCAAGAGAGTTTGTGAGAGAGGGCAAAAGCAAAGTATACCCAGGATGTGCTTACTGCAGCGTTCTATCAATATGGGGTCCTGCAAGAAGCATTCCCGAGGATAGAGTAGTAAGCGAGATTAAAGGATTGATCGACAAAGGTGTCAGGAGGATAGTTCTCAGTGGCTCGGACTTCTTAGACTACGGGCGAGACTGGCAACTCGGTACCGAAGCGTTCTTAGCTTCTCCTAAAACGCCTCTACCAAACTTAAGGCAGGTTGAAAGCCTGCTTAAGAGGCTGTTCTCCATTCCAGAAGTCGCTACGGGAGAGACCGTAATAATGATCGAGAACCTCAAGCCATCAACATTAAACGAGGAGGCAGCCAGACTTCTTGGGGAGTACTTTAGCGGAACTCCGGTGAACATTGGAGTGGAGTCAGGAGATGAGCAATTGCTGGAAAAAATGGCTAGACCCTTCACACTAGAGGAGACCATTAAAGCAATCGAGTTGCTAATTAAGCATGGCCTCAAGCCTCACGTCTACCTAATATACGGACTGCCGGGACAGTCCAAGGAGAGCGTTTTGAAGACACTCAAGCTTATAGACAAGCTTGAAAGCATGGGCGTCGAGAAGATAACCCTTTACAGGTTTACTCCTCTACCCGCAACAATGCTCGAGGACCATAGGCCTGGAGATCCCAGCGACCCTCTTAACAGGCTTCTCATTAATAGGGTTAAGGAGTTCAACCTTGAGGCCAAGCAGAGAATGATAGGCAAGAAGCTAATGGCAATAGTGGTTGCCAGAATCGATGGTGCATATATCGCGTATCCAATCAAGCACGGACCTGTAGTCAAAATATATAAAGAGTCGGTGCACTTACTTGAGGGCAGGGAGCTTGTTGGAAGAAAGGCGAAAGTGCTGGTCATAGGAGTGGAGTCTGATAGGATTGTTCGGGGAAGGATCGTTACAGTTGGTAGAAAGATAAGTAAACCGAGCTTTTGGGAGCTCGGAGAGGCCTTAAGACGGAAAGCCTGGCACGCTTAGCTGCTAGCTCCCAGTCCTCTCGACGCTTCAACTCTTCGCGATACCGCTACAACACGCACTAGATACTCCAGCCTGTTTCTCAATCGTGGCGGCCTGTTCTTTCTGCCTTTAGGCTCTATTTTTGGTGTTTGACTCCTTACCTTACCAGCCTTTGTTAGAGAGCCGTGGCTTGGCATGACAGGCACCTCTCAAAGCCTACACTGCTAGCTATGGCGAACTGCAACTAATATTTTTGCTGTCCCATTAAAAATCAAATGTCGCCTGATTGCGAGATAGTGAATGAAGCCTGCAAGTCAAAAAGCTTTAGAGGTTAGGGTTCCCTTGAGTGATAAGGCTAGGCTAGAATCTCTCCTAAAGCCCGGTAGTAGAGTTCGCATCTATACCAAAAGTGGTCTCTCTCTCGAGGGTCTGGTTCTGCCCCGCTACGAGCTCTACAAAGGAAAGCACATCACGTTAAAGCTCGACAACGGATACAACATCGGTATTAGCCTTGATAACATCGAGAGGGTAGAGTCGCTAGAGCCACGAGCACTCAAAGCTGAAGAGCATACTGGCGAGATCGTGCCAGAGGCTCCAAAGCCAAGAAAGGGCCTGCCCAAAACACTTATCGTTGGTACTGGGGGTACTATTGCAAGTAGAGTAGACTACCAAACTGGTGGAGTTAAGCCTGAGCTTACGTCAAAAGAGCTACTGGAAGCCATACCAGAGCTAGCCGAGCTAGCTGAGATTGAAGCCAGCGTTCTCTTCAACATTCTAAGCGAGAACATGGAACCCGAGCACTGGACGGTTATTGCCGAGAAGATTGCGAGGTACATTAGCGAGGATCCCAAACGCGGTATCGTTATCACACATGGAACAGACACCATGGCGTATACTGCAGCAGCACTCAGCTTTGCACTACAGAACCTGCCTGTCCCTATAGCACTGGTAGGCGCTCAGAGAAGCAGTGATAGGCCTAGTAGCGATGCAGCTTTAAATCTCATAGCAGCAGTGCTCTACTCTCAAAGCAATATCGGAGAGGTGGCCGTCGTCATGCACGGGGAGACAGGTGATACGTACATGCTAGCACACAGGGGCGTTAGGGTGAGAAAGATGCATTCAACGAGAAGAGATGCGTTTCAAAGCATCGAGTCCCTGCCTCTAGCAAAGATATACCCTGTACATCAAAAGCTAGTAAAGCTCAGAGACGACGCTAGAGCGCGTAGTAGATTAGACGAGTTTGAACCTAAAGTCAGATTCGAGCGTAGGGTGGCGCTGTTGAAGTATCACCCTGGATTCCATGCTGATATAATAGATTATCTTGTCGACCGTGGAATTCGAGGAATAGTTCTAGAAGGAACGGGCATGGGACACGTAGCAGAAAGGGTCATTCCGAGCATTTCGAGGGCTATTGAAAGCGGAGTTATAGTCGTTATGACCACACAGTGCATCTTTGGAACCGTTAACCTAAACGTATATAGTACTGGTAGAATGCTGCTTCAAGCAGGCGTAGTGCCTGCTGGCGACATGCTTCCCGAAACGGCACTAGTCAAGTTATCATGGCTTCTAGCAAACTACGACGACACTAAGGAGGTAGTGGAGCTCTTTAAGCGAAACCTTGTTGGTGAGTACGAGGAGAGAAGAAGAGTCGACCTCTTCCCCAGGTGGCCACATGGGTGACGGGTATGGTAGAGTGCAGCTGGAGAGAGCTTGGGTTGAAGGTGGGACTCGAAATACACCAGCAGCTTGCAACAAAGAACAAGCTATTTTGCATGTGCCCTACTACCGTGGAGGGGGACGAAGAGATTACCTTCAGGAGAAAGCTCCGCCCAGCTCGGAGCGAGCTCGGAGAGGTGGACATTGCAGCGTACTTCGAGTGGAAGAAAGGTAGAACCTACGAATATCATGCTCCAAAGAACACGACGTGCCTGGTGGAGGCCGATGAGGAGCCACCACACCCAATTAACACAGAGGCCCTTCTAATTGCTCTAGGGATAGCTAAAGCTCTCAACTCAACGCCAGTAGACGAAGTTCACGTCATGAGGAAGATCGTGATCGACGGCTCGAACACGACAGGGTTTCAAAGAACGGCTCTTGTAGCTCTGGGAGGGAGCGTTGAGGTAGAAGGGAAGACCATCAGAATACAGACAGTATGTCTCGAGGAGGATGCTGCTAGAAAGATTGGAGAGGAGGACATGGTGACTCATTATGGACTAGAGAGGCTTGGCGTTCCGCTAATCGAGATATCAACAGCACCAGACATGGAGACTCCTGAAGAGGTAGAGAGAGTAGCCTTCAAAATAGGCCAGCTTTTAAGGCTGACAGGAAGGGTTAGACGTGGAATAGGCACGATCAGACAGGACCTCAACATTTCGATTAAAGGGGGAGCTAAAGTCGAGGTTAAGGGAGTTCAGGAGCTTAGACTGCTGCCAAAGGTAGTATACAACGAGGCTGTTAGGCAGCTTAAGCTTCTGGAAATTAAGGACGAGCTTCGAAAGCGGGGATTATCTAAAGACGATATTGCCTTCGAGCCCGTTGATGTAACCGAGGCCCTTAAGGGCTCTAAAAGCAGCCTCGTTAAAAGGCTTTTGTCGAAGCCCAGAGCGAGGGCCTATGCCGTCAAGCTTCCAAAAATGAGAGGCATACTTGGAACAGAGCTACAGCCTAACAAGAGGTTTGGAACGGAGGTTGCAGACTATGCCAGGTTCTGGGGAGGGGTAGCGGGTTTAATCCATAGAGACGAGCTTCCAGGGTACGGGATAGCCGAAGGCGAGCTAAACTCGATGCTCTCGATGCTACACGCAGACGAAAGCGACTCCTTCATAATGGTAATAGACGAGCCCGAAAAAGCGCTCAACGGACTTAAAGCTGCTATCGATAGAATCAAAGACGCTTTTGAGGGCGTTCCAAGAGAAACGAGAGCAGCAGAGCCTGATGGGACAACGAGGTTTATGAGACCCCAGCCCGGAGCTGCACGCATGTATCCGGAAACCGATATTCCACCACTAGAGATAACCAGTCAGCTTTTACTAGAAGCAGAAAAGTGCAAGCCCTTAGAGCCTGAAGCTAAGCTTAAAGAGCTGATTGAAGCCTACGGACTTAGTAGGCAACTTGCCGAGCAGGTTCTACTCGATGAGAAAATGCCTCTTATTGAAGAGCTCATGAGAATGTACCATGGTAAGATCGAAGCTACGGTTATAGCTTCGACTCTAACTGGAGCGCTTAGAGCGCTAAAGAGGGAGGGCTGCCCTGTAGAAAACCTCCAGCACCACCACTTCGAGCAGGTTTTCGACCTAATTGCAAAAGAGATTGTGAGCAAGGAAGCCGTACCCGATCTTCTTGGAGAGCTTGCCAAGAATCCCAGTGCAAAGGCAATAGAGGTAGTTGAAAAGCGAGGGCTTAGGGCTCTATCCAGGGAGGAGGTAGAGAGCATAATAAGTGCTGTTATTGAGGAAAACCTCGAAACGATAAGGAGCAGGGGCAAGGCGAGCATGGGGCTGATTGTGGGTAGAGTGATGAGCAAGGTACGCGGTAGAGTTGACGGAAAGCTCGTTGCAGAGATTGTGAAAAAGAAGCTTGAGGAGACCCTGAAAGGATGTTAATGCATCCGACAAATGCCTTTTCATCAGCGCGTCAGTAACGGGAGTACTCTTCATCTGCCCTGCTCGAAGGCTTAAGGCTTTAGAGCAGATAGTCCGACACGATAAGGGCTTTCTAGCAATAGCCTGTTTGATGAGCCTCAGCCGAGATGGTTGTTTTAGTTGCTATATCACGCTTTAATATATTTATGAAAGCATTTATTTACTTTCTACTGCGTACAAGTCTTAGCTCGGAGCTGGAACTCTACCGTAGCAAATGCTAATGCGTGTGGAGGCAAGAGTAAATGGTAAAGTACCTGGTTCAAACGATTATAGGCGCTTTCTTGGTAGACGAAAACGGCCAGACTATAAAGAGCAGTCTTGCTAAGAAGAGCATTGACGACAACGTTGAGGAGATACTAAGGTTCGAAGAAGGGCATCTTCCAAGCTCTATGGCAAAACTGATAAGCGAGCTTGACAAGAACGATGAGTACGTTGTCGAGTCCGAGAGCCTATCAAAAATGCTGACAAAGGAGGGTTTCACCAGTATAAGTGTCAAGCGCGGCGCAGAGGCGTTTAGAGCGTTCAGAGCGAGGTTGCCCCAGCTTGCCGTAGAGCTGGGTTTCGTTAAGAGCGAGGAGGAGTATCAAAAGTACGTTCACGACTTTCTCATTGAGCACACAAGGAGAAAGCTAAGAGAGGTAGCGCAAAAGAGAGACCTGTTGGCAGCACAGGCCATAAGGGCAATCGACGACCTGGACAAGACCTTCAACCTCTTTGCAATCAGGCTGAGAGAGTGGTACAGCGTTCACTTCCCAGAGCTCGACGAGCTTGTTCCAAAGCACGAGCAGTACATTAAGCTGGTCTTCGAGCTAGGGCACAGGGAGAACTTTACGGTAGAGGAGCTCGAGCGCCTTGAAATTCCAAGGCAAAAAGCCGAGAAGATAGCGGAGGCCGCTAGGAAGAGCATTGGAGCCGATTTAAGCGACTTTGATGTCGAGCCTATGAGAATAATGGCGAGAATGGCACTAGAGATGTACGAGTTGCGTCGAAGGCTAACAGAGTACATCGATGCTGTCATGCGGGAGGTAGCACCGAACATTACGGCTATCGTTGGGAGCCTGCTTGGAGCAAGGCTCATAAGCCTTGCGGGGAGCCTAGAGGAGCTGGCAAGACTACCGGCAAGCACAATACAGGTCTTGGGTGCAGAAAAGGCTCTGTTCAGAGCGCTCAGAACTGGAGGCAAGCCTCCAAAGCATGGTGTGATATTTCAGTATCCAGACATTCACAAGAGCCCAAGGTGGCAGAGAGGAAAAATTGCAAGAGCACTTGCAGGGAAGCTCTCCATTGCAGCCAAGGTGGACGCGTTTACAGGCAGGTTTATAGGAGACAAGCTAGTTGAGGATCTTAGAGAGAGGATAGAGGAGATCAAGAAGCTTTATGTCAAGCCTCCTGTGAGAAAGCCTGAGACCGCAGCCGCACCTCCAAGACCCAAGAAGGCTAAAGAGCGCTCTAAGAAAAAGAAGAAGTGAGGGTAGGGTGAAGCGGGTGTGAGTGAGCCGATAAAGCTTTCAGAACACGTGCTAAACAAGAGGATTTATATTATAGAGTTTGATGATGGAAGTGCAAAGCTTGCAACAGAGAACATGGTACCTGGCAAGAGAGTTTATGGTGAGAGACTGTACAGAATTGGCGGCAAGGAGTATAGGGAGTGGATTCCGTACAGAAGCAAGCTTGCAGCTGCAATTCTCAAGGGCTTGAAAGAGATCCCACTAAGAGAGGGCGACAAGGTTCTCTACTTGGGAGCGGCAACTGGCACAACGGTGAGCCATGTAAGCGATATCGTCGGCCCGAGGGGGAGAGTCTACAGCGTGGAGTTTGCACCGAGGGTTATGAGAGAGTTTCTAATAATGGCTAACGATAGAGCGAACGTTATGCCTATCCTCGAAGATGCTAGAAAGCCTTGGGATTATGTCCACCTTGTCGAGACGGTCGACGCCATCTACGCGGACGTGGCCCAACCCGAGCAAGCCGGGCTCATCGTCGACAATGCCAACCTCTTTTTGAGAAGAGGAGGCACTCTCTTCTTTGCTATTAAAGCACGTAGTGTCGACGTGACACAAGAGCCGACAGAAATCTACAAACGGGAGATTGAAATCCTAAAGAACGGTGGATTTCAAATAATTGATGTCGTACACCTAGAGCCATACGACAAGGATCATGCAATGGTACTAGCCGAGTACGAGGGTTAATCCTGCTGCTAAGGAAGAATGCCATGCGCGAGCGCGAAGCCGAAGGGCGAGAGGTCACAGCGAGTCTTTTAGAGCAGATCTTCCAGTACGAGTCGAGGAGCCTCTACAGCGAGCCGCTAGAGGAGATCCCATTAAGGTTGGCAGATGCCGACAACGACATAACAGTACCTCTGTCGAACGGTTCCGACCTGATTGTACTTGCTAGCGATGTGAACAGGCTTAAAAGAGAGCTTCCGAAGTACCTTCACGACAAGCTAAAGCTACCTCTACATTTAAAGTTAATTAATATAAAGCCAGTAAGAGTACTTATAGCTGGAGACAGGTGGCAGGCAAGGGTGGTACACTTCCTGTTGACTGGAGAGCTGAAGTGGAATGCTAGCAACATCATTGGCGAGGAGGAGGTCAAGAGACATTTGCGGCGCTTTCGGACGGGAGATCACCTAAGCCTTGCGAGGTAATCGCGTATGGCAAGAGAAATGAGCAGGCTCCAAAGCAAGCTCGAAGAGCTGACAGAAGAGCTGGCTGCCGAGGTACGGAAGATTCTAATGCAGCTAGGCTACTTTACGGTAAGAGTAGAGGTACCCCCACTGAGCTCTGAAAGGAGCATTGACCTCTTGGCATGGAAGGAGGGAAATGAAAGCGAAAAGGTGCACCTCAAGGTCACGCTGGACGTAGAAATGCTCTCGCACCACGAGCTAAGCGATCTAGTAGGCTTCTCTGGCGTGCTGGAGTCCACTCCCATAGTGGTCTCCGAATATAGCGGAAAGCTCGATCTTGCAGACGAGGTTGTTTACGAAAAGAATAGAATACCCGCAGTCAACATTAACACGCTAGCACTACTACTGCAAAGGTCTAGAAGCCTGTATGTGCTCTACAAGAAGGGGAACTATCACATCAGAATTGATGGCAAGAAGCTTAGAGAAAAGCGCGAAGAAAGGGGAATGAGCATCGGAGAGGTTGCAAACATTCTTGGAGTTTCGAGAAAAACCGTTTATGAGTACGAAAGGGAGGGTTTTGACGTAACGCTAGAGGTCGCGGAGAAGCTAGTTGACCTGTTTGGAGAGGAGATAACAAGACCCTATATTCCCTCAAAAAGGCTAGACGAGACTCCTCTTGCTGTTGGAAGGGAGAGACCAGATAACCGCCTGGAAAAGAAGATCATTGAAATGGCGGGCAGCGAGTACATGGTCTACCATGCTAAGAGAACGTTTATCGACATTCTGTTTAGAAGGGGCAAGAGAAAGGTCGCAATAAGTGTTGAGCACCCACGCTCTCCTTGGAGGGTCGAGGAGAAAATAGCAGAACTCTCAAAGCTAGAGAGAATGAAGGATGTGTACAAAGTAGCCGTTGTGAAAGACGAGAGGAAGCTCGATCTCAAAGCAAAGAACGTTATGGTGCTAGATGAAAGGAGAGTAGGAGATTTGATGCTTCTACTGAAGGCAGAGAATGGGAAATGCTGAGAGAGAGGCCTACGAAGATATTCATTACAGGTCCTCCTAGCTCTGGAAAGACTACCATAGTCATGAAGGCAGTGGAGCTAGCAAAGAAAGCCGGTATTAACGTCAAGGGATTTTTTACGCCAGAACTTAGAAGGCATGGCGTGCGCACGGGATTCGATATCCAAGTGATCGATGGAGAGAGAATTCCGCTTGCTAGAAAGGGTGTTAGCGGGTGGCCGATTAAGTTTGGAAGCTACATGATAAACCCAAATGCGAGCAGGGTCTTCAAGAACATTCTCGTAGAGACACTAGGCAGATGCGACCTCTTAGTTCTAGACGAGATAGGACCGATGGAGCTCCTCGTAGAGGGTGCGCGAGAATTCTTCATAAAGGCACTAGAGGATGAGGGCCAGCATGTACTCGGGGTTGTTCATAGAAAGCTTAGAGACTACGATGAAATACTCTACAAGGAGATTTCTAAACACAAAGTCTACAGCACCACGGTAGACGGTCCAGAACGCATTAGTAGCAGTGTAGAAAAGTGGATTGAGGGCATGGGAGCGAGGATCCAGAAATCTTAGATTGCAGCTCTTAGTAGCAGATCGGTCTCAAGCTTTTAAATCCTAAAGCCTGCAAGCCCATGAGCGACCGTTGGCTTCCAGGGGAACGGTGCTTCCTAGGTGGCTTAGCGGAAATCGCAACAAATCGCTCACTGTGTATAGAGGACTCAACGTATAGTTTGATGGATGATATCGCGAAGGGGCAAAAATAGTAATAGTATCGGGCTGCTACCGAGAACGTGCTTGTGGGCGCCAAGCAGGATGTTGCTCGAAGACCTCGCGGTTATAGTCGAGGGCAAGGCTAGAGTCGTTGTGCCGAAAATGGAGAAGTTTGTACGACAAGACGGTCTAGTAGAGCCTAGCTGGGCACCTGTATTCTACAATCCCTACATGAAGGATAACAGAACCCTTACCTGCCTGCTGATTGAGACCTTTAGTGACCTAAGGCATCGAGTGAGAACGTTCGTTGAGCCCCTTGCAGGAGCCTGCGTCCGAACGGTGAGAGTTCTTCTAGAGACCGGAACAGACTATGGGTATGCGTGTGACATAAACCCGCTAGCCATATACCTCTGCAGGAAAAACCTTTGCATCAACGGATTGCAGAACAGAATGACAGTCGAAGTCAATGATGCGAACAGAATGTTAATTCAACTCGACAGGGAAGGTATAATTATCGATGCTATAGACATCGATCCGTTTGGCTCGCCAGTATACTACGTTTTGAGCGCAGCAAGGGCCTTGGGCAAGGGCGGTCTTCTGATAATGACTGCTACAGACCTTGGAGCACTAGAAGGAAAGTACCCCGAAGTTGCTAGGAGAAGGTACGGCGTCTACACCAGAAGAACTGACTATTCCAAAGAGCTTGCTGCAAGGGTTCTTGCAGGGACGGTGGCTAGAATGCTCGCAATCGTAGATCGGGGGGTCAGGCCAATCTTTACGATCTACGATAGACACTACATCAAGCTGGCAGTTTACGTTGAGCACAATAAGAAAAAGGCTCTAGAATCTCTAAACAAGGTAGGTTACTTCTGCGTAGGCGAGCACGGGTATCCGGAGAGACACTCTAGACTTCCGGTGGGGTGCTCTGAAATGGGGATCATAGGTCCTATATGGCTTGACAGCTTGTGGGACGATAGGGTGGTACAAGCCATACACGCTAAGCTCGAGAGCTTAGAGGTAAGCGGTGAAAGGGTGACCCCTGTGACTCGCTCGACCCTTAGAAAGGTAGACAGAATTCTTAGCGAGCTAAGAGTCAACGCGCCTTTCTACTACAGGCTCAATAAGATTTGCTCTAAGCTAAAGCGGGACGTGCCATCGCTGGAGCGCCTTATTGAGAGGCTGAGAGAAATGGGCTTTGCTGCAAGTAGGACCCATTTTGACCCTGTCGGCATAAGGACAACCGCAGACTTTAAAACGCTTTTAAGCCTTATCGCTCAAGCTTAGCTCGTCCAGCCACCTTTCGAGCAAGGAGCAAGTCGTAGGACTCACTCTTCCCCCCGGAGAGCACTCTTGTAGGTACTTGCATACAAAGCAGGGAACTCTTGAAACAAGATCGAGACTCACAGCGAGATCTTCGAGAGAGTACGAGTGGAGAATCCTGTAGGTCTTTCTGCCGTCCACCACGATGGGCTCGCGCTTAACGAGCCCCTTCTTTACGAGCTTGCTGACGGCACGACTTAATCTCCTGGAGTCTATTCCTAAAGATTTCTGGAGGGAGAGCAGAGTTACCCCTCTGTTTCCACTATCTCTCACAAGCTTTAGCACTTCGATTTCTAGGTCGCTTAGAGACTGGATCTCATTGGACAATCTTCTTCACACCCGCAGTCCCGCTAGCGCCAAAAATTCTACCCTCAGGGGCTCCTAGCACACTACTTCATATGTGCTTAAAACCATATAAAAGTGAAGTCCACAGCCTAGAGATACGGGCGGAAAGCCTAGAAAAGCCTAGGGGGCTAGCTCCAGGAGCTAAAGCAAAGCTGAATAGGAATAGCAGAAGACTCATTATCTACTTGACCTTCAAGAAGAGCGTCGAAGCTTACGAGCCGAGAGGCCTCGTGGCTGTTGACGTGAACGAGAACCATGTAGCAGTACTGGTTGAAGACAAAGTCTACCTCTTTGAAACCGGCTTTAAGGACATCGTCTTGGGCTGCTACTACAGGAGGAAGGGGGTTCAGGAGAGGTACGACAAGCTATATGGCGTTAACTGCAGGGTTAAGAGGAGGGTGTTTAGGAAGCTCAAGGAGGAAGAGAAGAAATCCGATATTAGGTGGAAGCTCGCTAATATCATCGTTAGGTTTGCTGAGGAGAGACAGTATGCTATTGTCTTGGAGAAGCTCGGCAAGAAGCCAGCAAACAACATGGTTAAGAGGATAAAGGACGCCCAGCTGCGCTACAGGATATACCAGGTCAGCTTCAAGGGCCTTCAGAAGGCCATCGAGGAGAAGGCTAGAGAGTGCGGTGTGCCAGTAGTCTACGTTGATCCGAAGAACACCTCTAGGAAGTGCCTAGTGCACAGCGCCAAGATAGTCTACAGCAACTGCAGTAGAGTTGGCAAGTGTAGTGTAGGAGGAGAGTTGTAGCACAGAAACGCAGCCGCATGCCTCAACCTACTTCTCCGAGCCAGCCTAGGCAATGGGAGCAACGCTCCAAGCCTAGGTGGGTCTCCCGTAGATGGGAGCCCCGTGCCGTTGCACTCGACAGCCTCTCATGACCCCGCAGGGATACCGAAGTCCCTGTGGGCGAGGTGGAAGTCCCTAGATGTAACAGATAAACATGAACTAATGAGAATAAGCATTTAGGGACAAACGGTGTAAGCTACCTTCCAAACCTTCTCTCTCGCATTTGAAACGAGCGCAGAGCTCTCCACAGGTCAATCTTTCTAAACTCGGGCCAGTAGACGTCGGTAAAGTAGAGCTCGGAATATGCAGACTGCCAAAGGAGGAAGTTGCTTACCCTCTCCACGCCACTAGTTCTAATTATGAGGTCTGGATCGGGTGCTCCATTTGTAGATAGGTACCTTCTAAAGACCTCCTCGTCAATGCTCTCAGGCTCTATTGTACCCCGCTTTACGTCATTAACTATTTTTCTAACAGCCTCCACAATTTCATCCCTACCACCGTAACATAGTGCAATATAAAGCGTTCCCTCCTTGTGTGCACTCGTTCTCTCCTCGAGTCGTCTAGCAACTTCCATGACATCGAGTGGGACCAGAGAGGTTCTACCAATAACCCGAACTCTAACCTTCCTTTCGTATATCTCCCGAGCCTCCATTAGCTCTTGCAGTCCCCGCTTTATAAGCTGAAACAGGTGCTGCTTTTCGCGCTCAGGCCTTCTTACACAGTTCTCCTTTGACATTGCATACACCGTAACGTACTTGATGTTGAGGTCTAGTAGCCACCTCAGCACCTCCTTCATCTTCATGTAGCCTCTTTCGTGGCCAAATATGGCATCCCAGCCCTCCCTTGCGGCCCATCTTCTGTTGCCATCTGGAATAATGCCAACGTGCCTCGGTATGGGCCCGCTTCGAATTTGCCTCCACAGCCAGAACTCGTACAGCTTGTAAATGGGCTTTAATAGGATTTTGTGCGCTTGGTCGAGCGCGCTCTTAAGGGGTCGCATTTAAGAAGCACCGCTATCTTGTACTTTTATATGGCTCATATAATGCGTTCCTACAATATATTACTGTCCGAAATTTAACAAATAAAGCATCGTCATCTAAATGCAAGTGTGTGTTGGCCTCACAGTGAGAGCAAGCGCATTCGAGACACTGCTATAGAAAAACCCAAACTCTATTAATACCTTAGTGTACTAAGTGTGGAGAACGAGACAGATTACAGAATTTATGAAGTAAGGTAGGCCACATTGAGCGAGCACGAGGTGTTGAAGGCCCTAAGCGATCAGCTAGACGCTTTAAGAGGGGAGATAGAGCGTCTTAAAGCGAGAAGGGCAGAGCTAATTCAAGAGCTTCAAGAGGCAAAGTACAGGCTTCACCAAATGGTTCAGCAGATAAACTACATCTACACCGAGCTGAGAGAGATCAAGCGGCGGAAGAGAGAGGCTATTGAAGAGCTTAGAAACAGGAGAGAGTCCTTCAGAAGGCTAAGAGAGGAGATAGGGAAGCTCAGAGACGCAATCGAAGAGGCAGCAAGACTACACGCCCAGCTGAGAAGGGAGTTGCAAATACCGCCCACGCTCATAAGGAAGAGAATAAACGAGCTAGAGTGGAAGCAGCAGACATCGGTACTCACACCTGACGAGGAAAGAAGGGTTGTAGAGAGAATTGCAGAGCTCGAAAAGATGCTCGAGAAGGCCGAAAGGCTAAAAAAGCTGGAGGCAGGCATCGCAGAGTTCAAAGCAAAGCTTTCGAGTACTAGAGTAGAGACTCTCTTGTTTCGCAGGGAACTCGAGGCTTTAAGCTCAAAGATTTCCGAGTTCAGGGCGAAGGAGGAGAGGCTTAAGGAGAGAATTGCAGAGCTTGAACCAAGGGCGCGAGAGCTTAAGGTCAGAGTAAGCGAGGTTGCAAGCGAGCTAAACAGACTCAGAGAAGAGCTGGAAGCAAAGTGCAATAAAGCAAAAGAGGTACAGGAGCAGCTTGCCGCAATTAAAAGGGACATTGAAGAAAGGAGAAGGGATGAGATTTTAAGGAAAAAGAGAGAGGAGGCTTTAAGGAAGGCCAGAGAGAGAAGAAGGCTGACGCTAGAGGAGCTTAAGGCACTCTATGCTCCCGATCTCCTAGAGGAGTGAACTCCCAATTGTATACACAGGTATACATAAGCGATTATATACTCTAAAGGCCAGAAACTCTTCTTCGGGTGCAAGATCGCTAGGAGCCTCTCGTGAAAAACGGAGGTATCATCTTGTCTGAAAAGCTACTCGTGCTGATCATCGACGTGGATAATGATATTGGAATGGCAACCAAGACCAAGACTCCAATTGCGGGAGAGGAGAACGTTCGGCGCCTGGCATTTAGCTTTGCAATGGAGAGACCCGAGGATAGCGACGTCAACGTGGTGTTTGCCGGGCTACAGCTCTACTACAAGCTTAAAGAGGAGGGAAGAGACGTAGAGATTGCGGTTATTGGCGGTGATGCTAGAGACTATGTCAGAGCGTCCTTGATGATAAACGACCAGGTAAAGCACTTAAAGGAAAAGCTTGGAGTTGGCGAGGCGATAATCGTTACCGACAGTCCTGTAGACGAGGTCATGCTCCCAGTAGTGCAGTCGCACCTTAAAATTGCAGGTGTAAAGCGTGTGATAGTTGAACAGTGGCGTGGCGTTGAGGTAACCTACACCTTAATAGCAAGGTACATCAAGAAGGCACTTACGGAGCCCAGGTTTAGCAGAACGTTTCTTGGAGTGCCAGGAGCTATACTCCTCCTGGTTGGACTCTTGAAGCTAACGGGATATCTCGACTATGCCGTTGCAATGGCAGGAATCCTAATGGGTGGCGTAATGGTTGTCAGAGGCTTTGGTCTCGAAGACAAGCTGTACGAGTACTGGGGCAGCTCTCCAATAATGTTTATAGCATCGCTTCTGGCAACCGTGCTGCTAATTGCAGGAGTAGGCCTGATAGCAAACTCCATTAGAGAGCATGGTCTAAGTCTGTACGGGCTGGGAGACGGAATTAGCGCAGCCGCACCGCTTCTAGGCCTAGCAGCATTCTCCGTGCTTGTTGGCAAGAGCGTTATAAAACTTCTAAGCCGGGACATCAAGGTTTGGCACGATATCGTTGGAATGGTTCTAGCAATAGTCTTTGCAGTATCCTTCAGCAGACTTGGAGAGGCCCTGCTCTCCCTACCAGAAGGGGCTAGCTCTCAGCTTCTAAAGTCCGTTCTCATAGAGTCTGGCTTCGTGCAGCTTATGCTTGCAGGAATAGGCCTATCAGCAGTGCTTACGCTGATAGCACGCGCGCTAGAAGGAAGAGTTGGCGGGAGCTCGAGCGAGGCGGCAGAGCAGAAAAGCTAGGGTTTCGGCTAGAGCGAGACCTCAATGTAAAGCTCTCTAATTAGCTCTCGATACCTGTTTCTAATGGCAACGTCGGTAAACCCCCCAATGGACTCTGCAATCTTCTTTTGATCCCTCTTCTCACCCATTACGCCACTAGCGACATAGGCCGCTGCAGCTGCAATTGCTAGCGGAGACTTGCCGTGCGTTAGACCCAGAGCCTCAGCAGCCTTTGAGAGCCTGTACATGAGCTTCTCAGTAGCAGGTGAGAGCTTTAGTGCGGTGCAAATCTTTGGAATGTAATCTGAAGGCCTGTACACTCTTGCAGCTATTTTCCCGCCTTCCAATTCGACTATCTTTCTATACGCGTATCTCGCTTTTTCAATTTCAACGCCAAGATTGCTCAAGATTTCGTGAAACGACCTTGGAACTCTGGTTATCCTGCACGCAATGAAGAGCGCTGATGCGATGTACGCGTTAAGCATTTGTCCCCTGCCAAGCTTCCTACCAATAACCCTTCTGATCAGAACTGCTGCTGTTTCGAGCGTTCTTTTTGGTAGATGAAGCTTCTCCCCCTCTCTCCGCAGGATTTGGAGAGCTTTAATCTCGCGCCTCTTGCTGCTAATGCGACTCTTGACTTGGGTGCGCCTAAGCCTCAATCCCGCAAGCCTTCTCGAGTAGTCCAGCCTGTAGACATCCCTACCGCTAATGTATGTTGTGAGGCCTTGGTCGTGGACAAGGTTCGTTCGTGCACCGCCATTTCTTGACCTCAGCCAGCGGTCTTCGATCGAGAACTCGCGCCACTCGGGGCCGGCATCAATAATGCTAGAGACAACCTCGCCAGTGCTACTGCAAATTATCTCACCTCTACTCTCATCGAATATTAACTGGCCGTCACGGCACAGAGCTTGTTCCCTAATTGCAGTAGAGCTCAAGGTCTTCCCGCCCGCCTGCTTCTTGGAGGCCTGGGGGAGGTCTTTTTAACATAGAGACTCTTTCCAATAAAGTGTTCAATGTCTTGTCTTTTCGCGAGAGAGACAAGGGCATAGGGGTCGTCAACTCTTCCTATTACATCGACAATTTTTCCGATAGGAGTCATGTCGGGCAAGTACACAGCGTCTCCTATCTCCGGGATTTTCCTTACGGCTTCGAGCTTGACTATCAGGAGCTTGTCCTTAAAGCAGCCTACTATCCTGCCTATCTTTTCCAACCCCTCCCCCCGGCCACTATAGATTCTACTCTTGAACCAAACTATTTAAGCAGGGCATCCGGTATTACCTTTTCGTTCAAGACGGACTGAAGGCACGCTTTCGAAAGGGACTGACAGAGAGCAGCATTTAGTAGCATGCCGTAAACCATAGGGGATCCTTCAATCGAACTACGAGGAGCAAGAAATATAACATGTTGCGTTTTTCGAGAAAAGCGATTCATCCTATACCTGTACTGTAGAGGGTTCCCTCTTTAGCTTCTCGCGATTCTCCAAAATCTTTCTCGCCACCGCTCTTAGAGTGTTCGTTTTCGAGTCGACCTTCTTAACCAGCACCCTACCCTTGTGTTGCCACCAGCTTTTGGGATAGCTCTTTCCCTCCTCGACAATAGGGTCTAGCCCGAGCTCTTTTGCTGCCTCAACAACCTCTTTAAGTGTGGGCTTTGGAACGGCTAGCTCGCGCGGGATCTTTCTACCTCTGCTCCTACCGACTTTGGCATCAAGATTTGCAAGCCAGATGCATGTTCGCGATCCTTTAAGCTTACGAGAGCTCAACGTACCATCCTACAAGTAGCAGCGTTCAAGCTTACGCTAAGGGCAGAGCTCGACAGTTTTCAAGATTTTTCCTGTAGAACGGCATTAACCACACCATCCTGACCTGGCCTAGAGACCACAATAGCCTTTCCGCTTTCAACTTGAATTATCGTGCCCTTAACGATAATGCCTCTGCGTGCATACTCTCTGTTTGCAGGCGTTTCTAGAATCTTTAGTATCTTTTCAACCCTAACCCCACCTGTTCTAGGATCGGCAACTACGGCCCTGTCGACGCGCTTGAGTCTTAGCTTGCAGTTTCCTCCTCTAACTCTCTGCCTTACCACGAGAGTCGATGTTGACAGCTGCGTGTTCGTTGGAAACCTGCCCAGTTCGTACTTCCTCTTGACCTTGTAGGGCCTTCTTTTCAGGCCCCCGCTTGGCTTCTTGCTATCTCTTCCCTGATAGACTCCCATTTCTCAAGGCCCTCTGGGGCTTCCTCGTAGAGCTTTAAGTGCACTACAAATGGTAAGATTTGCTTATGGAGTTAAAATCGATTTCACCGTTCGGAATCTCAAGTCAGCATTACTAGAACAGCATTTCCTTCAGAACCCTCTCGTACTCTTCAACGGTATAGAGCCTGCCGTAGACCCTCTCGTTGATTCTAGGCAGAAGAGCGTTGAGCGTTGCTTGAAAGGTTAGATCCACTCTCGTAACGGTCCCTCTCGAAAGGTACCCTACTATCCCCAGCTTCTCCTTTATCTCCCCGCGCTTCAGGAGCTTGCTTGCAACATTCCCAAGCTCCCTAAAGCCAAGAACGCTATTTATCATCGCATATGGTATTTCGAAGCCTGAGCTCGTGCCAACGGAGACCCTGCCCTCCCTGTCGACAATCACTGCAACCTGCACCTCCATTAGGCCGCTGGGCATTGGAGCTGGAACGAGACCCGCCTCTACGCCAACGGAATACCTGGCATGTTCGACAGCGTTTGCTGCTTTCAGCGCTCTTTGAAGCGAGCCGTAGAAGACCTCCCTCCACCCTATAGGCTGGGGACCAACGGTCTTTTCGACCTCTACGCCAACGACGTCTGCGCTCTCAAAGAGCCTCCATGCACGCTTGACTCCCAGTAGCTTGGACCTATTGGTAGAGCCTACAACAACAATGCCTTTTGACCCCACGGCTGGTTTCACCCTCAAAGCAAAAAACAGACCTTGCCGCCACGACTCACCATTCGACTCCACGTCCTTTGCTTTAAAAAGATTGCTACGAAGTAGGATAGTATCTTCGGTGATGGCAGGCAATGAGCAAGAGCAGAGCGATTAGTACAGAAATTCTAAAAGCCCTCAACGAGGCTGGAGCCGCCAATCCGGGAGACATCGTCACGAGAACAGGCCTGCCACGCTACATCGTTCTGGCGGCGTTTCAGGTTCTTCACGAGCTGGGCTACATTAGGAAGATATACGATAAGGGATCGCACAAGATATACGTGCTAACAGAAAAGGGCAGGAGTCTTCTAGAGGAGAGCGGCGATAATAGACGACATCGAGCAAAACAAGATAGTACAATTGAAGTAGAGACCTAAAGGTACCCCCTGACGAGGAGGTCCTTGAGCTTAAGCTTCATAAGGTCAATAACAGACACGCTCGGATCCCAAAACCTCTCATCACGACTGAACGCAAGGAACGGGAGGGTGTACGACCTTATTGAGGGTCTCAGCAGGATCGAAAAGGCAGCCTCAATTGCAAGCCTAGAGGCCACTTCGTAAATTGTGGAGGTAAAGTGTTGAAGCTCGTCTTGATTTACAGCAGAAATAAACATGAACTCTCCTGTAGTGGAGTTGTAAACGCCGCTTATGAAGTTGAACGTCTTCCTCAAACCTTCAAACATTATGGACACAGAGTAAGGATCCCCCTTTCCATGCGCATACAAGTAGAATGTGCTTAGGCATCTGAAGAGATAGTCCTTAAGCCTCATACCCTCTAGCACAGACTCTACGTGCCTGTTCAAGTGCTTTCGAACTTTCGCTACGGGAAAACCTAACGATCTTGCGAGCTCTCGATTTGATACGAGAGCATCCCTTTGCAGAGCAGCAACTATTAGAATATCCAGAGCATCCATGTGGACCATCTCGTCAGCGCTTAAGCGCTTAAAATGGCTTGGAGTGACGCCGCTCCTGTAAGCCTCGAAGATTGCATCCTTAACCCATTTCCAGTCTGTATGCACCTGGTTGCTGTAGGCTATGGAGCTCAGCGAAGGTCTGCTTTGAATTATCACATCTGCTTCAAAGATTTTGTTTACCTTAAGCTTGGAAAGGACCCTTCGAGCCACTTCGTTTACAACGTCTTCCCTTAACGGTACGTAGAATACTAAAATGCCCCAGGGAGAAGGCGTTATCGTGTTCGCCTGCCAGCGCAGGATCCACTTTAAAGCCTCATCGAGACCTCGAACGCGAAAATTTTCGTCGGGGGTGTAGGGTTCCTTTAAGTGCACCACAAGATTAGATAGCCCTAGTCTTCTTTCATTGATTACAACAGTAAATCCCACTCCGAGCTCGCAAAGCTTTGAAACCCTCCTCCTGACGAGCCTCTCTGGGTAGCCTACGTCCTCGGATAGCCTTCTAATGCTAACTGGCGGCTTTGAGTTTAGAAGAGCCTCTAGTACGCTCCTGAAGTCGTCTCGTTTTAGGAGCTTTGCGATGTTGGTTGCTTCTAGAAGGACTTTCGCCTTCTCTTTCATATAGAATCAAGATATCAGGATAGTAAGGAGGTAGATAAATAATTTTTTAGCTCTCTCCTTCAAAAAACCCGTTGGTATTGGGGTCATTCTAGAGCTTTAAAGACCGACATCGCCATCTCTTACCCAGTTCATAGGCTTAACCACCCCGAGGTCTATACGAGCTTTACCCCGCTTCCATGCGAGCGGAACTTCCACAATACCTGTGAGGTTCCTTTGCAATGCGAGAGGCTCCTGCCCCTCGAGGGCTGCTCGAGATAGCTGAGCTACCTTGCGAGTTCTCAAAGCCTTTCAACACCTACCGAAAGGTAAACTTGTCCACCCTGACTTGAGTGTAGCTACCATTGTTGCGCGCATGCCGATGAATACTGGATCGCTTATTATTCCTTTCATATATAATTCTTTTATGTATAATTTGAACGTAGTACTCAAGCTATTAATTCTCCGTGCCATCTATTTTGTTAGTGGAGAGAGATGTAGAACTGGTAGGGAAGCTTCTAAGGACGCTTAAGGGTTAGCTTGATGAGCGGCATTGCAGAGCTCCCGCTTCACTCCGGCAGGGTTCCAGCCTGGATGCTGAGGTACATGAGGAGGCTAGGTCAGGCCATTGTTGGGGCTATCATCGACCTCAAGGGCCCTGACGGCCTTTTGAACGGCCTCTCCGACCCGTTTTGGTTCCAGGCTTTTAACAACGTTATCGGCATGGACTGGGACAGCAGCGGTAGCACAACAGTAGTCATGTGGGTTCTCAAGGAGGTATCTCTCGAGAATCCTGAGCTGGGATTCGCGGTTCTGGGCGGTAAGGGGGAGTGCATGAAGAAAATACCCGAGGAGGTAGGGACTGTAGAGAGGAGGCTTGACGTTGATGCAGGTAGGATTCTCGCACTGAGCAAGGTCTCGGCAAGAGCTGATAGCGCATTCCTGCAAGATGGCTACAAGCTCTACCTGCACTCAATAGTGGTTTCCGAGAGCGGTAGAATGCTAGTCATACAGCAGGGCATGAACGAGGCCACGGGTCTTGCTCGAAGATACCACGTCGACAAGCTTTCGATTGAAGAGCCTCACTCGGGAATAGCCGGGATCTTTGGCGAGGCGCTAAATGCTACAGCTAGAGAGAGCCGAGAGGCCCGAAAGGTATATCTCGACATTCTAGGTGAGGGTGGGAAGCACTTTGAGAGAATGCTCGCAGAAAGCGTGAGAATGCTGCGAGGAGATAGAACGATAACAAGCTTTATCAAAAGCGGGTCTGAAGGGTCCAGAGGGCAGGACGTGAAAGCGGCTCTCAAGCTCTACAGGCCTGTAAAGCCTTCGCGCAGCCTCATAGAGGCCGTTGAAAGGCTCGGCGAGAATACTCCAAGAACAGACCTAGAGCTTGCCATGGCGCCCGGTGTGGGACCGGGGCTCGTTAGAGCGCTGGCTCTGATATCACATTTAATCTACAGAATTCCAACAAGCACGAGAGACCCTGTAACACACCCGATGAACCCTTATGTTTACAGCTATGCCGTTGGGGGAAAGGATAGGGTTCCATACCCGTTTAATCCAAAGGTGGCACTGAAGGCTGCGATGACGCTAGAGGAGGCAATCAAGCAAGCAAGGCTTGGTAGAAAGGAGAAGCTGCAGGCTATCAGCAGGCTGAAGAACATCATTGAGAGGCTAGAAGCCCACGAAGGCGAGCAGAGCTAAAGGGAGCGTGCCCGAATTGTCTCATCGCTTCAGCTACAGAAAGGATAGAATAAAGACTGCCAAGTGGGGTGAGCTCTTCAGCAAGGTGAAGAAGTGCCACATTGCGATTGTGGTCTTGGACGCGAGAAACCCCCTTGGAACATTCAGCAAAAGGCTTTGGAGCATGCTAGAAAGAATCGATAGGAGAAGGCTCATAGTGCTAAACAAGGTTGACCTGATACCTAGGGAGGTCGGATTCGCGTGGGCTAGACTCCTAGAGAGGGAGTATAGAGCTTCGGTTCTTCCTGTATCTGCTACGAGAAGAATTGGGACGCTGAGGCTTAGAAAGCTTCTCAGAAAGGAGGCCAGAGAGCTGGGAGAGGAAAAAGTGGTCTGCCTCGTAGCTGGAGTGCCGAAGACCGGGAAGTCTTCAATAATTAATGTGCTTCGAGGGAGGCACTCGGCTCCAACGAGCCTGTACCCGGGGACCTCTGGCTACACGAAGTCCTACACGCTCTATCGCATCGAGTCCAACATCTACATTATCGACACTCCTGGCGTGGCACCAGACATTCCAGACCGCCTGGAGAGGATTGTGAGGCTTTACCCTCCAGAAAGGATTCCAGATCCAATCGTAACAGCAGTCGAAATCATAAACAGAGTTACGAGCTTTAAGCAGGACGCCATCAGGGAGGTCTACGATATTGAAGGCAGAGATCCAATCACGGTCCTAGAGTCTATCGCTAAAAGAAGAGGCTGGATAAAGCGTGGGTGCAACGAGCCTCTCATCGTGCAGGCTGCAATCACCGTTATAAGAGACTACTTGTCTGGCAGGCTGCCGTTTTACGTAGACCCTCCCCGCAGAAAAGAGGTTACTTGATGCTACCTATACTCTCTATGCTCAGCCGCAGGCTCTCAAGGAATCTCAACCTTTTGGGAATGGGAGGGTGCGTGCTAAACAGCTCCCTTACGCCTCCTTCCTCTCTTCTCATGAGCTCCTCGACCGCTCGGTCGATATCGCCTATTATGACCTCTCTCCTCCTAGGCCTACCCCATAGAGGTTCTATTGCCATTCCACCAGTAGCGTCGATAAGGTAGTTTACTATGAATAGCAGTGCAGCCGACTTGCTAATTGTCTGGGTAATCTCTGGGCTCGTCTCGTAGGTTATGGCTAGCCTTGCAAGCGCCCTCTGCAAGCTCCTTGGAGCCCCGGTAAGCATTCCGCTAAACGCATCGGAGTAGTACTCTCTTAGCCTGCTGAAGTGCATTACTATAAAGTGGAATAGACAGCCAACAGCAGCAAGTGCGATGCCAAGGCCCATGTAGTAGAGTTGTGCGTTGCCCCTCTCTCTGCTACCTGCAAGCCAGCCCCACATTAGCATGGATCTGCCAACGTAGTAGAGCGCAACGGGAAGCAGGCTCAGTGCTAGTATTACAGCAACGTCCTTGTGCTTCAGGTGGCCAATCTCGTGGGCCAGAACAGCCGTTATCTCCTCTCTAGGCATTGTTCTCAGGAGGCCGCGCGTTACTGCAACGTAGCTTCCCTTGATTGGACTGCTGTAGGCAAACGCGTTGGGGGCGTCAACCTCTGCAATTCTAAGCTTTGGAGTACGCTTTAGACCGGCTTTCCTTGCAAGCTCCTCTACCTTGGAAACAAGCCATTCCTCGCCTCTTCCTGGAGGCCTCGTTCTGTATACTGCATTTATGATGGAAGGCGAAAACAGCCACTGCAAGAGCATTAGCAAGCTAAAGAATGCAAGCCCGGAGTAAATCCACGCTTGGCCAGCACCAGCGTAGTTTGCAACAAGTGCTAGAAGGCCCGCAAACCCCAATATGAGAGCAGCAACGGTAGACGTCATCGAAGCTCTCAGACCCCAAACGCTCTTTGGAGGCCCTCTTATGATTTTGTCTGCCAATACTGCAAGCAGTCCTGTAAGTAGCGCTATCACAAATCCAGCTAGGAGAAATCCAAGAGTTTCGAGCGGAGAGTAGACGAAAAGCATGTCGGACATCTCACCCCTAGCACGTGGCACTTGCCTATACTTGTATCGCACTATGTGCAATTAATATGCAATTAATTACTGTACCCTGGAAGCCCCATATTAACTTTCGAGATTTCTCTCAAGGGCAAGCGGTCTCTTAGACACTAGTTCAAAAGCTTTTATGCACAAACATATATAGGCTGGTGAGAAACCACCTAATTACAACGCGATCTCCAACACACTCTAGCTGCACGGTAAGAACTCTCCCCACTCTCCTAGGCTCTCGAAAAACGCTTTCTGGGTAAAGACGGCAAAATGGAAGAGCTAGTTTTAGTTGAGGGGATCTGGCTGGGCAGGGGAGGTCAGGGGATCGTTTTGGCCTCTTACATTCTTGCCGAGGCGGCAATTATTGAAGGTAAGGTAGCGATGGCAATGCCCGAGTTTGGTGCGGAGAGGCGCGGAGCTCCCGTAAGAGCCTACAATAGGATCCTCGCTCCCGGCAGGACAAAGGGTATAGGCATTCTACCCAGAACTCCTGTGGAACAGGCAGACTTTCTAGTGGTTATGGAGCCACACCTCCTCGCTAGCAGGAGCCTGTTTCCCAAGCTCAAGGAGAACGCCACAGTACTGGTGAGCACGGAGCGCAGGCCAGAAGAGGTTTGCAAGATGCTTGAGATAGTAGACAAGAGTTCCCCTAGGGTGTACACGGTTGATGCAATAAAGGTGGCTGTTGAGACGATCGGAAGGCCCATAGTGAACACTACCCTGCTGGGTGCTCTAGTTAGGGTGCGGGAGGGCCTAGTCGACAAGAGCTCTCTAGAGAGGGCTCTCGCCAACAGGCTTTCTGGCGAGATTCTAGAAAGGAATGTCGAAGCTCTTAGAAGAGGTTATGAGGAGGTCATTGGACCTTGAGTGAAGAGCTGCAGAGGCTCCCAAAGTGGTTTGAAGTACCCATTGGGGGGGTTGTTAAAGAGCCTGGAAACACCGTGAGGCTCGAGAAGAGCGGGTGGAGAACGGAGAGGCCCGTGAGAGACCAGGATGCCTGTATTAGGTGCAGGCTGTGCTGGATATACTGCCCAGATGCGGCCGTTCTAGAACTCGACAAGCCCTACACTACCACTCGGGGGGTAAGCTACAGCGTAACCTACGAGTTCAACTACGAGTTGTGCAAGGGCTGTGGAATATGCGCCATGGAGTGCAGTGTAGGGGCTATAAAAATGGTGCCCGAGGAGCTATAGAATGATTGGAGTCGCACCCAAGGAGACCTCAAGAGGGGGTCTGCTAAAGGCCCTATCAGCAAACGAGGCAGTTGCCGAGGCAGTCAAGGACCTTGACGTTGACGTTATCGCAGCGTACCCCATAACACCTCAAACTACGGTTGTCGAGAAGCTTGCAGAGTACGTTGCAAACGGTCTTTTGGATGCAGAGTTCGTTCCCGTGGAAAGCGAGCACAGCGCTTTAAGCGTGGTACTAGGAGCCTCGGCTGTAGGTGCGAGAAGCTTTACGGCCACTAGCAGCCAGGGGCTAATTTACATGCACGAGATGCTCCATATAGCAAGTGGCCTCAGGCTCCCTATTGTGATGAGTGTCGCCATGAGAGCGCTATCGGCTCCAATCAGCATTTGGAACGATCACTCTGATGTGATGAACGTGAGGGACTCGGGCTGGATAATTTACTTTGTCTCATCGGCTCAAGAGGCATACGACACGACACTCATGGCATACAGGCTAGCCGAGGATCCCAGCGTCTTGCTTCCAGTGATGGTAGCCTACGATGGGTTCATAGCGAGCCACACCATAGAGCCTGTTAGCGTAGAGGGTAGAGATGCGGCCCTGGACTTTGCGCCAAAACGGGTGACATGGGAAACGCTCGACCCAAAAAATCCAGTTACAATGGGTGCGATAACATCGCCAGACTACTACTACGAGATAAAGTACCAGCAGGTAGACGCCATGAAAAAAGCCCTCGAGAGGGCAAGGGATGTTGAGAGAGAGTTTGGCAACAGGTTCGGAAGGGGCTACGGACTCGTCGAAGGGTACATGGTAGAAGATGCGGAAGCGGCACTTCTGGTAACGGCATCGTATTGGGACAACGTTAGAATCGCTGTTGACCTCGCCAGAAAGAAGGGCCTGAAGGCAGGGGCTCTAAAGCTTAGGCTGTACAGACCATTTCCAAGAGAGGAGCTTCTAGACTCTATCAAGAACCTGAAGGTCCTGGGGGTTATAGACCGTGCGATAAGCTACGGTGCGACGCCAAGCGGGCCCCTAGCGGTAGAGATTATTGCTGCAATACGCGAAAGGTCCAACGTGGCGGTTCAGAGCATTGTAGCCGGTATCGGACAGCGCACGGTATACATAGAAGACTATCTCAAGCTCTTCGAAAGGCTAAAGGAGATTGGCGACCGTGGGGAGAGACCGGACACAACGCTGTTCTATGGGGTGAGGGCCTGATGAGCTTCAAGATAAGAACCATTAGAGACATTCCAAGAGAGGAGCTCATTGCTGGAGGGCACAACCTCTGTGCAGGCTGCACTGCGGGCACTATTGTAAGGCACCTCCTCAAGGTTGCCGGTAGGAACACTATCGTTGTAACAGCGACAGGCTGCGTGGAAGTGTCAACAACACCATACCCGTACACCTCGTGGCATGTACCATGGATTCACGTTGCATTCGAAAACGCTGCCGCTGTTGCAGCTGGAATAGAGTCTGGAATTAAAGCTCTCGCCAGAAAGGGCCTGGTGGATTCGAAAGAGAGGATCAACGTGATAGCTCTAGCGGGCGACGGAGGGACGTTCGACATAGGCTTTCAGGCTCTAAGCGGCATGCTCGAAAGAGGACACAGGGTCCTGTATGTCGTCTACGATAATGAGGCCTACATGAACACAGGCATACAGAGGAGCAGTGCAACCCCCCCGGGAGCGTGGACGACGACAACTCCAGTAGGTTCCAGACTTCGAGGGGAGCACAGACCGAAAAAGAGTCTCATCGATATTGCAATTGCACATAGGATCCCCTATGCTGCAAGCGCGAATCCGGCCTATCCCGTCGACATGGCGAGAAAGTTCGAGAAGGGGCTTTCGGTTGAGGGCCCAGCCCTGGTGCACGTCCTCATGCCCTGTACCACCGGGTGGAAGTTCGAACCGAGGTACGGGATCAGGATTGCAAGGCTCGCTGTAGAGACTGGCATGTGGATCAACTGGGAGTACGAGAATGGAGCGTTAAGGGTTACTGTCAAGGTTCCACGCAGGAAGCCCGTTGAAGCGTACCTAAGAATGCAGGGTAGGTTCTCGCACCTCACGAAAGAGGAGATCGAGGAGATACAGAGAATGGTGGACCTCGAGGTCGAGAGAGTAAACAAGCTTGTTGGCGAAACGGCTATAGGACCTGTAGTGAGAGACTACTAGCCGGACAGCTTTTGCGCTGGGAGCAAATAAAGATGCAAATCCTACGAGGTTTGCAGCCTCTTCCTCTCCTCTTCGAGCATGCTCTCGACTATCTTGAAGAGCAACCTGGGGTCCGCCCTCTTCTGTGTTTTCTCCATAGCCCTTCCCACTAGGTACTGAACGGCCCTTCTATTGGTTAGCGCGTCTAGAACAGCCCTCTCATTCTCCTCGAAAACCTCTCTCACAACCTCTCTCAGCAACCTCTCGTCTCTAAGCACGCTCCACCCTCTCTCTCTAACAATCTCTTCGGGATCCCTTCCCTTGAGGAGTTCGGGAACCATTTCCTTTGCCATTTTAATTGTGATTTCGCCTCTTTCGAGCATTACTACGACTTTGGAGGCGACTTCTGGCGGTATCTTCTGCCACAGCAGCGACGGGCTCTCCTCGGGAATCCAGCCTAGAAGGTCGTTTACAATGTAAGATGCAACCTTATCGCCCTTAACCCCACTTAGCTGAACAACGCGCTCGTAGTAATCGGAGAGGGCCTTCCTAGAGACGAGCACACCTGCCAGGTATGGGGTTAGCTTGTGCTCTTCGATGAGCCTCTGCAT
>Ga0105154_1000187_pt1 | contig 27774 bp, 26 predicted proteins | sample SSWtaG_FD_89672 | JGI IMG/M metagenome (GOLD analysis project Ga0105154, IMG submission 89672) | Hot spring microbial communities from Sandy's Spring West, USA to study Microbial Dark Matter (Phase II) - SSWsed_matched | ecosystem: Environmental > Aquatic > Thermal springs > Hot (42-90C) >... | reverse complement strand
GGCTGGGATAGGTGGGGAAGGCCGGTTGCGAGCCGACAATACATAGATGCTCTGAGCGTTCGAGGAGTCAGGTCTCGAGGACTCTTAAGCTCGTTGGCATTGAGATCGGAAACCTCTCTACCGCAAGGGATCGCCTCCAGCGTGCGCGACAGCGAGACTCGGGAGCCAGACCGAACGCCAGCATTCATTACCTGAGAGCTCTAAGGGCAGGCGGTTCGTTGCGTGGAGGCAGTCAGGTACGTGCTGTACGGGCTAGCGAGCCGCACCACAGGAGCGGTTCAAGCAGATTCCAAAGGCGGTAGGAGACTCGCTGCAGAGCACTGATAGAGCCTTAAGGCAACACCCTCCAACGGTCTGCCTACAAGTTTCAAGCAGGCGTCCGGAACGGTCATTTACGTTTGGAAAGCAAGAGTATCGAAATGCTTGTAATGGCTGGGTGGCACCCATTACGGTAGTGGTGAGAGCTTTGCTTGAACCGAGGTTCCTACTAGCAACATGCGCCACGGCCTTTGTCATCACGCTAGCCTGCACTAGGGCTTGGATCAGAGTGTCTTCCAAGATGGGGCTGGTTGCAAGGGATCAAAACAAGCACGGCGACCAGTATGCTGCGGAGTCTGGTGGTATGTGGGTTTCTGTTGGCTCTAGCTTTGGACTCATGCTGCTCGTTGCCCTCTACAGGTACCTTGAAGGCTTCTACTACCATCTCGAAGCGCTGTTTTCGCTCACGGTAATCCTGCTCCTTTCCAGCTTTCTCGGATTCATGGATGACCTCCTGGGGTGGAAGAAGGGGCTTAAAGTGTGGCAGAGAGTGGCGCTCATGGGCCCTCTGGCCCTCCCCCTGGTCGTGATCAAAGCTGGCACCACCAAAATGGAACTACCGCTTGTAGGCGTGGTAGACTTCGGCCCGCTTTACCCACTGCTGCTAGTGCCAATAGGGGTCATTGGAGCCAGCAATGCATTCAACATGCTTGCAGGCTACAATGGGCTCGAGGCCGGAATGGGCTTTTTGCTAATGGCATTTGTAGGTGCCTATGCAGCGCTCAAGAACCTAGACTACATTGCATACGCCTCCTTAATCATGATGGCATCCCTCCTAGCATTTCTAGTCTACAACTGGTACCCGGCCAGAGCCTTTCCGGGGAACAGCCTAACCTACGGGTTTGGAGCATACTATGCCGGACTGGTCATTCTCGGCAACTTTGAGAGGTTCGGAGTGCTGCTCTTCGGCCTCTACTTCGTAGAGCTTCTACTGTTTGTTAGGGGGCTCTTAAATGGCGTCTACAAGGAGAACTTTGGAAAGCCCAGACCCGATGGTACGCTCGAGCCCCCCTACGAAAAGTCGTATAGCGTTACGCATCTTGCAATTAAGGTTTTGATAGGAGTGAGGGGATACGCTACGGAGAGGGCCGTTGTGCTACTAGTACTGCTCCTCCAGCTCGCCCTCGGAGTGTTGCTTCAGGCTCTAGTCTCAATGGGCAAGTTGTAGAGCCAGCATTCTGCGAGTGGCACCATTGCCCTCTACTATGACTTTACAACCTCCATTACAATGGCAGGACAGACCCTCCGCACTCCCGGAAGCCCTGAAAGCTCTTCGTGAATTCTCGCGAGCTCCTCGTTGCTTCCAGCAACTATTTCGGCAATTAGCGAGTGGTCTCCAGTAGTTATTGCAAGATACCTAACATAGTCCTTGCTCTTTAGGAACTCGACCACCCTAAATAGGTGCTCGGAGCTAACATCGAGGCCCGTAAACGACGAGACCCTATAGCCTAGCTTTGCAAGGTCTACCTCAATGGTATACTTCTTTATTACCCCCTGTCTCTCAAGCCTCCTGATCCTCTTTAGCACCGCAACATCGCTTACTCCAAGCCCTTCGGCTATTTTAGCGTACGGAGTTCTGGCGTTTTCTCTAAGCATTTTGATTATCTGAACGTCTTTTTCATCTAGCTCCTCCTGCCTCTTAACCAATGCCGATCGACACCTTGAAGCGTAGTCGTTCTAGGCGGTCTCAAAGGCATCTGCCTTCAGGCTGCTTTGGTCGAGAGGATACAGACTCCACACTTTGGCCATATGTTATTTTAGAGGCTTTAGTGGTATATATGCACAGTAGTGCCTCGAATCCGAGCACGTCCCTCGCGCGCCTAAGCTCGAGGCATTTAAAAGCGAGAGGCAATTAACGTTGGTAGGCCGTGCTTGCGTTTCCAAAGCGGGATAGGGGGAGGCATCGAAATGAAGAGAGCGGGAGCGCCATTAGCGCTAGCATCGAGATTGAAGTACGGCGTGATTAAGCCATTCGACCCCTGGAGCTCGCCTCTCTGCACGTGTCCCCCCAAGCTGGTTGTCAACCCCTATACCGGCTGCGGGCACGCGTGCCTTTACTGCTACGCCACAAGCTACATTGTAAAGCCATTTGAGCCCAGACCCAAGAGCAGGCTCCTGGAGAGGCTCGAGCGAGACATTGAGATCCTGCCCGAGGACATTCTGGTAGAGCTCTCTACAAGCACGGATCCCTACCAGCCCCTCGAGTCGCGCCTTCAGCTTACGAGGAGAATGCTGTACAGACTAGCGCTCAAAAGGCTAAGGGTTCTCATCACGACCAAGAGCCCCACCGTAGCTAGGGACCTAAGGCTACTACTAAAAATCAAGCCCAGAGTTGCAGTTGCAATAACCATAACAACGCCGGATCCGAGAGTGTCTAGAATTATAGAGCCTGGTGCCCCCTCCCCTCAAGAGAGGATAGCTGCTGTCAGAATTCTTTCTCGAGAGAAAATACCGGTGGTTGTGAGGATAGACCCTATAGTACCGGGCGTTAACGACAGGCTCGAGAGCGTGAGGCACCTCGTGAACTCTGTGGCGAGGGCTGGAGCACTTCAAGTTACGTGCTCGACGTTTAAAGCGAGACCTGACAGCATAGCCAGACTAAAAAGGGCCCTCCCACGAGCTGCCGGTAGTCTCGAGCACCTCTACCTCGAGCGTGGAGAGCGCGTACAGGGGTACAGGTACCTCGAAAGAGCTCTGCGCCTCCAGCTTCTCAAAGCAGTTAAAGAGATCGTAGAGGAGGAGGGAATGGCGTTCCAAACCTGTAGAGAGGGATTCAGTTCCCTGGACACTCCGGGCTTTGCGTGCGACGGCTCGACCTTCACGTTCGAAGATGTTTGAGCTCTCGACCCTCGCTCTACTCTCCGAGTACCACCACGAGGACGCGCCTGCTTCTAGGACCGTCGAGCTCTACAAGCAGGAACTCCTGCCAGGTTCCACGTGCAATTCTTCCATTTACGATAGGAACGGCTCTAGCAGAGCCTATCACCGCAGATGCTATGTGGGCTGCAGCGTTGTCGTCCACCCTATTATGCTCCCACGTGCCATTGAATGGAATGTGCTTTTCGATCCAGTGCAGGATATCCTTTTTAAGTCCAGGCTCGTCCTCGTTCAGGACAATGGCAGCGGTTGCGTGTGGAGCGTGAACCAGGCATATGCCGTTCTTCACGCGGGACTCGAGAACCGCCTCCTCGACGAGATGCGTAACGTTGATGACCTCTACGCGCCCACTCGTTCTAACCGTGAACTCTTTGAAGTAGAATGCCATGCACTCGCACCTCCAGCGTTAAGTAAAGCGATATTTAGTGCGTGTACACCCCACTAGAATAAGGAGGAGCACTACCTCATATATGGCTGGTGGGGCGTGGCGGTGGGAAGGACAGAGTGCTACCCGCAGGTTGGCGTGGGCGTTGTTGTTTTTGACGAGGAGGGGAGAATCCTACTGGTCAGGCGGGGAGGCAGTCCGGGAAGGGGCTTGTGGAGCCTGCCTGGAGGAAGAGTCGAACCCGGAGAGAGCATATTCTCGGCTGCTGTGAGAGAGCTCGAGGAGGAGACGGGAATCTCCAGCGAGCCCGTGGCCGTAATTGACGTTAACGAGCTAATGGTCTACGATGCAAGTGGAAGGCTAGCATATCACTACGTTCTGGTTGACGTTCTGGTCAAGTCCAAATCGCTTGAGGTCAAGCCTGGAAGCGACGCTCTCGAGGCGGGGTTTTTTAGTCTGGAGGAGGCCCTATCGAAGGGGGACTTGAGCGAGAGCACAAGAGCATTTCTAAACAAGCTGAAAGGGAGCGGGACGTGCAATATCGTGCCGGCAACTACCGTTAGAGTGGAGTGAGGGTGCAGGGCACGCTCAATCGCAACTAGCCTGACTCCTGATTTTAACAATGAGAATTCCCGTTTTTTCCTGCAAGGAGAAGCTTCCATCGCCTAGAGCAGAGCGCGCCACGCCCTCGATGATCCCCTTTAGCTGCTCCTGCTTGATGCTTGAGTTTGAGGGAATGGCGACGAGTATGTTCGTTTCCCCACTGGCCTCAATCATGACGTTCTTTCTATCAACAAGTATGCTGACAAGCCTTACGAGAAACGTTTTCGGGTCTAGCTGCAGGTTGCGCGCTGAGGCTAGGAGCCATAGCGTCTCTCCAAGCTCCCTCCAGTTTTGGGTTTCCTGTGAGGGCTGGAGCTTGAAGCCCACTGCGAGAAGGCTGTTCACAAGGGCGAAGTCGACTGCAGCCTCGAGGGGATCCCCGTAACCCAGGCTTTCAATGTGAAGATACGATTTGATGAGCCTGTTGGTGAGGCTGTAGAGACTCGTTTTATGCTTTCTAGCAAGCTCGGAAAGCCTTTGAGCTAGCTCCACGTCGGCCGCAAGCATTCTCCTAGTAACGGGCACGGCCCAACCACCAGGACGCTACTCCTCTTTCACGTAGTGTAATATTGCAAGACCTGGAGCGAGCTCCTCCTTCTCCTTGGTGTAACCAAGCTCCCTCAGGAAGCCATCGATGATTCTCACGCTAAGCTCTATGGTCCTCCTTGCTCTGCCCTGCACCACCACGGCTATCTTTATCCTCTTGCCTTCAGTCTTCATTGCTATTTCGCTTGCATCTGGAAACAGTACTGAAAGCAGACCCTTTATGTCGCTTTCCGAAATGCTATTGGCCAGCGTGTAGACTGCGGCGATGTTCCTGCCTATCTTCACAGCCTCGCCGAAAACGCTCTCGCCACTGCACTCCTCTAAGAGCGAGTTTAGCAGCCCAACCGGTATTAGGGTGAACCCAAGTCTCGAAAGCTCGCGCATGGCTTTGTACTCCTTTTCCAGTTTTTCGATCTCGCCGTTCGAGAGAAGCAGCAAGTTGCTTCCGTGGTCTGCAACCTTGTTGACGAGGTCTCTAAAGGGTATTCCGAGACTCTCGCTTGCCCTTCTCAGCTTCTCTATGATGTCCACTCTCATGGGGACAAGCTTTGCGCGCTTTCTGGTCTCGCTCATGAGCTCTAGCCTCCCCTGACCCTCATGTCGCCCTCCCTGCGATTTGGGAAGGAGGTCTTAGAGGTGCAAAACTAGCCTGCCTGCTCCCGGAATACGCTATCTCTTTATGTGTCTACAATTATATATTGGTTCTCTCGCTCAGCCCGACTCTAGCAACCTTGATTGTAACAAATTGTAATAAGCAGTGGTGTGTAGCTACAGAGCAAAAAAAGGATCAGCACGCCACCCCCTGCAGCTAGAGATGCTTCGAAAGGCCTAGGGAACCCCATGGCGGCACAGCATCTACCGAACGCTGTCGATGCCCAGCACCACTACGAACTCCAGCTCGTCTCCTGCTGGCAGTGTTCTAGAGGAGTTTCTCGAGTCGACGCGAATCATTGAAGGGAGGACGTCCCCGTTTTGTACCGCTCTACTGCACGTCCAGACCTGCAGCCTCTTGTTGAACTTCCAGAGGTCCTGCATCGAAGCCTCCAGGCAGCTCAATCCCTTTAGGGCGGTTAAAATGCATCGAGGCTTGCCAGAGCCCCGACTCCCCTCCCTAGAGAATGAGAATAAAAGTACACGATGCGAATCAGGAAGCGTGCCTCCAGCCCCTTCCTGCTATTCTATTCAGCGATCCGATCCTCCTCTCTCCTGGACCGAGCTTCTTCAGTACTTCTGGACAGCAGTTCTACAAGCCAGCGATTTTTCTTGGTCGCCGAGCGAAGTAGCACCTAAGAGGCGAGTTTCCCATGCATGCCGACTGCGACATGTAGCTCTAAGGAAGCACACTCGTGGGAGAGGGCAGAAAGCAGTTGCGATGGTAGAGGAGCCAAGCAAGAGACCCATTCCAAAAACCCGCAAGGCGAGCGTGGCTTCCAAAACGATCGAAGAATCTAAAGGAGCCTGAATTTTTGTTTAAAAAAAGTCTTGAATTTTTAGCTGCTAGATGCCTCGGGTCAGGCGGAGATCTTCCTGCTGAGATAGAACAGCGTTGCTAGTGCAATGATAATTGCCACGATGCCCAGTGCTATTGCAGCCTGTGCCAGACCCCTTGCTCCAGAGACTGCCTCAACGCCCTCTCCCAGCTCTCTTAGCTGCTCCTGTAGGCTGCTCAGCTGTCCCTGCAGGCTGTCAAGGGTCTCTCTTAGGCTCGAAAGAGTTTCCGAGAGATCGCCCACCTGCCTTTCTAGCTGCGAGACTCTCTCCTCGACGCTCCTCACCATTGCTGGCACGTCGACTAGCATTATGAACTCGCGCGTAACGCTGGCAGTCTCTCCCCTGGCGTTTGCAACGATCTCCAGGGAGCACATTCTGTCCACGCCTAGCTTCGGGATGGCAACCCTTCCAACATAAGCCCCCTCGGCTGCACTATATGCTAGCGTGAACGCTATGGGAGGCAGTCCCTGTGCCTCTCTCAGCGGGTCCGTTAGGTAGCCCGTAACGGCAGCGTCCGTGATGGCCTCTCCTCCATAGGCTACCAGTGCCCTTACCTCCAGGGTTCCACCCTCTCTTGCCACGCCAGCAAACGGCTTCCCATCAAGCAGAATGCTCTTTATAGATACCGTTAGCTTTGGTACTTGTAGCATAATGGCCACGTCTACGGTAGCTGGCAGGTAGGTTATCGCTACCTGCTCCTGTGCTGGCATGTAGCCGGGAGCCTGTACGGTAATGAGGTACGTTCCGGTCTCCAACACCTCAACGGTGAACTTGCCGCTTGCATCAGTGGAGGTTATGGCAATGATTGCCGTGTCCTTGGTTACCATTACCGTCGCGCCGGCAACGGGACCTCCTAAAGCGTCTGTCACCACTCCCGCTATGGTGCCTTTTGGCGATACAAACTCCACTGTAAACACTATCTCGTCAAGCGTTGCGGTATCCTTTACGGTCACGGTATACGTTCCGTAGGGAATCTGCCTCGTGGGCTGAGGGGGAAACCTCATGACCTCGATCGTAAAGGACCCATCGCCACCTGCCCTAGCCTGACTCAGAGCGACGAGGCCTGCAGGCCCCTCGACAGTTACCGATACCAGGGCGTTAGGCGTCGCTGAACCCGTTACCACCAGCACGTCTCCTGGATAGTATGTCTGCTGGCTCGGGGCGGCGGTCAGGGCCATGGCTACGGGTGCTGCTAGCAGCACTGCCGCCAGGAACGCGACCACTAGTTCCAGCGCTTTCTTGCCCATAGCTCGTTACACCCGTTCACACATTAGTTTGTGTAGGATTTAACCATTTACCTGTACGGTATGTTTTGAGCGTGCATGTGCCCACGGCACATGCACGCATGTGGGATTTGGGGTCCTGGAGCGATGCGTTCCAGGACCCGTATTCCTTGGGGGAGCGTGAGTGATTTAAAAAACAATTTGAGTTCAACTATGCAAAGCTGTTTGGTGCCGCTAAGCCTATCCTACGGTTACCGTTAGCTCTAGAGGCATCTCTGATAGTGGCAGCCTGTTTGCAAGGTCCCAGAAGAACACCCTGACGTTGAAGGTTCCGCTTGCTGGTGGTATCCATCCAATGCTTGTCACAGTAGACTCACCGGGCGCTATTACGACCCTACCGTAGCTAACGCTTACCGGTATGCCTTCGGGCGTGTATGCTATCAGTATTACGTCGACAGTAACGCTTCTAGTGGTGTCCGTATTCTCTACCGGTACCTGCACGAGCATGGGCTTGCCGGCTGTGGGCACTATTGGATTGCCCTGAACGTCAGTAAAGCTTACCTCTTCCGGTGCGGGCGGCACCACTGGCGTTGGCGTCGTGAAGCCCACCTGCAGCGTTATGCTGAACGCCCTCTCCTTGCCCTTGGCATCTAGCGGGTCTACGTACTCGATCTTGAGGACATCGCCTACACTGAAGAACGGCGGTGGGTTCCTGCTGTCAATCGTGAATGGCACTCTGAACACTCCGCTGTTCACCTCGGTTTCAACGAGGGATAGCCTGACTCCAGCTGGATCAACGGGCTGTAGCACCCCGCCAACGTTCCTCCAGCTCGTTACTCTCACCTCAACGCTGTCTCTTGCATTTGGATTCCTGTTCTGGTCGGGATCCTCCACGTAAATCACGATGTCCTCGCCGTCGTTGTAGAACGGCTTCCTTGGCTCGACCCACACTTTGGCATCCCACGACCTGACGGTTATCCAGTAGATTAGCGCCTTGTTCTTGGTCCCATCGGATGCCACGTAGTCAATTGCTCTTATTACAGTCCTGTCTGGCGCCGTCACCTCTAGGATTCCGTTGGTTGGATCTGCAGTATTATTGTATCGAACCTCGATCTCCGCATCTCACAGTCCGGGCCTGCCCTCGACGCTCGTGAACCCACCGACATAGAGCCCGGCGAGCAGCTCGCTCCGCATGTACACCTCGTTACCCGGCCCGAAGGTGTGCGCGCCGCTCTCCCAGTCGAGTACTAGGTCCGGATCGTAGTAGTAGATCTCGAAGGTTCCGTATGGAGCTACTTCTGGAGACTCCTTCTCGGCAGTGCCCACCCAGATCTTGGCGTCGTGCGCAATGACCCTCACCGTTGCGCTCGTGACTGCAGACCTCTTGGCCGTTACTGATGTCTGCTCCGTGAACTCGTCGGAGTAGGATATCACGAACTCCGTTGCGGGCTTTGCGTTGTCGAATGGTCTGTCGGCGCCTACTCTGAACACTCCCCTGAAGACTCCGGTGTTCTTGCCGGTTTCTGTCAGCGTGGTGCTGTATTCACTCCCTCCTATCTCGACCCTTACCACACAGGACTCCGCACTTGCGCTGTCCCTGTCTAGATCTGGCTCGCTGAGCGTGATCTCGATGTAGTCTCCCATGCTGACGACAGTAGCGTTAACGCTTATCGCGGCGGTGTGTGGCAGTATCTTGGCCGTAGCCTTGTACTCGTTGCCCTTGTAGCTGTAGATTGCTTCAAGAGTTGCACCGGTAGCCAGGTGGGGCTTGCCCCCTAGACTGGCTGCAAGGTCGATGTCCCCCTTGCCCTTGAAGATGCCCGTGTTCGGTCCGGTCTCCTCCATATTGCTGCCACTGATTGTGGTTAGATTAACCCGGCTCCCGTTCCACAGCACAATCCTTATGGTAACGTCGTCTGTGAGCGTCTCCTCGATTCCAGGCATCTGGTTCTCGTACACGTTGGTGATCGTTACGTGAACCTTGAACGTGCCGTCATTTGGAAGCGGGTACTCGGATCTGTCCAGGCTTATCGAGATCTCCGGCCTGACTACAGTCACTGTGGCGGAAGCGGTTGCATCGCTGTAGCTGTCGGTCCACTTGAAGGTGAGCTTGGAGCCGTCTTCAAGCCCCTGTTCGATCCACGGTAGCTTGAACGTGGCCTTGAACCTTCCGGGCTCGACCTCCTCGAAGAACATGAAGAAGGCGGTTGCAGCCCTAGCCGTTACCACCATTCCGTCTGGATACCTGATCTCTACCTCCAGAGTCCCGCCGTTTCCAAAGCTTACGGTAATGTTGTCACTTCGAGCTACGACCTTGCCGAAGCTGTCGGCAACGCCGTCGCCCTTGTCATTGAGGTCCCTGTCTACCAGAGTGATCGTGACCTCGCCGAGTGGGAAGACGCTTGCAGGCTCGACGGAGATTGCGGGCTTGTAGGTTGCAACGGGAACCGTGACCTTTGAGGTCGTGTAGTTGACCGTTGGATCCTGGTACTCTACGGTAACCTTAGCGGGCACGTCCACACTCGAGAAGTTTATGTATAGCACGTCATTTGCATCGTCTACAGAGGCAGAGGTGTTGTACGTTAGCGGCACCCTCTTCGTGAAGACTCCAGTGTTTTTGCCCGTCTCCTCGAGCTCAACGACTATATCACCAATGTGTGTTCCATTTACTTCCAGCGCAACGCTAACACTCAGGTAGTCCTTGCTTGCGGTGTCAATGTTGGCATCGGGGTCTGCCACCGTGATCAGGAGCTCGCTTTCGAGGCTAACGACACTAGCTGCTGTCGGGTCTGTGATGAGGCCCTCCGTTGGCTTTATGACGAACTCCACTGACGGCTCCTCCGTGACATCTGTGTTGTTCACCTTGACTAGCGTTATCTCGACGTGATCGAGCGGCACCACACCCTCTAGCATCAGGCTCGTTAGGTTAACGATAACGTAGCTGGTTCCAGCCGCGTCTTGTGTAGTGCTATTGTACACTATGTTATACTGAGTGACAAGCGTGTCGTTAAGGGTCTGGAAGATATCGCCTAGCTCTATGGTGGCAGTAAAGCTTGCGGTGTTGGGCCCCGTCTCATTGAGTAACGATGCGATGTCAAAGCTCGCAGGCCCTATCTCTGTACCGTTCTTGTAGACTAGAGTGAAGTTTAGGGTCACGCTTATCGTATCCCTTGCTGTGGGGTCCTTGTTGTAGTCCTGGTCGTAGAACGTGATGTATATTACTGTGTTGTTGAATGGCGGCACCTCGGCTCTGTCGAGGCTCAGCCTGCCCGTGAACTCCTCGAGCGTTACGTCAGCAGCTACCGTTCCCGTGGGTCCAACGTACTCGAACGTGAAGGTCGTGCCCACAGGTCCGATTAAGGTGTAGTTCGCTCCCTCTATCAGTGGATTCTGGGGAGCCCCAGTAGCAGGTTCTATATCAGGTCCCGCGTCTCCGATAACATTGAAGTAGGCAACGAAGATTCCGCTCGCACCTATCTCGATGAGGTCTGCCGAGCCTATTGGCGTGTTGTCTGCGTAGATCGTAATGGTGACGCTGCCCCTTCCCCTAGAGTTCGCATCCGTGACCTTAACCTCGAGCCAGCTGTCCGTCCAGATCCTTCCGCCGTGGGGGTCGGCAGAGGTCGAGATGCTTGGTGCCTGTGCCTGCACCGGTGCGGGTACCGTTAGTGCTGGAAGCGCCAGTAGGAGTAGTAGCAGAATGGAGGCCGCTCTCGTCCAGTTCATTTTGCAGTCATACCTCCAGATTCGTGCTCGTTACACTCCGGTCGTGATTGAAGCTATAAGACCTCTCGGTATATAACGTAAACGACAACACGTGTATACATTGCTGTCGTGTGCGCAGCTTTGTAGACATTGGTTCAAAGGGTAGAGGGGTGCGCGCACCAGTGGCGTGTGGGGGCGGGAGACCCGCTTGCAGGCAGCGTGGGGCTGCTGGTGAGCGCCCTATGATAGCAAGCGTGCTGGTAGTCGGGCTCCTACCACACGATGCAGGCAAGACCACGGTCTCCGAGGCTCTGCTGCGCGAGGCCCTTGCGAGAGGCCTGGAGCCCAGCGCCTTCAAGCCTGTAAGCGCATTCAGTGGGTGGTACCAGTTCGAGTACCTGCTTGAGAGCGTCGAGCTGGGCGCGCTGGTGGGCGAGGATGCGTGCAGGCTCCACAGAGCATCGAGAAGCAAGAGGCCCATCGAGATGGAGGCTCCGGTGGTGACCCTGCTCGTGCCCCCGGATCCCAGCGCCCTCGAGTGGCGCCTCTCCCTCTACGAGAGGGCAGTGGAGAGCGTGGCACTGCAGGCAGTGCTAACGAGAGTGACAGCGTGCAGGAGGGGCCTCCCCTCAACATCGTACTTCCTCGTGGAGCAGGCCCTCAGGAGAACGACACCAGCCCTACGGCGGCACGTTGAAAAGCTCGTGGAGAGAGTCAGGGTCGAGCCCCATCGCATCGCCCCCGAAGAGCTTGCAAGCCTTCTCGAGGGCCAGGCCGCGCAAGCCGCAGACGAGTGTCTAGAGTGGGCCAGGCTCGAGGGAGAGCTCCTGGTGGTGGAGTCCTACAACAACGCGCTGGCTCCCACCAGGGGCTCGCTGAACGTCACCGCCGTGGTCCTCGTAGCGCCAGGCAGGGTCGCCGTGTACTCCGGTTCGGAGTACGTGCGGGCGGCGCAGGCTGTGGGGGCTATCGAGTTTCCGTGGAGGTCTACCACGGAGAGAGTGGTGACGCTGCTGAGGCCTAGCGCCTCCCTCGAGGTGGAGCCCATGCGCAGGGTGGGAGAGCTCGAGCGTGCTACGTGGGCCGAAAGACTGCTCGACGCGATCTTGATGGTGTCGGAGAGGGAGGTCGAGGCGGGAACGCAGCTCTAAGGGCGCAGAGCCATCGGGGCTACCGTTGCCTTCGCGCGAGCTCTAGGAGCACGACCTCGACCTGCGGCTCGGTGCTCCGAAGCTCGGCCGCGTAGGAGGACCTTCCCTCGACAGCGTGCTTGAGCGATAGAACGGGGTTCGTGTTGTAGTAGAGCACGAAGCCATCGGAAAGCTTCGTGTAGCCAGCGAAGCCAACGTCGTTCTTGTGGGCCCCGGTTGCGTCAGTCCACAATCCAGCACCATCGGAAAGCACCACCAGCAGGGGCACCTCCTGGCCCCTGTACCACAGATTCAGGGTGAGCACCCCTCCCGCATACCCCGTGGGCCAGCTGTAGCTCCAGCTCTGCGCGCAGGAGTAGAAGGGCGAGGGGGATGACGCGGTGAGCGAGACCCACAGGTCGGAGTCCAGCGTGAACTCGAGCGCGCCAGCCCCTTTGAGGGTCGATTCGATCGTGGCCCTTAGGGACTCTGAAGCCCTAGCCGTTCCGGGACTGAACTCTACGAACTCGAGCCTCCCGCTCTTGCTCTTCACGAGCGTGCCGTTGTGGTAGACCTCGATTTCATAGCCTGCCGATGCTCCCCAGTAGAGCACTCTCCTGTACGGGAATGGACAGGTCCCCCGGTACGTCTCCAGAATGTACTTTATGTCGTAGACCTTGACCGATATCCCGACTGGAAGCTTTAGGGCCAGTCGGTTGGAGGAGAGCATGCCGTCGGTTTCCTCCACGAAAATCCTGTAGGAGTCCTGTGGGCCCAGCACGCCCTGCACTATGCCAGTAATTACGACCTCCTCGAAGTCGATGTCGCTCGAGCGCTTGGACGGCAGGGCGTCCAGCCTCACGCTCCCTCCCGACTCGAGCAGCAAGACGACGGTGTCGCCGCTCTTTAACGCCTCGTACGCACCTCCGGTCACGAGCGCTCCACCCGGCTCTGGGAGGACGCAGGTGCTATCGAGCCTCTCGATTTGACCGCTCCTGCGAATTACCAGTATGCCATCGACCCTCGAGGCGTCTAGACCCTCAACCAGAACACCACCGCCCCTCTCTACGGTCCTGTAGGCGGAGCCTGCTAGGCGGCTCTTGGCCCTGGCCTCCTCGAGCCTAAGCATGCTCTCAATAGTGCTGGCCTCCCTTCCGGCAACTGCAGCCAATAGCAGCACCCCAGAGGATATGATCATGAAGAGAGCAATTGATGCTAGAACGGCCGACACCCCCCTTCTCGACCTAGGGGCCACGCTTTCACCCCCAAACATCAAGAAAGCTCCTTATAAAAGGGGCTATCTTCTAGGTGGGTGTGGCGTCGTGAGTGCAGGGAGGGTCAGGGCGCTAAGCAACATCGTGGCCGAGGCCATAATGGTATCGATTCTGCTCTCGTGGATTGCAATTATAGCTGCAATCGTAAACGTGAAGGCCGCAGTCCTAGTTGCTGGACACAGCATTGCAGTTCCAGAGCTTCTCTACTGCAACTCCACTGCCTGCATCCTGAGGGTGATTGAGGGGGGCGAAATAGCATTCGATCAGAATATCACCCAGGCCTTCGTGTTGCTAAACGGCAGCCTCGTTCGATTGGAGAGTCCAGCAGCGCTCAAGGCAGGGGACATACTGGTGCTATCTCCTAGAGGCGGGCAGAGCCTGCTGTGGTTTGAAAGCGGAACTCTAATGTACATTGTAGACCTAGAGCGCCAAGAGCTCAGCCTCGTAGGCTCGTGAGAGCGAGAGCCCTATCGCGAGGTGTCGAGGCCTGCGCCTGCTGGAGTGGCAGGTCCCCAGGCCCTCGGGGCCTGCCTACGTTAGCACCTCTTCGAGCCTCCTCTCCTCGATCGCCCTCTTTATCTCTCTGGCTATTCTCCTACCCATGCTCATAGGTTCGTCGTATACGAGCCAGGTGTATGGCGAGCCGTGCACGTAAAGGTTGGTTCCAGCAACTATTCTAGCCGAGAACTCGAAGACGTAGAAGTCGCCATTGCTGTCGTACGCCCCCTCAATGCAGAAGGGGCCTATCAGTCCTGGAGGCACCAGTCTTTTGGACGCCTCGACAAGCCTCTCGCCAATTTCGAACATCTCCTCTAAGAGCGACTCTCTGAGCACGAGTGGCACGTTGCCAACGACCAGGTAGGAGGGCTCTGGACCCGCCTCCAGCTGAATGCGGGCCGGCAGCCTTCCAAGGCCGTCAGCACTCGTCTCGTACCTCCTGTCGATGCCCATTAGCTCGAGCTCGCCGGTGAGCAGCGAGTAGAAGAAGTGGGTGTAGGCGGTTGCACCCACTACGTACTCCTGGATGAGCACGTCCTCCTCGCTGAGACCGGCAGCTTTAAGCTTGGCCCCTACCTCTTCTGGTCTCGATGCGAGAAAGTACCCCCTTCCCCCCTTCGCTCCTGGTAGCTTGACTATGACCGTTCCCTCTACCTCGTCGGCACTCCCGTACACTCTAGGCACTTTGACTCCAGCCTCGCGAAGAAGCCTCTCTTTGAGCTCCCTGCTCGCTTCCCACCGCAGGATGTACTTGTTGCCGAAGATCGGCACTCTGAACCCTCTCTCGAGCGTTTCGAGGTCAACGTACTCCACTAGGGAGCCGTGCGGCACTAGTATGGCGTTTAGGTCTAGAAGCCTCTCCTGAACCTCGGGTAGTGCGACCTCGGAGAAGCTCTCGACGATGAGCATCTCGTCTACTAGCCTGCCAAACCTGCGGTAGAGGCCAGCCCTCCTCCTAAGGCACACCAGCGCGGTTCTGAACCCCTCGTCCTTGGCCCCCTTGAGTATCTGGAGGGCCGAGTGGGAGCCCAGCGTTGCGATCGCAACCCTCGACGGGTTCACGTTCGGCACCCTACGTTATTACATCCATGATTCTGTTTCTCTCTATAGCCCTCTTTAGCTCCATTGCTATCCTCCTGCCGGTTCCAACGACAAATCCGTGCTTGAACTTGCTGTAGGGCGACGTGGTAATTAGCACAGGGCTTCCGGGAACCCTTGGGGAGACGTCGAAGACTACTATGTCCAGATCTGCCGTGACGGCACCCTGAAGGGCAAACGGCCCTATGATGCCCGGCGGGTACTCCCTCTTGGTCGCTTCGACGAATCTCAGTCCTATGTCGAAGACCTTCTCTAGCAGCGACTCTCTTATCGTTGCGGGCATGTGGCCCACCTCTATGTTCTGCAGTGGCACATCGATGTCGAGCTGCTGCTGGGCCGGGAGGTTGACGAAATCGTAGAGGTTCGTCTGAAGCCTCCTGTCGATTCCTAGGAGCTCGAGCTCGTCGTCGATTGGAGAGTAGAAGTAGTTGAAGTTGAAGTACGTGCCTAGCACGAACTCCTCTATGACGGCACTCTTCAAGCCCTCCTCGCTTATCATGCCTCTCTCTATTCTCTCCCTAGCCTTTTGCCAGAAGTCCTCGGGGCTCGAGGCCGTGAAGAAAGCCCTCTCGGTTCTCCTTCTGGCCTCCTGCACCTTGACTATCACGAGCCTATCGATCTCCTCTGGAGACCTAAATCTCTTTGGCTGCCTGATTCCAGCCTTCTCGAGCAGGTAGTACTGGTTCCTCGGGGCCCACCTCTCCTCGGTTCTCAGCATGGCCCTGTTGCCAAAAATGGGCACCAGAAACCTGTTCTCGATGTCATCGTAGGAAACGTAGGTAGTGAACGACCTGTTGGGCACGAATATCGTGTTGAGCTCTCTCAGCCTCTCCTGCACGTCCTCGTTGACAACGTGAGCGAACCTGTCGAGGACTACAACTTCGTCGCACAGCCTCCTATAAGCGAGATAGGCCCTCTCCCTCCCCCTCTGGCACACGACCACGGTCTTGAACCCCTCGTCCTTGGCCCCATCCATAACGTCGAGGGCAGAGTGGCTCCCTATAACGCCTATGTGGATGTCGTTCAAGTCGTACTTCTCGACTACCTCTACGAGGTCGTTTCTCGTAATCAAGCCACATCACCAGGCAAAGAGACGATCCCGCGAGTGGCAGGCTCCGGTGGCGAGGAGGGTGCGGGAGGGCTGCATGCCACCTTGACCTCAGAGCAGAGCTCAATATAAGCGTTGGCAGGGAACAAAATAAAGTTGCGAAGGCTACCCTCCAACAGGTCAAAGTGGTTTGCAACAAGCCAATTCTTCAATTCTTCCACTTGCAATAGCGTGTCTGGTCGTTTTACCGTGGACAGCGTTTCAGCCCTCTTACACGCTAGCGTTGACGGTTTTTCAGGGGCTGCTGTGAATGTATTCGCTCGTTTGGGTGTCTTGTATTCCCCTCGCCTGCACTAGGGATGCTGAGGCCTGCGGGGGCACGCGAGAGGCACTCCAACGGCTCTGGAACGGCTGCGGGAGGGGAGGCTGGGGCCTAGCGGGCTCTCGTGCGTCTGTCAAAGCGACGAACATAAAAACACTCAGGGTATACGCGCAGGCGACCATTTGGATGTATTCTATCGAAACGCTCAGGAAGCGGTTTTAGCCTCCAGTGGTGTGGAAATCCTGCGCCTACCGTGCTGTATCGACTTTTGGGCGCTTCAAGCCCAATTCCAAGGGCTTAAGTCGAACGGCGTACCAATTTTACTCCTGCCCCTTGGAGAACGAGTGTATCTCTTCGAGGATAATCTTCAAGACCTCAGGTATGGCAGCTCTTACCTCGTCTGATAGCTCGAGACCGACATCTATTCTGCTTGGCTCTATGCCTATTACAATAACCTCCTCGGGCAGGCTATAGGCTCCTTCGCCCAGCTTTAGGGCGGTGGCAAAGTCTAGGTGATGCATGGAGGTCATTCTAAGCACGTTTGTTTCGTACTCGAAATCTCTAAGGTTGAAGCGGTAGATCGTTCCGGGCTTACCCCCTCCTCTAACAGCATCTACTATTATCGCTTTGCTTGCACCCTCCATCAGGCTTAAAATTTCGAGACCCAAGGTCGCCCCATCGTAAACTTCAACGTAAGCTGGCAGTTCGAACCTCTTCAATTCACTAACCACATGCACTCCTACGCCCTCGTCGCTGAGGAGGAGGTTGCCAATTCCGATAATCACCAGCTTCTTTCTCGCGCTCTCCACGAGCATCACTAGGGGCTTCGGCTTGTTTTCACAAGAACTTTTAAGAAGCGAGGTGAGGGGAAAAAAGCCTGCACTATTCTGCCGACAAGGGCTTGTCCAGGGGGAGCAGCAGCTCGCCCACTACGCTAATAAGTGCAGCTAGGGCAAAGATTCCCACGGTGAACAGCGACTCCATTGCGCTTGGCACGTATACTCCGTGGGGGGTTCCCGGCAGCACCGGTGGAATCAGTCCTCCTACGATCATGATGTACCTTTCAGCAAAGACTCCCGTGAGAACCAAGAAGGACGCTGTGAGCAGTCCTGGTAGCGTTTTTCCGATTCTGGGTATAATCAGATAGGCTAGCGGAACTACCAGCCCGAGGATTATCTCAAACGACCAGAACTCGAACGAGAGGGGCCCCCTTACTACCGTTTCAACGGCTTCGTAGAGATGGGGCGACGTGCTCCAGGCCTTCACTACGTACTTCCAGCTAACGAGGAGCAGGTTTATCGCGATCAGCAGGGCGAGTAGCCTCCTTAAGTCAAGCAGTACCATCCTTACTTTAGGTTCCATTTCCCTCCTTCTGGCCCAGTGTGCTATGATTGTTGCAAGTATTATTACGGCTATACCGGAAGCCACGCCCGAGAACATAGCGTGTAGTGGCATAAACGGACCGTGCCACAAGGCTCTATGCTCTAGAGCGCCAAAGATGTTGCCCAGGTTGCCGGATGCAGACAAGCCGACCACTAGGGCCACGAATCCAACGCCCGCAGCGAGCCTTAGATCCCTCCTTGCTGACTCCTCTGAGGTGTCGAGCGTCCCAAGTGCAAGCAACCTGTAGAGGAGGCGCTTCACTCCAGTCGACCTACTCGCTATTAGAGCAAAGTCTCTTCTGAATATGAGTAGAGCCGTTACGACTAGGAAGATGAAGTAGACCGTGTATAAGTAGATCGACCACAGCATCGGCGAAGATGTGTTTACGTGTCCGAGCATTGCGTAGTAGAATCTCTCCGGTCTCCCTAGCTCTAGAACGATCACTAGGAGCCCTACCAGTATGGTTACTATTGCAAGCCATATGCCCCGCCTGACGATGGGCTCGAACCTGTTCAGGTTGAAGACCACGCTAAGCGAGACCAGCACACAGAGTCCGGCGGTCGAAACTTCGACGAAGAAAGCGTAGATTGCTGGCATTACCCCCCAGGGAACGAAGATATCGGTGTTGGTGCTTCCGGGAACAGCGTGTATGACGTATGCCGAGTAGAGTCCGAGAGCTGAAAGCAGGGATAGGATGAGCATGCATGCTAGCAGCCTTCGACCGATCTTTATCTCCCACGCCACTCCATCTCACCCCAAAATATAGTACCAAGTCGGCCAGGTTCCAAGCTCGGACCTTAGAACAACAACGCTCCTTTTTGCAGCTAGGACGTGGGCAATTTCGCTGTTGGGATCCTTTAGGTTTCCAAATATTCGTGCACTGAATGGACAGGCTTCAACGCATGCTGGTTTGAGTCCGGCATCTATTCTTTCGCGGCAAAAGTCGCACTTAGCAACAACGCCTTTCGGGAAGGGGTGAACGGGATGGGAGACGTCTTCCTCAATTGGTACTCTGGCGAGATACGGGCAGGCTGCTGCACAGTACTTGCAGCCTATGCAGATACTGTAATCGACATCGACTATTCCATCACCTCTTTTGTAGGTTGCAGCTACCGGGCACGCATAGAGGCATGGAGGGTACCTGCAGTGCATGCAGCTTGCTGGGAGCGTGTAGTCCCTCCCGTTTATCTTTACGGTCATTATCTTGTTGAAGAAAATGCCTTCCGGTAGATTGTTTTTGTGCTGGCACGCCGTTACGCATACACCGCATTTAACGCACTTCGTCAGGTCTACTGCCATTCCCCACAGAACAACCCCTTCGGCTTGCGATGCCCTCTCGAGAGCCCTAGCTCCACTTGTGATGGTCGCCCCGGAGAGAGAGGCAACAAATGCAGCAGCCATTTTTATGAAATCCCTTCTCCTCACTCCTCCACTCAACCGACATCACCCTTGTGACGATGGACTCACACGTTGAGGGAAAGCGTTTTGGTCGCAACAGCCTTGCCCTTGGGGATCAGAACGTGAACGGCACATGCCGAGCACGGATCGAAGGATCTGACCACCCTCAGTATGTTTAGCGTATCTGTTTCTGAACCGGGGCACCCTATCAATGCCTCCTCGACAGGCCCTCTCTGGCCCCTCTCATCTCTGGGCGAGAAGTTCCAGGTCGTCGGCACGACGCACTGATATCGTGCTATTTTGTAGTCCTCTATTCTCACGTAGTGGAGCAGAGCACCTCTAGGTGCATCCCACAATCCAAACCCCTCAGCCGTCCTGGGAACCTCGTAGTCGTTGTAGACCCTCGCTCCAGGCCTCAGGTCGAGAATCATTTCTCCTAGGCTGTCCATAATCACTTTCGTCTCCTCCAGCCTTGCCAGCAGCCTGTCGAGTAGAGATGCTCCGTGCTTAGAGAGCGGCTTGTAGTATCCTGAGATAAGCATTCTCGCCAACGGTCCTACCTCGCATGGCACTCCATCGTACCTCGGCGCCTTGCACCAGCTGTATGCTCCTGGCTTGCCGTAGTGGGGCTCGGGTGGAATCTCATCGCGCACCCTTCCACCACTTCTATCGGTATACCATGAGTGCTTTACGCTTTCTGCTATCTTGTCGACATCTAGGGGCCCCCTCTCCCCCCTTATGATTACTCCTCTCTTGAAGAGCATTTTATCCGGGTTTGTCGGGTCGGCTGGGTCTGGCAGGAATCCGTATGCGAGGAAGTTTCTAACGCCTACCCCAATGTTCAGCAGCACGTCTACAACGTCTGGGTGCTCTGCCATTAGGTGGGGGATGAACGTGTTTGTAAGGTAGTCGTAGATTGCGTAAAAAGCTTCCTTCGCCGTTAGATACCTGTTGTAAGCAGCCCCGATCCTATCGGTCGTGATCTCTACGGTCGCCCCTCCCGGAACGGTTGCCGTTCCGTGGGGAACCTTTCCTCCAAACATCGCTTGTATTTCGTGAAGCGTTCTTTGAAGCGGAATGATGGTTGAGCGAAGCAGCTTGTAGTATTTTTCAACGTCGAGTTCGAGTTCGCGTGGATGCGGTTTGCTGGCCAGACCGTAAACACCGTAATCGGGTCCAGCCAGGATGGTTAGGTGGGCTAGGTGGTCCCAAGCGTTTTGAGCTGCCTCTATGATGTTTCTGACCCTAACGCCATTTTCTGGTGGGATCACTCCCGCAGCGTCTTCCAGGGCTAGGAGGGAAGCCATTCTGTGAACGTCGTGACAGACGCCACATATTCTTGAAGTGATCGTTGGAGCGTCCCTCGGATCCCTGCCAATGAGGATTATTTCGATTCCTCTGAAGAGCGAGATTTTCGTCCAGGCATCCTTTACTACTCCACCTTCTACCAAAACCCTAACGCTTGCGTGTCCCTCTATCCTCGTTAACGGTTCGATCTTGACTTCGGGCATGCTTCCACCCCTACCCCTCCTCTACCGGCTTAGCTTTGTAAGCAGCTACGGCCCCGGCAGCGGCGGTTGCAGCAACGAGTCCAGCCAGCACCCTCGAGTCAATAAATGAAGGCTTTTCCGGCGGAGGAGTCAACTCAACCGGTTTGAACTCGGTGTAGAAGGGCGAGGTCGGGAGGTCTGGGAAGTCTGGATGGACACACGCACAGCACGGTGCATCTGCCTGGATGCACCAGTTTACCCCACCATTCCACTTTCTATATGGGCAATCAGAATACGCGATCGGCCCTCTACACCCAATTCTCACCAGGCACCCGCTTTCACCTGGCTTCGTAGCAAACCTTCCCTGCTCATAGTACTGTCTCCTCTGGCAGTTGTCGTGTATGAGCTCTCCAAAGAACAGCTTCGGCCTGCCCAGCTCATCCAGAGGCACATCGTATCCCTTCAGCACAGCGAAAAGCGTTAGCAAGATCCAATCGGGGTGAGGTGGACAGCCGGGTATGTTTATCACGGTTCTCTCGGGCAGGATCCTACTAACCGGTCTGGCATTTGTCGGGTTGGGACGGCCGCCTGGGATCCCTCCGAAGGAGGCACACGTGCCAACAGCTACTACGGCTTTAGCCCTCATGCCCAGACTCCTAACCCATTCTTCAAATGCTATGGGGGTATCATTCACTTCTCCAACCGTGCAGAAGCTCCCTTCTGGAACTGCCCCCTCAACTATTAGAACATCTAGGGGAATCGCTCCGTTCTTGAATGCAAATAGAGGCTCCAGAGCCTCCTCTCCGGCTGGAAGCATAATCGTCGGGTGGAAGTCGATCGAGAGCCTGAACCTCTCAATGGCTTCAACCAAATCGGGATGCGTGCCCTGCAAAAGTGAGATCGTGCAGCCAGTGCACCCCGCGCCTTGAAGCCACGCTACGCGAACTTCCCCTTTAGCAGCCTTTGTAAACGTCTCTACCACATCCGACTTAAACGCCTCTATCATCTCTGCCTCTAACGTGTCTAGCTTGTTTAGCGTCGCTGCTACTCCAAGCATTGCGACCATTTTGAAGAACTCGCGCCTGGTTAACCTCACAAGCAACACCCCAGCATGTCTTCCTGACTCGGATGTCGCACAGGAGGCTGCAGTTTTTGCTTGGGATTAAGCACGCTCTTGAAAAAAGAAATTCTGAAAAAGGAATCTACTTCTTGAATCCAGTCCAGCTAGGTGATGACTGAATAACCTAAAACGCTATACTCATTATAAAAGGTTACTAATAGCGTTCCACCGGAAAACCTTATAATACCCGAAAGTGATGCGGGGGGTGGGATTCGAACCCACGCAGGCCTAAGCCAGCGGATCTTAAGTCCGCCCCCTTTGTCCTAGCTCGGGCACCCCCGCACCACAATGAACCCAATGCCTTTACTCTACTTAATAATTGCTTACCCCCCTTTTCACCTTACCGTTCTCTCGACTTTTCGCCTCTAACGATCAGGTATATGCCTGCTATGGTGGCTAGCATTCCACTTGCGACCTGCAGCTGTGGTCGCTGGTCGAGAACCAGGTAGGCCAGTACTGTCGCTCCCGCAGGCTCTCCTATCGCAATTGATGTTACGGAGAGCGTTTTGAGGTACTTGAGCAGGTAGTTCATGGTCGTGTGGCCACCGATCATGGGAACTACTGCAAGGAGAGCCAAGTAGGGCCATGAGCCCTTTGGGGGAATCAGGCTACCCTTCGTGAATGCAGCGTAAGCAAGTAGCGTAAGGGCGGCCGATGCGTACGCTACTAGGGTGTAGTCGACTAGCTCTACACCGCTTCTCCTGAGATGCCTGCCAATGCTAAAGTACCCTGCAGCCAGAAACGCTCCCAGAACGGCAAGCGACGATCCAAGTGCCCACCGTTCGCTCAGAGCAGCAGTTTTGCAGCCAGGAAGGAGCATGTAGAGAGTTCCAGCCAGCGCCATCAGAAAGCCTATCGTCTGAAGTCTGTTGACACGCTCCTTCATGAAGACCCTGTCTACGAGTGCCGATATTCCGGGGTACCACACAACCAGAGCGGTGCTTAGTGCGACTGGAATCAAGAAGAGGCTTTTCATCCAGACCAGAAAGTGAAGGCCAAGCAGCACTCCAGACACCATGCTATACGCATCGAAGCGTGGCATCCTAGCCCGCCTGCGGTATGCTATGCCTCCGAGAAGCACTATCACCGTGCTAAGCAGAACGCGCCAAAATGCTGCTTGGAGAGCCGTAGCCCCAGAGAGTAGAACGAGAATCGAAGACACACTTATGCAGAGCCACGCAACAGCCAGTAGGAGGTAGAGGCGTACCGGCAGCAGCCTTCTCACGCCCGAGAGGGGGGCCTACATGTAGGGCTCGCTACCCCTTCTCTCGCCAGCATCTCTAGACGCAGCTTCCTCCAGCCTGCTCAGCTCCTCTTGAATTCTAGCAGCCTCGGCTAGGAGCTCGTCGACCCTAACGCTCGTTCCAAGCAGGCTGTTGAGCCTGTCAACCGCCACGGCAGCAGCAGCGGGATCCGGCGCGTCGGTTTTAGCATAGGGTAGTAGCGCTAGTGCTGGAACCCCCAGGACATCAGCAAACATCAGCTGCAGGGCAAGAGGCCCTACTATCAGCAGGCCTCGCTCGAACTCCGGGTCTCTAGGCACCGGACCTTGATAGTAGCTATTGGCAAGCCATCTAAGCTGGTCTTCAGGGCCTCTTTTGAGCCTGCTGTCGAGGCCCCCTATTAGGTACACCGTTTCAACGTTCAAGTCCTTCAGGAACCTCGTTACCTCCCAGACGTAGTCCACCCTAACTCTCTCGTCTGGAATCTCTCTGGTTGCCACGGCAAGTAGCCTCTTCCGCCTGTCAACATAAATCTCGTATGGATACACTAGACCCCTGTCTCCTCTAAAAGCATACTCGGGGTGGTGCTTGCTCACCACTATGCCTACCCTGTCCATTTTAAGCTCGTCTACGAGGTGAAGCACTGTTATAATCCCCACGGCACCAAACCCCTTGTAGCCCACCACCGCCCTGTATCCCGGCTCGATCCAGCTGTCGTCTTGGAGAAACACTCTAACGCTGTACGCTCTTCTCATCATATGCAAGCCTCCTCCTGACCCTAGCTACCTCTCCACGTTTTAGTCCTTTTAGCTCGCGAGCTCCTAATAAGGACTTTCCAATTGCAAGAAGCACATCGCTTTCGTCTACAATGAAAACCTCATCGCCGCGCCTCACGTCACCCGTTACTGCCTTCACTGCAGGAGCCAGAACGGAGCCTCTAGCGTGCTCTAGAAACACTCTCCTGTCGACCACGATTCTCTTGCAGCTCTTGTCAACGTTTTCAAACACGTGCCTTGCAGAGTACTCGCTTAGCGTTATCGTGCCGGTCTTCGGGTTCACGTAGAAGAACGGCTTGTCATCTACGAAGAACACTCTTGGCAAGCCTCCCGAGTACCTCGTTACGTAAAGCCTGCTAGAAAGCTCAACTGCAAGAGCTCCAGCCCCCCTACCAAACTGGTAGTTCAGCACGGAGTACAGGAAGGCAAGGTCATCGCTAGTGGCCCTGTGCTTCACGTCTGCCACGCTCCTAGCAGGGGTAGTCTGTACTGGCAGAACGTTTTAGAAACGCAAGCCGTGGTGAAGTGGTGGACCGGCCGGGATTTGAACCCGGGACCTCTGCCGTGCGAGGGCAGCGCTCTTCCAGGCTGAGCTACCGGCCCTCCCGCCTCCAAGAACATCTAGTAGGTACCGTGAAGCTTATAGGCTTGACGCTACGCGGCGGAACGGGAAAAGCCCTTTTCTCGCAGGGCCCAGCACTACAAGCACCGGTTCCCGACTCTACAAGCACGTAGTGGGGAAACGCCACATATGTGCTACAAGAGCGCTTGCCCTGCACCCACTCCCTGATTTAGGCTAACCACCGTTAAATTAATAGTAAGGCTTAACCATTGTTAGAGGAGCTGGAGAGCGAGGACCAACGTTGTTCGAGGGCCCGTCGTCTAGCCTGGTTAGGACGCCGCCCTTACGAGGCGGAGGTCCGGGGTTCAAGTCCCCGCGGGCCCACTTCTCGTGTATAATAGGCAGGGGATTACGCTAGAAGGCGCTCCGACACGCCTCCAAGCCCTCTATTCGAGAGTTCTCGTCCGCTTCTCCTGCACGCCTCTGGCTACGGTGCGGAGCGCTTGCTCGAGCCTTTGCTTGCAGACGCCGTTGATGCAGCGTCATCCTTAAATAAAGTCAGGAAAGCAGAAATCTTGGTGTGATTTGCTATGGGTGAGTTGAAGAGCTCCTTCAGGCTCGAGTCGGACATCTTCGCCGACACGTTCACGGTTGGAAGCGATGGCCTACCGGAGTTCAAGGCCTACCTTCCAGGAGAATGGGTCGAGGGCGAGAGGGGCAAGATCGATGACAGGACCCCTATTGACGAGAGTGTGCTTGCTAAGGTAAACGTTCTCTCGGAGCGGCAGGCTCTAAAGGGCCTGGAAACGCTCTACGCTAAGGGTAGGTGGGAGGCTAGAAACACTCCTGGAGAGAGGAGACTCATAATTCTAGAGAAGGCAGCAGAGCTTCTCGCACGGTACATTGACGAGCTGACGGAAGCTCTAGTGTACGATGCTGGCAAGACCTACGAGATGGCAAGAGGGGAGGTCAAGGCGAGCATCGACAGGCTCGAGAAGGCAATGCTCGATCTGAGAAGGTTCTCTGGAGACTACATTCCGGGAGACTGGGACAGCCACACCATTGAAACAGAGGGGTTGATTAGAAGAGAGCCGTACGGTGTTGTGGCTTGCATCATGCCATTCAACTACCCGCTCTACGATACCGTAATGAAGGTCGTGGCATCGTTCATTGCAGGCAATGCAGTAGTTCTCAAGCCATCGCTGCTAGACCCCATACCGCCAATACTTTTCACGAGAATACTCTTGGAAGCAGGACTCCCGAGAAATGCCATAATGCTCGCTCTAATGGACGGACCCGACTTCGGGAGGATCCTTCCAGATAGAAGGATAGGTGCCGTGCTACTCACCGGAAGCAGCGAGACGGGAAGGAGGGTTCTGGCTACGGCGGGAATCAAGAGCTACCTGCTAGAGCTTGGAGGAGGCGACCCGGCAATAGTGTTGAGAGACGCAGACCTAAACGAGGCAGCAGAAAACATCGTGAAGGGCATTATCAGCTACTCTGGCCAGAGATGCGATGCCATAAAGATCGTTCTCGCTGAAAGGCCCATTTACGACGAGCTTAAGAGGCTTCTTATCGAAGAGCTAAAGAAGCAGGCTAGGGTGGGCGATCCAAGAGACAAGAACAACACGGTGGGCCCGCTCATAGCTAGAAAGCCTGTTGACGAGATGGAGTATGCAATCAAGGATGCCATTGAGAAGGGCGGCAAGGTGCTCTACGGGGGCAGGAGGCTGGGTCCCACGTACATCGAGCCCACTCTGATCGAAATTTCAAGAGACAGGGTGAAAGAGCTATACGCGTTCCAGAAGGAGGTCTTTGCACCTCTAGCACTGCTCGTTGAGGTCGAGAGCCTAGATGAGGCCATAGACATCGCTAATAGCAGGCCATACGGTCTCGATGCCGCAATCTTCTCGAAAAACATAGAGTGGATTAGGAGAGCGGCAAGGTATCTAGAGGTGGGAGCAGTCTACGTTAACATGTTTCCAAGACATGGAATCGGGTACTACCCCTATGGTGGCAGAAAGGACTCCGGCATAGGGGTCGAGGGCATAGGATACAGCATAGAGCACGTTAGCGCGTACAAGAGCATAATATTCAACTACAAGGGAGCGAGAGTGTGGGAGTACACAATTTGAAGCGCTCTTTTAAAAACGCCGCTCTGAAGCGATACGCTAACCTACGGGCTCGCGGCGCTGGGCCTTCTCGAACCTTTCAGGGTGAAGGGAAACCTCTAGGACAACCCTATCCCCGTCTTTTAGACCTAGCGCCGAGCGCAGGCAGACTGGAGCCACGACCTCGATTACGTTGCGAGAGTGGCTCGTTCTCTCTGGTATGACAATGGCAGCAGGCCTGTACCTGTTTACAGCTGCGGGAAACAGCTTGGCACCCCCATACTCTCTCTTCTCATCTTTAAACCCGGGCACTACCAGCTCGCTTTTTAGGTCGAGCAGAGATCTCTTCCATATGCTCTCTCCCAGCAGGCGAATGTTCAGGGTTCCAGGATAGGGCTTGAATCCTAAAAGCCTCTCGAACATTGCCGAGTAGTAGGGGTGGCCCACATAGTACCTGCCCTCTCCCAGACCGGACACCACCATGCCCTCTAGGATTAGCTTGTCCCTAGCGCTTTCAATAATGGCCTCTGCGAGTCTCGCGAACCCCTCAACCCTCTCTAAACCTAGCGGCGTTATCTCGATGAGCTCTCCCCGGCCTGTAATGCTCCTCGTTATGTAGCCCCTCTCTTCGAGCTTTCTTAGCACTCTCGAAACGCTCTGCTGGCTCAGGCCCGTGAGCCTCGAAATTCTCGCCTGCGTAGTCCACGCCCTCCTCCTGCCGCCCATCGCGATGATCAAGAAAGCCAGCAGCTTTGCCTCGCTATAGTCCATGGCGCGCAATCCTCCTGCTTAGCCTATCGGCCTCCGCAATTATGTCGGTGTGCTCGGGCTCTATGATCTCGCCTACAACTTCGAGTGCCCTCTCAAGCGTGAACCTGTGTCCAACACTAACGTACAGCTTCCTCCCACCCCTTGCTAGCACAGCGCCTAGAATCTCGTTGTCGTCAACAATGTAGGTTCTCCCTCCAATGCCGACCTCCCTGCCGACGAGCTTGCTCTTTGCAACGCCCACTGTCGGTATGTCTAGCGCCACGCCTAGGTGTGTGGCTATTCCAGCTCGCCTTGGATGGGCGTAGCCGTGGCCGTCGACTATAACGAGCTCTGGCCGTAGCGGGAGCAGGTTGAGTGCGGCAACGAGGGAGGGAAGCTCTCTGAATGCAAGTAGGCCTGGAATGTACGGGATCCTTGCGTCC
>Ga0105154_1000186_pt1 | contig 27844 bp, 25 predicted proteins | sample SSWtaG_FD_89672 | JGI IMG/M metagenome (GOLD analysis project Ga0105154, IMG submission 89672) | Hot spring microbial communities from Sandy's Spring West, USA to study Microbial Dark Matter (Phase II) - SSWsed_matched | ecosystem: Environmental > Aquatic > Thermal springs > Hot (42-90C) >... | reverse complement strand
GGAGATCAGCCCCGACGTTCTCGGTTACGCGGAGCTCGTTGAAGAGAGGAAAGTCGCTGACGAGAAGATGGTCTTCGTTGAAGGATGCCCCAACCCGAGAGCAGTCAGCATACTCGTCAGAGGCGGCCTCGAAAGGGCGGTGGATGAGGCGGAGAGGAACCTGGTCGACGCGCTGAGCGTGGTATCCGATGTGCTAGAGGAGCCTTACGTGTTGCCCGGCGGCGGCGCGCCCGAGGCGGAGGTGGCCAAGGAACTTAGGAAGTTCGCTGCCCGTCTCGGCGGTAAGGAGCAGTTAGCTGTAGAGGCCTTCGCTAACGCTCTAGAAGCGATACCCAGAACCCTTGCCGAGAACTCTGGACTCGATCCAATAGACATGGTGGCCGAGCTGCGCGCCGCTCACGAGAAGCCGGACGGTTGGAAGTACGGCGTCGACGTGTTCGAGGGCAAAGTGGCGGACATGTGGGCTATGGGCGTAATCGAACCCTTATCAGTGAAGCTCCAAGCGATCAAAGCGGCAACCGAAGCCGCGACTATGATATTAAGAATCGACGACATAATAGCCGCTTCGAAATTAGAGGAGAAGGGTAAAGAGAAGAAAGAAGAGAAGAAAGAAGAGAGCGAATTCGATTAAAAAATCTTTATCTAATTTCAGTTTATTTTTATCCATCGTTTTATTTTTCTACGTCCGCTTTATCCCGATCGAGATTATTGGAAAAGGTGCCGCGGCCCGGCGGCCTCCCCCGAGGGGGCACGCGCGGGCACGCACCAAAACGCCCGCCCGCGGCTAACCCCAGCACCCCCCGCAACACGGCCACCCCGCCTTAGGGCCGCTCCCTTCCGGGCCTAACCCGGTTCGGCGGTGCGGTGGTTCGACCCTCCCTCCGGAGGGTCTACCACCGGTGACCGTCCACGGGGACTGGGGCTTCATAGCCGTCGAAGCGGTGGCGCTTCGGTGCGCTGCGCGTACATATCCTCGGGGTTAACGCCCCCCGCCGTATGCCCCGTTTGCGGTGCAGGGGAGGGGCAGCCCCCAGGGGCTTTTCCCGCCGGGCGTTTCTTATGCATCTCCGCGCTTAAAAGCGTAACGCGCTTGTAAGATCTCGCGGCTACGAGTCGATCGCTAAGTTTTTGACCTAGCTCCCTCTTTATACGAGAGCGGTCAGCCGGTGGGCGGGTGCCGGATCCCTACGGCAACGGGGGATCCGAGGAAGCTCCGCCAGAGCTGCGGGCCCGCGCCGCCGCAAGGCGGTGGGGGGAAGCCCCAGGCAACGGCGCAGAAACGCACCCCCCTCTCGGCGATGAGCATGATGCGGTAAACCTCCGGTAACGGAGGCTTTCCCGCTGAGGAGTTTGGAGGGGAGGGTGAAACGGCCGTCCCGCGGGTCAGGGCCAAGCAGGGCCTGTGAGGTCCCGCAGCGAGGTCCGGGTAGGCCCCCAGACGAACCCCGCCTAGAAACAGAAGGCGGGCTACTACCGGCTGACCGCTCCAGCTTGCGTTAAGCTGAAATACCGCTCCAGCATTCCTTTGTTCGAGGACGATGCCGACGGCGTTCGTGCTCATCAGTACAGACGTCGGTGCGGAGAAAGAAGTGTTGGAGAAATTGAGAGAGCTCCCAGAGGTCGCTGAAGCGCACGTAGTTTACGGTGTATACGACCTCGTAGTGAAAGTACGCGTTGAACGACAAGAGGATCTAAGGGAGGTTCTAACAAACAAGCTCAGGAGAATGGAGAAGATTCGGTCTACACTAACGATGTTGGCTGTAGAAGGCTTCGAACGCTAGTGGATGCCGCTACAAACTACATCTAAAACACGAAACTTTGCAGTCCCCCTTCGAAGTCGCAGTAATAGGGTGACGCGAGCTGGAAACAGCAAACATCGTGCACATCGGTTTAGACGATACTGACAGCCCCTACGGGTTGTGCACGACTTACACAGGGTCTATCCTGCTGCTCGAGCTGTTGAGAAGGCGGATCCCGCTGGTGGATTACCCGTACCTGATTAGGTTGAACCCTAACGTCCCGTTCAAAACGCGCGGCAATGGAGCGGTGTCCCTACATATCCGCTGCGAAGACGGCGCCGTAGAAGAGATCGAGGAAGTGGTCGAAGGCGTTCTGGAAGCATACAGCGAGAAGCACGCTAAAACCGATCCAACCGCGGTGATAGTTAGGGGTCCTGTAAAAGAGTTAAGAACCGTGTACCGGCGCGCGCTCGCTGAACTCCTAACCCCCTCCTACGTTGAAAGCCTCCTTAGAAAACTCGATGCTCGCGTAATTGGCGGTCGCAAGGCTAGAGGGATAGTGGGTGCGGCGGCGAGCGTCGGTGCCTACAAGCTGGAAGTTTACACCTACGAGCTCCTGCTCTACACAACACCCGGAACCCCAAAGCCCGTGGACAAGATGGAGGACGACGTCATCGAGCTCGACCGGTTGCTCAGACCCTTAACGTTCGCCAACATCGATTACGCGTCTTCCCGCGTGCTGGCTACACCACGCGGTCCCGACCCCGTGATAGCTGGCATCCGCTCCGCAAACCCCATCATCTTATCCTCGATAGCTCGCAGGCTAGCTGAAAAGTGGAAAGCCGCATTCTCTGTCGTCTTCAAGACGAACCAAGCTACAGGTTGCCACCTCTCAAGGGTAAAAAACATGGGCGAGCTAAGACCTTACGACTCCACAGTCGTCCGAGGTCGCGTGGTAGGTCCACCTACAGTGTTAAAGGGTGGACACGTAATTCTCAAGCTCGTCGACGCTACAGGGGAGGTGGCGTGCGCCGTCTACAGCGAGACTGGGTTGCAAAAACTCGCTAAGCTGTTGCGCGATGGAGATTTGATAGAAGTTGGCGGGGGGGTTCAACCGCGCAGCCACGGCCTCACACTGAACGCCGAGTACTTACGCATTCTCGAAACCCCACCGCTCGTCAAGCTCGAGAACCCGCGCTGTCCACGATGCGGAAGAAGGTTGAAATCGTCCGGGAAAGGCAAGGGCTTTAAATGCGAAGTATGCGGCTTCAAGACCCCCTCATCGGGAAAAATCGAAGTTAAGATACCGCGCTTCCTCGACCCGGGTCTTTACTTACAGCGACCGCTAGCTTACCGCCACCTATCCCCGCCGGCCGAGGTTCTTGGAACGCCTCCTCTGCCGGCGCCCCCTATACCGGAGCTCGTAGTGTGGCCCCATCCAGCTTAATAAGGTGAGATTGTGAAGGGTTGAGGAGGTGAATAGAATGGTGCTGCTGAAGGTGCTGGGCGGAGGCAGACGAGTTGGGAAAAGCGCGATACTGTTAGAGGGCTCGAAAAACAAAGTTTTGCTGGACTATGGGGTCGATATAAGCGGCTCCGAACCCGAGTTTCCGATGCATGTTAGACCGCGCGACTTGGATTTCGTGGTGATCACACACGCACACTTAGACCACAGCGGTGCCGCTCCGCTCCTCTACGTTTCTGCCAAGCCTAAACTTTACTGCACTGCGCTCACTCTCGAGTTGTCGGACATTTTGATAAGCGATTTCCTCAAACTATCAAAGTACTACATCCCCTATGAGTACGGGCAAGTTGAAGACATGAAGGATGGTACGGTAGTTGTGAACTGCGGAGACGAAATTGAGGAGCGGGGTGTCAGGTTGAAGTTCTGGAACGCCGGCCACATTCCGGGTAGCACAATGGTCGAGATCGAGATGGATGGTGAGACTATTCTATACACCGGCGACTTCAACGCCGTATCAACCTGCCTACTAACTGGAGCTGACCTGGATCCATTTGAAAACGCCGATGCCGTCGTGATGGAGGGGACCTATGCAGCATTTGACCATCCTCCACGCGAGGAAGTGGAGCAAGCTTTTGTGCACGATGCGCTTGAGGTGCTGGAATCCGGTGGGAACGTCTTGGTCCCCGCTTTCGCGGTTGGTAGAGCACAGGAGATACTGTGCGTGTTGGCAAAGTACGGGGTTAAGTACCCAGTCTACGTAGACGGGATGGCTAGAAAGGTCAACAACGTGCTGCTAGAAAACCTCAGCGCGCTACGCGACCCGGAATTCGTTGAAAAAGCTTTAACCTCGGCAATCCATGTGGACGGCCGGCAGGATAGGAGGAGAGCGCTTGAACACCCATCCGTGATAGTTTCACCTGCCGCCATGCTGAAGGGAGGGGCATCGGTTCATTACGTGAAAGAGCTAATCGAGGATCCACACAACGCGATCTTCTTCGTTAGCTACATCATACGCGAGACCCCCGCCCGGAAGCTCCTCGAGACCGGCGTGCTAGAGCTGGAGACCCTTAAGAAGCGCGCAGCCGCTAGGATAGAGTGGTACGACTTCTCTTCGCATTGCGGGAGGCGCGAGCTACTTAAGGCGCTCGAGAGGCTCAATGACAAAGCCAAGTTGGTCGTAGTCCATAGTGAGGAGGAGGTTGGCAAGGAATTCGTCGAGAAGGTCGCAAAAAATTTTGCACTTGAAACGCACTTCCCAAGCGAAGGAGAGACGGTAACGCTTAATTGAACTACGAAAACGCTTATTAGCGCGGCGCGAACCATCGGCCGGCACGCGGCGGGGCCGTAGTCCAGCTTGGTAGGATGCGCGGCTTGGGCCCGCGTAAGCCGCTTAGGCTGCGGAGGGACCCGGGTTCAAGTCCCGGCGGCCCCACCATTCCAATCTGAGAAAGCTTCCCTGAGCCTTCTCGTAGCGGCGGCTCGGCTTCATTCCTCCCGTTAATCTTAACTATGAGTTATTATCACAAGGTATCGACTATGGAGTTGATAACGCCTGAGGAATTGAGGATATTGAGAAAGCGGGCTGGTTTGACTCAAGCGGAGCTCGCGAAGAGAGCCGGCGTCAGTCAATCATTGATAGCCAGGCTTGAAGCCGGTACGGTCAATCCTCGGCTCTCAACTTTAACGAAGATATACAATGCCCTGCGAGAGTACATGGAGGAAGAGGTATCCGTAGCGCAGGTTATGCACTTTCCAGTAATAACTGTGAACATTGAGGAGAGGTTGGATCGGATCGTTGAGGTTATGTGGGCTCACGCCATCTCGCAGGTCCCGGTGCTCGACAAGGATGGTTGCGTGGTGGGGACCGTGCACGAGCGCGACGTTGTGGAGGCGTTCCTAAAACACAGAGAGAAAGCGCTTCAGCTTAGAGCCATAGACGTTATGTCGGAGCCTCTCCCTCTAGTATCAAAAAACACTAAATTGAGTAGCGTGATCAAAATCCTGAGGGGGGAAATACCAGCCGTGCTGGTAGCTGAAGGCTGGAAGCTGGTGGGGATAGTGACGAAGAGCGATCTGATGCGGTTCTTCGCTGGGCTACCGGCTAAACCTTCGCCGTAATCGCTCGCACTCGGTATAACGTCGACGGTTTCCGCCCCTTCTTCGCCAGGCGCCCCTCGCTCACGAAGCGGGCCAGATAAGCCGCAACCGTAGTCACTCTGAGCTCTGGCATTTCGCTGAGAAGCGCCCTATGCAGCTCTTTAAGCGAAAACCAGTCACCCTCGCCGTATCGATCGACAATGAGGTTCCAGATTTTCTCCTTCAAACTCTCGCGCTCACCGTCGTCTTCCCCGATCCGCTGCCCACCACCCATCAAAGCTACCATGTCCAACACTTGGAGCACTCGGTTTTTCGACACTTGAGGCCCCTCCAAGGTGATCGTAACCTTCTCGCCCGTGGGCAGCGTCTCTTCAATACGCACTTTGGGCGCCATAACCTCACCATACATTTCGACCCACCGGTAAAAAATGAAACGGATAAGATTCTACGCCACACGGCAAACTTAATAAAACCTTATACTACTCTTTTTCATTAAATCAGTGAATCTTCATCAGATAATAAAGGAAAGAGTGGTATAATTACGAATAATATTGAATAATCAGGTAAAAACGCTCTTTCTAAAGATCCAGCGGAAACAAAGGGGTCCCCTCAGCCAATCTGGTGAAGAGCCATTCTGCATTCTGCGCGCATAAAGACGCAGTACCTCGTATAACCACCTCGGACCCCTTCATTTCCAGTGGAACGCTTGCAAAGATAGTCCCTGGTGTATCTTCTTTATACTTATACGCTTCAAGAGACTAATCAACAAGTGCTTCAGGGGATGCAGTGGAAGTAAAGGGGTCGTGCGCTCTAGTCTGTATATCGAGCTTTTTTCTACCTGAACAGTAGCGGTACTGCAAAGAGCGCCGCTACGAACGCGAATAGCAGCAACGCTCCGTTGACGAGCGTGTCTGTACGTTCTGAAAGTCCCTCGAGTTTTATTGGATCCAGGAATTGTGCGTCCACGTGAAACCTCCTGAGCCTGTAGCGAAGCGGTTTGCAGCTCTGTGTTGTCCGGCTGTAAAGCAGTCTTATCGAAGCCCAAGCGTTATCTAGAGGGTACCGGTAGCCTAACGGGTGGTATGTTGAGCCTGCACGCGAACCCGTGAGCTCGTGTGTGTCGCTTGTGGCTATCAGCGTTGTCGCGCACAGCTGTGCTGTCAGCTCGTAGAGGCGGTCTCTGTAGCTTCGCACCATGTTGTTGGCGTCGTACACTACGACGAAAACGCATTTGGCATTCCTCACAAGCGTGAAAGCGCTGACCCCTGCCGATCCTATCTCATCTTCCCAGCCAGAACGCAGCGATGCTACGCCGATAGTCCAACCATCTTGTATCTCCGATTGTGCGCGTCCAATCGCGGCGCGAGCGCACGATACTAGCGATTTGCCTAATGCATCGCCCAACGTCGGGCTGGGTCGAGGCTCGTCGAAGCTGTTGTGTAGGTCGACGAGGACCGTGCGGGGACCTATCTCTTCTGCGAAGTTCAGTGGAATATCCTCCATCCCTCCATCCACTCGCTCGGCGAAAACTACGTTCCACCCACCCTCCAACGCAAAAGCGACAGCTCTCATCGTGCCATCGGTATAGCTGCCAACGCCCAGCCGACGGCCCTCGCAGAGGATCTCGCCCACGCCTGAGACTGCGGTTTCAGCGACATTGCGTGCATCAAACTCGCTCACGAGGTCCTCGCTGTGAGTTGATGCTCCGTGGAAAACAACGCATTCAATCCCTTGTTTGCTCGCAGATTCCAGAATGTGAGAAGGTAAACGGCTGCTGCCCACATCGCGGTATGGTCCCGGGTGCACGTGTGGTATAACGATAGTTCCCCAAACGCCGTTCTCGTCTAATAGGTCAAGCGCGTACACCGGGGTGCTCTGTCGAATTGAAACGTCCAGAAGAGCCCGTTCCAACGCCTTCTTATCCCGAACCAAGGCGTATGATAAGTACGCTTCGAAGAGCCCGATTCCCCCGTAATGAGCGAGCTGCTTGCGCAAGAACGCCGTGTAGAGCTCAACCGAGGAGATGACTGCTAGTGTTAGGGCGGTGGTTGCCGCTAGATAAACCCAGTTGGTGGTCTGTACGGCTACCGCGAGTAAAGCGAGCGCGGCTGGAAGGTATCTTTTCCACTTGGAGCTCGCGAGGAACCTTAGTGGGACCATCATGAGGAGCGATGGAGGAACAACCATCAAGGGCGAGCGAACCCCGAAAGAGGACAGGAGCGCCCCCCATAGCAAGAACAGTGGGACCATACCGTAAGCGCGGCGAAACGTGATGAAACGTCTAGCTGCGAAGCGGAGCGTCATCGGCAAAACCACTAAAATATACAAAAGGAAGTGTTGCGAACAGCCCATGTAAAAGGCGAGCAGCGCCGTAGCGACTACAGCCAGCGCTAACCTTTTCGAGCTAGGAAAAGAGAACAGCGTTCTGGCGCCCCGTTCAAAACCTTCAAGATCCACACTCCCCCCGTAACCTCCTATTCAAAAAACTCCCGGAACGCTAATTTTGTATAGTTGTGCGGCGTGCTAGGTACCTTAAATCCATAGAATACTTGCCCATCTCTGTGGGGCGCCGCTTCGCGAGCCACGGCAAAGAACTCGAGCGCACTACCAGCTTGCGGAGAGCTTGTCTCTCTCCGCAAGACCTTTAAAAGCGAGCAGAGACACCCCTCCTAGGCCGGGGTAGCTTAGCCCGGTTAGAGCGCCCGGCTGTTATCAGCTGTCAAAGCGGCGGAAACCGGGAGGTCCCGGGTTCGAATCCCGGCCCCGGCGCCACATTTGAGTGGTCCTGCGGAGTTACCTGCTTTCCGATGTTTCCCTATCCTGCTCCATCAAGCGTTTCAGTGTAGGTACTAATTCGCTCGAAGGGATGCGTATTTGCTCTTTCGTGTCCCTGAACCTGATCGTGACTGTGTCGTCCTCCAAAGATCTCCCATCCACCGTTACTGCGAAAGGCACTCCAACTTCGTCCGCGTCGTAGTACCTCCGCCCTATGGTCCCCTTTTCCTCGTAGATTGCCGTGAAGTATTCTTTGAGGTTTGTGTAAATGCTCTTGGCTTTCTTTACAAACTCTGGTTTGTCAACTATGGGGAAGACGGCCACTTTGACGGGAGCAACGCGAGGGTTCAGAGATAGAACCGTGTGCCCTCTCGCTACTCTGTACGCGTCAACGATGAGCGCCAACAACACCCTTTCAAGCCCGAACGAGGGTTCTATGACGTGGGGTATCACAACTTCGCCATCGTCCTCAACGGCCATGCTTTTACCGCTGAACTCTTGGTGCCTTTTCAAGTCGTAATCTCCCCTATTGGAAATCCCCTCTATCTCCTTCCATCCCATGAACGGGAAGTAGTACTCGATATCGAAGGTTTGGACAGCGTAGTGAGCGAGCTCGCTCTTCACATGCTCCCTCACTCTAACCTTCTCAAGGTTGATGCCTATCCTGCATAGCCACTTCAACGACTCGCCTATCCAGTACGCGTGCCACTTCGACTTTATGAGACCTTTCTCCCAAGCTTCTCGCAGCGTCATAGCGATGGTTTCTTCAGAGCCCGCTTCCTGGGTTTCTGCAGGTAGCAGCTTCACCTTCATCTGGGCTACTCCATCGAATGCTGGGCAATCATCGAGCTTGTGCGGGTTGATGAAGTACTCGATTTCCATTTGCGTGAACTCCCTTAACCTGAACAAGAAGCCCCTAGGGGATATTTCGTTCCTGAAAACCTCACCCATCTGGGCGATGCCGAATGGAAGCTTCATACCCATACTGTAGTACACGTCTTTGAAGTTCAGGAAGATGAGTTGAGCGGTCTCAGGTCTGAGATAGGCTTCATTCGATTTCGTCCTTTTAGGGCCTATGTACGTTGAGAACATTAAGTTGAACGGCGCGGGTTCGCCGAGAGAGCCACCGCACTCTGGGCACTTGACGCCTCTTTCCTTTATTAATGAGGAAATGGTTTCAGCGTTGAGCGTTGGGACTTTTATTCCGTAATCTTCAAGGAGATTATCCGCTCTATACTCTTTACCGCATTTAGTGCATGTGACGAGGTAGTCGAAGAACGCCTCTACGTGGCCGCTCGCCTCCCACGCCTTCGGATGTGTGATTATGCTGCCATGTATGCCGACCACATCCACCCTGCGCCTGACAAAGAAGTACCACCAATCGTCGAGTACCTCCTTGCGCAGCTCCGCCCCTAGGGGACCGTAGTCGTAAAACCCCCTAAGCCCTCCGTAGATCCTCCCGCTAGGAAAGAAGAACCCTTTCCTGACGCAAAAGCTTGTCAAGTCCTCTAGCGTCAGCGCTTGCGCAGCTTGCATCAAAGGGTGCGAGGGTAAGAGCCTATAAAGCTCTCGCAGGCTACAGCGAGCCCAACAGTAAAGCACGAAGCCGCGGCACCACTACGGGGGCGAGTATTAGCGCTACTGTTAGGAGTGAGAGAGATGTAGAGAGGAGGTCAACGATTCTCTTCTTCTTAATCTCGGGGATGCCCTTTAACGTGGCTTCTAACGCGACTTTCAGGGCCGATCCACCGTCGAACGGGACTATCGGAAGAGCGTTTGTCAACCCTGCTGCAAGGTTTATCCAAGCGATCCAAGCCGTTGCGTAGACGACTTCCCAACTACCGCTAGGAGTGGTGTAGAAGCTCTGAAGGTAAGGCAGCGCGGAAGGATTCATAGAGAACGGAATTAGGAGCAGCTTCCTCAGCATACCGAGAACGCCTCCCGAAATAGTAGGCGAGAACGACATTTCATCTAGAAGTTGTTTCAAGTCGACAACACTAACCCCTATGAAGCCTTGACCCCTATCCTCGGGGTTCTTGGTGAAGTCGTACTTATCCGCTAGCGTCAGCTTCACCACACGCCCATCGTTTAGCGCGATCGTTGCGGTGCTCCCCGCCCTCGCTTTACTCATCACAGCGAGAAAGCTTTCAAGGTCCACCACCTTCGACTCGTTCACGGCCACTATAATGCTACCGGGTTTGATGTTGGCGAGCTCGGCTGGAGAGCCTTGAAGCACTCCCACCACACCAACACCCAGCGCTACAGGCCTGACTCCAGCCATCAATTGAGATAGTAGGAGTATGGTGAGCAACGTGGTCGTAAAGTTCGCAAAAGGACCTGCAGAGAACACTTTGACTTTGACCGAAGGTTTCGCATTCTGGAACTCCTCCGGAGGCTCCACAAAAGCCCCCAGCGGCACACCTAACAACACCAATCCAGCGGACTTGGCTGGTAGCCTGTTGGCGGCAAGAGCGATGCCGTGGGCTAGCTCGTGGATTGCGATCGCTATCGCCAATCCCAAAAGCCCGTACCAAAGGGGTATTAGCGGGTTAATGCCGGGCAGCCCGATCAGCAGAGTAGGGGAAGGAGCCTGTTCGGGCGGTAACGCGAAGGAGTTCGCGGCGCTCTCTACAAGCATCGCCATCCCCACAACCATTCCGGCAAGCCAAGCCGCGACGCCGAGCCACGCTGCTCGGAGCCGGCCAAAAGCGGCCAAGCGCTTAATGGCTTCGGCACAGCGTGAACAGCGCACGAGAACGGCGGGACCGTAAAGCGCGAACCTTCGATCCCCTGCGAAGCTCCTCCACATAGCATACAGGTAAACTAGCAGACACGCGACTAGGGCCACTGTTGCCGGATCCGCTAGCACAAGGCAGTGCTGCGCGCCCATTGCTTTAAACCTTGTCTCGTGAGAGGAGAATTCAGGAAAAAGCTTGATGGTCTGCGTACGATAGCACGTCAGCCATCACGAGTAAAGCTCCGACAGCGAAGTTGAAGAGCCCATTGATGCAGCTGGAGAGGTTTTCCAAGGCCCTATCCGCCACTGTGGTGGTGTACAATGGAGGCATCGACCGCACAGCTTCGCGGGCTCCTTTGATGAATGAGAGCTCTTTCTCGTAGTGGAGGAGGATCTCGACAGCTATCTCCTTTACGTTCGGGTTAGCGATGCTCTCTAAAACGTTCCTCCTAGTTAGAGTAAGTAGCTCCTCTAGGACTTTTACCCCTGTTTCCAGCGCCTTCTCCACATCACCCATCTCCAACACTTCAATGTAGCTGTTGTAAAGCTCGCGCAACTTAACGTTGAAATTCTCGGCGCTCACAGAGAACACTTGCCGTTTTACCTATTAGTGAACGCCAATGCCGGCTACCGGTATATGGGGCGGCATACACCCTCTTTACGCTGATAGCATATTCCGGACAGCGTATGCAATAGGCTTCAACTGCGTGAAGGAGGTCAGCGTAGCGGTTTTCTTCACGTGTCAGAGCTTTGACCCTTCTTCATCCCTACTAACGGATGGCTTCGATCTTTTTCACTTTTACTGTAGCTCCGGGGAGTATACCGTACTTTTCCCTCGCGATCTTCGGTATCGTGAACTGGCGCGAATCTGTGTGGCGGGTTCTTAACAGCCTGACGTCTATTGTCAACTCTTTCTCGCCGTACTCTAAGGTGATGCGCGCGCTACGCGCCTCCTGCAGGCCGAGCGCCCTCACCAAGCTTGCCGGAATCAAAACCTGGTTGTTCAAATACACTTTAGCCTCATAGGGGACGTCCTCTACACTTTCAGAGCGGGATCGAGGGACCATCGTCTCAACCTTTCCTTTCCTGTTATATATACCTTCCGTGGTGGAGTGCGCTTTATATGGCTAGGCGAGCGGAGGAATGGTAGTATTAAAGAATGCAGCAGGAAGACAGCGGAACTTGCGCGCTTAGATGGGTCGCAGGGGAAACATTCTTTCCTGCACCGCTCGGCCGCTTCCAGCACGTGCTTCCGTAGTGGGCGAAGAGGGTGCATAATTGCAACCTGGTTTTACGCGAAGGCGGGTTCTTGACCTTGAATTTTCTCTTCAACGTGGGTGGACGCGTTTCTCGAGCGGGAAAAACTTATTCGGCGTGAACAGTGCTCTCCCCTGTGTCCGGCGAGGAAGCCTTAGTACTAGACCCTTGGGGGACCTCTCACGTCAAAGATTACGATCGGTTAATGAAACAGTTCGGTATCGAACCAATTACGCAGGAGCTCGCTATGAAGCTCCCTTACCAGCATAGGCTTATACGGAGAAGGGTGATCTTCGGTCATCGGGACTTGGGGAATATAATCCTAGCAATAGAGAACGGTAACGAGTACGCGGTCATGACGGGCATTAAACCGAGCGGCGAATTCCACTTAGGGACCAAGTTGACCTCTGAAGAGTTCATTTACTTCCTTTCGCTCTCTCCTAAAGCTCGAGGCTTTTTCGCTATAGCGGATCTAGAGGCGTACGCCGACAACAAAATACCTCTTGAGGAAAGTTACCGGATAGCGCTTGGCAACCTGATGGATATGCTCGCCTTGGGCTTAGACCCTAAGCGTGTCTACGTTTATAGGCAGTCAGAGGAAATACCCGTTCTCCACTTGGCGTTCATATTTTCACGGTCTGTCACGTACAACACTCTCGAAGCGATATATGGTCCCAGACCCTTCGGATTGTACCTGTCGGCGCTCGTTCAAGCCGGTGATATACTGAACCCTCAGCTATCCCACCATGGTGGGCCGAAACCCACCCTGGTGCCTGTGGGAGCTGACCAGGATCCCCATATTAGGTTGACGCGCGATTTAGCCGCTAAGTACAGCGAGGAGTTCGGCTTTGTGCCGCCGGCCGCCACTTACCACAGGCTGCTCAGGGATCTGACGGGACAGGAGAAGATGTCGAAAAGGAACCCGATGGGGATCCTGTACTTAAACGAGCCTCTCGAATCGGCGAAAGCCAAAGTGATGAACGCGTTTACCGGTGGTAGGGCTACGGCCGAGGAGCAGAGGAGGCTGGGCGGCGAGCCGGAGAAGTGTGTTGTGTTTGCAGAGCTCCTGTCAGCCCACTTTCTTGAAGACGACAAGCTGCTGGAGGAGTGGTACTGGGACTGCAAGACTGGGAGGATACTGTGCGGGGAGTGCAAGGCTCGCGCTTGGGAGATCATCGGGTCTTGGCTCAAGGCTCACCAAGAGAAGCGAAGCAGGATGAGGGATCTCGCTGATAGACTGCTAAAGGAAAAAACATTAAAGTGATTGCGGTTTCGGTAACGGTCAGGAGTGTGCGCCTACGCTGGCTGACGATAATCCCTTTAGCGTTTGCGTTAGCGTTTGCTACGGTGAAGGTAGTTGCTGGACCCACTACCTTAATCCTTAACATAACGGTTGCCGACGCCGCGGGTGGCCGACTGGTTGGTCTCGCCGGGGATAGACCTCTAGTTATTGTACGCGTGCTCAACGCCACTAATCGATGCGCGGATTTTGTCTGTTATTTTAATGAAACATTTTTAAATGTTAATTTAACTTTAATACAAGTAAATGTTTCAGTTTATTGGTTTGAGGTTTTAGTGTACGAAAAAAGCTTCCATGCTGAGAATGGTTCGCGGACGGATTTGCTGGCGAGGGTTAACGCATCAACCGTGAAACTAGCTCTTGTAAACGATGTGGGAGAAGCTCTTAAAGACTGTGAAGTGTATTTGGTTGGTTTGAATTCGAAAATTCCTACATTAAATGTAGCGAACGGACAGACTGTGTCTTTACCCTTTGGAACTTACAACGTCTCAAGTGCTAGGTGCAAGGTGAACTGGACGAGCGCGCCGGTCGCAGTTCCAGTGCTCAATCCCAGTTTTCAAGTGCACAACGGGACGACGAACGTTCGCGTGAGGTTGGGCGTAGCCGGAGTTTACAAACTAGAGTTGAGGAGGGCTGACGGGTCCCCCCTAGTGGGCGCGCGCGTGAAAGTGGCATATATCGAGGCTAAAAACGCCACGGTGTTCGAAGGTACGGTAAACATAGGGTACGTGACCCTTAACAACCTGCCTTACGGCCGCTACCTTGTTACGGTCAGCTGGCAGGGCGAACCTCTGCTGAATAGCGTTATCGAAGTCAACGGTCTTCAAAGGGGCATTAACCTCACTACAAGCCTATTGCCGCTAGTGACGCTAACAGTCCTCGATGCCGACTCCCAGCCTGTTGCCGGTGTGAAGCTCAAAATCATCAGAGCGGCGGGAGGCGCGACCGCTTTTGATGCTGTCTCAGATATTAAAGGGCAGATAGTTTTGGGCAACATAGTCCCAGGCAGCTACATCGTGAGTTCAAGCTGGCTCAACTACACGTTCAGCATACCGGTTTACATCTCCGGATTTGCGACCGACGTCAAGCTCCCATTGCGCAAGGTGCAGGTGAAGGTGGGAACAGAACCCGCCTGCGGTGGAAGTTGTAGCCTCCCACCAGGTCTCTCGGCTGAGCTTCGGTGCGGAGATGCGATGCTCGCCAGCGCTTCGCTGACTGCACCCTCAGCCGAGCTTGTCCTCGAACCCAGGGAGCGCGTGTACGTTAACGCGCCGCTGAAGCTGAAAGTCTTCTGGAACGGAACTAAACTTTTAGAAAAGGATTTGAGCGCGGATGTAGGAGTGTTGAGCGCCACATTGCCATTCTATAACATCTCTCTTAACGTTATTGACGCTTTTGGAAAACCACTACCCGATACTTACCTAAAGATAACCGACGATCTGGGCGTTAAGGTTGCCAAGAGCGACCTCGAAGGTGTTGCCGAAGTCGGGTTCGTTTACGGGAGGAAGGTGCGAGTAGAGGCATTCTGGGGAGAGGTCCCTGTCGCCAGAGAAGTGGTGGCGATTACGTCGGAAGCTGTGCAGATCAAAGCGGCTGTTTACACTGTGAAAGTCGAAGTGCTAAACGCACTAGGACAACCTGTCGCTCAAGCTTCGGTGACCGCTTGGGTGAACGGATCAGGCTACAGCTTCAAGAGAGCAGCGGTGACTAGAGATGACGGTGCGGCTGAGCTCAAGCTACCAGTACCTTCCAACTCGCAAGTGCTTTTAGAAGTGGGTAAAGGGCGCGTCCGTTTAACTCGCCAGCTGCTAACCGATGAGGTGAACAAGGGGGCAACCCGTGTAGTGCTCGACCTACTTGTGGACTTCGGTTCCCTTCAGCTCCGAGTAGGCGAGGTTGCGGGCCTCGTGCTAGCGGTAGCTGCGGCCATCCTAGCCTCGCTTGCCGCGTTGAGGATTTGGGGGAGGAGAGCAGCTTCGCGGGGTCTTTTCGAGGTTTATGGCGGCGGGTTAGAAGCTGGAGAAGAGGAGGGGGAAGCCTCTTGGAGGAGCGTCCTCGGCCGCTTTAAGGAAGTTTTCGGAGCGGAAAAAGAGAAGGAGGAAGAGGCAGAAGAGGAGGGATTATTCGATGAGCTCTAGCCTCGCGTCTACACGTGCGGTCTACAGCGTAGAACCGCCAATACCGCTTATCGGACACATCGCTTTCGGCATAATCGACCGCGGCACGAACCTGCTGCAGATAAGACCCACCACGCTCTGTCCTCTCTCGTGCATTTTCTGCTCGGTGGATGCGGGTCCGCGCACCCGCTGGAGGGCGACCGAGTACGTCGTCGGCGACGTAGATTACCTGCTGGCGTGGTTCAAGTGGGCGGTCGAGCGCAAGGGATTGGAGAAAGTTCACGCGTACATAGACGCGGCGGGGGACCCGCTCACTTACCCCTGCATCGTTGAGCTGGTGGCTAAGCTGCGCAGGATGCCCTTCGTGGAGACAATCGCCATGGAAACTCACGGGGCACTGCTCACGGAGAAGCTGGCAGAGGAACTGGACGAGGCTGGGCTCGACAGGCTGAACCTCTCCCTCGACGCCCTTGACCCCGAGCTGGCGAGAACTCTTAGCGGCACGCCGTGGTTCGACGTGAGGAAAGTGATTAAGGTGGCTGAGTACGTAGCTTCGTCGCTCCGCATGGACCTGCTCATCGCACCGGTGTGGGTACCCGGTATCAACGACGCGGAGATGCCGAAAATAATAGAATGGGCTTTGAGCGTTGGGGCAGGGAAGCGGTGGCCACCGCTGGGTATCCAGAAGTACGAGTTGCACAAGTACGGCCGTAAACCCAAAGGCGTGAAACCGATGAGCTGGTGCGCGTTCTACTCGACGCTCTTTGAGTGGGAGGCTCAGTACGGTGTCAAGCTGGTGCTCTCGCCCCACGACTTCGGAATTGCGAAGGCTAAACGTGCGCCGTTGGCCTTCCGCAGGTTCGAACGGGCACACCTGAGGGTTGTAGGACCCGGCTGGCTGAAGAACCAGTGGCTTGCCGCAGCAAGGGGTAGGGTTGTCACAATCGTTGGGGTTGAAGGGGACCCACCAGCGGGGAAGAGTGTGCCGGCTACCATCTTGCGCGTTAAAGATAGCATCTACATCGCTGAAATCCGCTAAGGGGCGTTCAGGAGAGCGTGGACACGTCTACGTCCCGACTCTTACGCGTAGAAAACGAAATATAGGCAGAGCACCTGGCTAGCTGTGCCGTACGAGCGGCCACGCGGGACTAAGGACTATCTGCCCACCGAGTGCGAGGAGCGGCGAGCGGTGCTAGAGAGGATAAGGAGCGCGTTCGAAAGCTACGGTTACGGCGAGGTGATGACGCCTGCCTTCGAGCACTTAGAGCTTCTCGTCGCGAAAGCGGGGGAGGAGGTCGTCGACCAGATTTACGCCTTCACCGACAAGGCTGGACGCAAGCTGGGTCTCCGCTTCGAGTTGACGACGCCGATAGCTAGGATAGTGGCCGAGAACCTATCTCTACCGAAGCCTATACGGTTCTACTACATACAGCCCGTGTGGAGGTACGAGGAGCCCCAAAGGGGGAGGTTGAGGGAGTTCTGGCAAGCGGGCGTGGAGTTGATCGGGGTGCCAGGAGCCCCGGGCGACGCTGAGGTACTAGCGGTGCTGATAAATTCCCTGAGAAGGGCTGGGCTCTCCTCCTTCAAAGTGCACGTCAACGACAGGCGGCTCGTGGAAGCCCTCCTCCACTGGCTCGGTGTGCAACCCGAGCTCGTTTCAAGCGCCTTAAGGGCGATCGATAAGTTGGAGAAGAAAGGTGCGGAATACGTGGAGAGCGAGCTCGCATCGATGGTCTCTGACAAGAGCCGGTTAAGGAGGTTCATCGAGCTGTTAGGCAGCGACCCGCTGGAAGTGCAACTACCCAGCGAGCTCCCAGCGGTCGCGATGGAGGCTGTGGACGCACTGGAGCAGCTGCTGCAGGAGCTCGAAGACGGCTACGGTCTCGCAGGCCTCGCCAGGCTGGACCTAAGCGTAGTGCGGGGTTTAGACTACTACACAAGCTTAGTTTACGAGGCGAAAACCCCCCTCGGCGGCGAGCTAGGCAGCGTTGCGGGCGGCGGCAGGTACGACGACCTGATACAGCTTGTGGGTGGACCGCGGATTCCGGCAACTGGCATGGCGATAGGGGTCGAACGGCTCTTGGAGACGCTGAGGGCGGAAGGCTCGCTCGCGCCTCGCACGGGACGGAGCGGCTATTACATGATCCCGGTAGCCCCCCAGTTCAGACGCTACGCGATACGGGTCGCCGAGAGGTTGCGCGCCAAAGGCGAAAGGGTGGTGGTGGAGATCACCGGTAGAAAGCTCGCCTCCGCGCTTGAAGCGGCTGATCGGCTGGGTTACAAGTACGCGGTGGTGATCGGGCAGCGTGAAGTGGAAAGCGGAGCCCTCACCGTCCGGGACCTGGAGGCCTGGAGAGAGGAGAAGGTTCCCCTAGAGCTGCTGGCCGGAAGCTAGCTGTGGACCCGTTCAAAGGGGTCGAAACTTGTCCGCGCGATCCGTGCTCAAAGCTCCAGCTCGGCGATAACCCTCTTCTCGATGTTTAAGCGCTCGTCCAAGGTTCTCTTCAGCCTGCTTATAGTGTTCACGGGAGTCGGATCAACCTCCAGCAGAAGCGCCAGCACATAGGACGCTAGGTCGACGGATACCAGTAGCTCGAGGAGCTCTGACAACCTTCCGCCACCGCTCGACCTCAGCTCGGAGCTATCGATACCTCTCTCCTCGAAAACTTGCTTCCAGAAATCCAGAATAGCTGCGATCTCACTGGGTTCTTCGGACCCTCTGATGAGAACCGGGTGGTATTTAGCTGCCAGCGAGCCTTCCCACCCCATGATCTCGTTGTGGTCGGCCTCCGGCAGCTCGGCAAAGAACGCATGGTATTTCGCGTTCTCGTTCACCTGCGTCTTGAACCTGAAGCCGACCGGGCTATAGGGCTGGTAGGCGTAGATGAGCGGGACAGAGCCCCTTATGCGGGCGGCGATCGAAGCCGGGAGGCAGCCGAGCGGGTCTGCCTTGAACTCCTCGATGACCCTACGTGCACCGCCCGTCGAACTCTTTGGCGCGGGTGCCGGGAGGTTGAGTCGCTCGAGAATCCGCAAGACTGCAGCTAGCATCGGCGCTAGCGCGGTGCGCGGGGGGCGGCCGGTTGGCAGCTTGTAGACTGAAGCGCCCAGCTTGGATGCGTAGCGCTCGAGCAGGCCGCCCGAAGTAATCGCCACAAGGTAGCACCCTCTCTCAACCCCCTCTTTGACGCATCTCAGCGTCTCGACGGTGTTGCCGGAGTAGCTCACAGCCACAAGCACGTCCCCCCTTCCTACGTGGAGCGGGAGTTTGAAGTCGCGCATCACTTCGATCGCAGCGCTCGCCCTATCGAGGAGGAGACTACGCACGAAATCACCGACTATAGCTGAGCCGCCCATGCCTGTGAAAACAACGCTGTCGAAGTCTCGGGGGAGCGCGATTTCTCGTACTCTTTCGGGAAGCTCTACTACGCTGTACTTCTCGTAGTACGCCTCAAGCTCATCCGGCTCTGAGAGGATCAGGTCGAGCATGCGCGATTTGTCGAGGTTTGCAACTAGCTGCTCAAAGCTCATACGCACAGCCAGCTGACCCCCCGCTCTTAACCCTTGCTTCTACCGGCTTGCTCGAGCAGACGCTTGAAGCGGAGAGCGTCATCGAACATGTAGACGTTGTTGAAGAGCGTGTACGCATCTTGACCATCGGAGTGGCGCATCGCGATCCCTAGAAGCTTAAGAAGGTCGTCGTCGGTGTACTTGTACCTGTAGTTAACTTCGCCGCCTCCCAAGCCGTGCAACCTGAAATACGCGAAGCCGGCCGTGTGGACCGGCTCGCGCCTGAGCGGATCGACAACGTGCGTCAGGTCGAGCCTCGACATGAGTCGCTTGAGCTCGCTCGCGTGCTCGTGCCACGTTCCGCGTGGCTCCCAACCCATCGCTAGGCCGCTCCTATCGATCGTCGCGAAGAACTCCTCAACGTTCTTGGCGTTGTCGGGAGAGTACCCGAAACTCGGTGGCGTCTGGAACACACACACCCTGGCGCCGAGCGCCCTGCATATGGCTAAGGTCTTTTCCCAAGCCTTTAGCGTCGCCTCTGTCACACGGAAGAAGCCATACTTGTCGAAGTCCGCGCTCGGCACCTTGATGCCGCTGCGCCGCCATGTGGGTGAGGAGGGTGGGTGCGTTATAGCTTGGAAGGCCTTGACAGCGAACTCGAAGTCGGGAGGCGCCTGGCTCCTCCAACGCTTCGCGGTCTCCTCGCTGGGTAGCTTGTAAAAAGTCTCCTGCAGCTCGATAACCTCAAAATACTTGAAGTAGACTTGACGGCCGCCTCTCGCTGACCAGCCGCAGGTCCCTACTTTTATCATCGCTGGCTTCTACGGTTGGAGGCTTAAAAAGGGAGCGTGATAAGTACTGGTTTTCTCGGTTTGGATTGACGGTGGAAAGCTTCTTAAGGAGAGAATATCTGAGGTTGGCGTGAGCGAGGAGGAACGCCTGCTCCACAAGATTATGCTCGAGATAGCTAAAAAGCAGCGAGCACCCGAGCAGAGCCCCTGCCCCAAAGGCCTGCTGCGTGCGGACCGAGGGAGCTTCGAGCAGCTGCTGCAGGGCTGCAAGGTGGTGGTGGCAGACTTCTGGGCTGAATGGTGCGGACCCTGCAGGATGGTGGAACCCATCGTGGAAGAGTTAGCACGAAGGTTCTCTGGGAGAGTCGCGGTTACGAAAGTGAATGTTGATGAGAACAGCGACCTGGCTTTTGAGTACGGTGTGATGAGCATCCCCACGGTCATAATCTTCAACGGGGGAAGGGAGTTCAAGCGCTTCGTGGGTTACTACCCCGGGCTAGCTAGGGAGATCGTAAAAACTGTGGAAAGCCTACTCTAAACCTTCCAAGCCGTCCTCGGCAAGCACCCCCAGGTAATCGTACATTCTTCCGGATTTCACCCACTCTTCGTAAATGTTCCATACGCGCTTAGCGTTAACTAAGCCTGCGTAGAAACCCAAGCTTTCAAGCTCAACTTTGACCTCTTCAACCAGATCGGAGGGGTGAATATGAGGCTTCTTAGCGAGGACTTTGAGGATGGCATCGGCAATGTCTTCACGCCTCGGATAAGGCTTCTTCAACCCTCTTTTACGCCTCTTTCCCAAGCCTATCACCGCTTGCTACACGGGTCGGTTCACCTCCTTATCATCACGAACTTCGGGTTAGGGGTGCTCCTCATCCCCCCTCCTACGACTTTACTCGCTTTTTAAGTGTTCAGGCTAGAGCGAAGACTATTTCCTGCGCGTTTTCATCAAAGCTGCGACGGAGAGTGCCTGAACGCATCATATTGGCAACCGTAGTGTACAGGGCAGCCGGAGCAACACCCCTGTTCTTTGCCCACTGGTAGAGTTCGCTCTTCGCTGCCTTACCACCCTTACTTTTGAGAAAAGAGATTACGGCGTGTTCCAGCTCGTTAGGGTTTCCAGGAGCCTCGCCTTTAGTCTCTCCGCCTGTCTTTGGCTTTTCCTCGCTGAGAAATGAGAGCAGGTCAACACTCTTCTCTTCCCCCTTTTTCACAGTCTTTGAAGGCACGTGCGAAAGTTTTCGTGCCCCTTATATTCCTGATGCGTAGAGTTCGGAGAGCACTCTCCTATCTCTCTCGATCATTTTCATGTAAAAGTCGAACCCTTCGCTGCCGATTTTGCGGACTATTGAGGCCGCGATGTAAACTTCTCCTCGGTATACCCTGAGTGTTCCGAGAACCTCTAGGTAATCTCCCTGCCTGAAGCTTAGGAGAGTTTCGGCGAGCTCACCCCAGGCTCTTACGCGAGCTATCCCATCTCCATCGCTCAGCAGCGCTTCAACCATACCACCTCGCTTTTCCAAGCCCGTGAGAACGCCTGCTACACGTACCCGATGCAGCTTAAGAGTGAGCGATCCTGTTTCAAGCTCGAAATCCACTACGGCACCACGATCTACTACAGTCAACTTTTCTATTTCTTTCGGGAGCAACCTCACGTGAACATCCCTAACATCTGTACACACGACCGGTTTCACGGTCGAAACCGTGCGCGAGCTTTAGAGTTTACGCTTAGCGCGCGCCATGTCGTTATCCCCGCCTATAGCTCAAGGCTGTCGAGTTTTCCTGCGCTCGATAACCCCACCGGGCGTCAGCGTGAAGCTTAGCGTTTTGACGCTCGCGCAAAGCCTTTTAGAGTGACATTTCAAACCCCGTGTAGGGGGCTATGCCCAAAGTTAATACCAAGCTTGTCCGTTGGGAAGAGGTTGTCGAATGGTGCCGGGCCCTCGCTACATGCATCGAAGAATCGGGCTACAAACCTGATATCGTGGTGGCGATCGCTAGGGGCGGCTACGTGCCGGCTAGGCTTCTCTGCGATTTCCTCGATGTACACGATCTCCTCAGCTTGCAGATCCTTCATTGGGGGAAGGCGGCTGAGATAACGGCTATAGCGCACGTGAAGTACCCCTACGAGCTAGACCTTTCCGGCAAAAAGGTCCTGCTAGTCGACGATATCGTGGACACGGGGGACTCTGTGATCGTCGCACGAGACTACATTTTGTCGAACTGGAAGCCAGCCGACCTGAAGGTAGCCGCTATGCAGTGGATATCACCCATAGCTAAGATAAAGCCCGACTTCTACGTGGATGAGGTTAGGGAGTGGATCTGGTACCAGTACCCATGGACTCGCGCGGAAGACACTACGAACTTCTTCGAGAAGGTAATCGGCGAGAGGGCTAAGGAGGGCAAGAGGGAGTGGACGTACGAGGAGCTGGTCAAAGAATTCAAGGAGTGGTACGGCATTGACGTGGGCGAAAGCTACTACAAGCTGGCCCTCAACAGGCTCCTGCGCGCCGGCAAGCTCGAGGAGCGCGCCGGCAAGTACATAATCAAGCAGTAGGGACTGATGAACGTACGGGTTTACCGCAGCGGGGGCATAGTTGTAGAAGCCGGCGGGAAGAGGCTGCTGCTGGACCCAACAGGCATTCCCGATAAGAAACCGGATCTTGTTTTTGTTTCTCACGCGCACAGCGACCATTGCAGGCCCAGTGCCTTACGGGCGCTGAGGGGCGTCCCGAAGGTGATGAGCCCCGCGACGCGCGACCTCGTGGATCCGAGGCGCAGGCTCGACAACGTGGTGGCGGTAAGCGCGGGGGAGGAGATTGAGGTGGCGGGTCTGCAGCTGGAAGTGCACGAAGCTGGGCACGTGATAGGGAGCCTGCAGCTTAGGTTCAATGCGGGGGCGACTGTAGTGTATACGGGCGATTTCAACTTGGAGAGGAGAATTGTCATGAGACCGGCGCCGGTGCTCAAAGCCGATGTGCTCGTGATAGATTCGACGTACGGTCACCCTAGCTACTCTTTCCCTCCGCGCCCCCTCTTGTACAAGGCAATCGTACAAGCTGCGCGAGAGGCTGTGAAAGAAGGTAGAGGGTTCGCGCTCGCCGCCAGGGTTTTGGGCACGGGGCAGGAGCTAACAGCCCTGCTTTCGCTGGCCGCCAAGATAGTACCATTCGTTGAAGAGAAGATAGCTGTAAGGAACAGAGTTTACGAGAAGTACGGCGAACCGCTCGGTGGGTATGCCGTCCACGCCTTTAGACCGCCAGAGGGTGCGGTCGCGGTCGTTTCCCTTTCATCGAACCATCCGGGAGCCGTGCCGTGCACCGGTTGGGCGGTTAAGAGCGGCTTCCCCCTCTCAAGCCACGCCGGTTTCGACCATCTCCTCAGGTACGTTAAGGAGAGCGGGGCTTCCATAGTATACGCCTTTTCGGGCTTCGCTGGGCGCTTCGCCGATCACGTTTCAAACGAGATTGGAATTGAGGCTCGTCCGCTCTAGCATCACAGTAATTGCTCGCACCAGATACAACGCTAGCTAACGCTTAAAAAGGTGTAAACTCAAGACACTTGCACCGTGATGAACCAGGCTTAGCCGAGTGCGCGATGACGAAGATCTTGAGTGCTGAAAGGTTTTGTGAAAAACACAGAAGAGCTCTGACTCACGGTTGCTGTAGCGCGCGCTAGCGGAAGGAGGTTGAAGCAAGAGTACGCTAAGCCTTAAGTAAGAGGGTCTAGGAAGCTAGCTGTGAAAAGGAGCTCCGCTGCGGCTTTCGCGCTGAACGCTTTCTACATGTTCGTTCAAGGTGCTGTTTACCCTCTTTTTCCAATGTATCTCCGAAGCTTGGGCATAGGTGACCTTGTTAGAGGCTATATTCTGACCGGCAGCGCTGCAGCCAGCGGCGTCGCTGCACTGTTTTGGGGTTGGCTATCCGATAGGACTGGCAAGCGTAAAAGGTGGGCCGTTCTAGGTGGGGTGTGGCAAGCTTTAGCGAACTTCCTCATGGCTCTCTTACCGCTAAGCTTGTCCAACCTCGTAGCTCTCTACTACCTTTCAGGCTTCCTAGGTGCGGCACCGCTAACGTTGGCGATGGCTTCCATTAACGAAGTTTTTGGAGAAAGCGGCGAGGGGTTCGGTTCGTTTTGGGCGGGCGGCTCTTTAGGGTGGGCCGTAGCGACGGCTGCTTCGGGTTATATTTTAGAAAAACTGAGTTTTAGACATGTTTTGCTCATCACAGTGCCCATGATCATATTATATACTCTAATAATATTGAAAATTGAAGAAGAAAAACTTGGTGAAAAGTTGAATAATAAAGGAAGACGAATATATAGGGAGCATCTAAGATTGTATGCGATTCTAGTTATGGTTTTCATATTTATAAATATTGATGTTGTGAAAAACCTGTACATTCCAGTTCATTACGCTTTCGATTTAGGCATAGGCATTTCGACTTCTACATTGACGCTGAGCCTAGCCAGCACGCTTGAGATCCCATCGATACTGTTTTTCAGCAAGCTGATCGCGAAAGTAGGGGCTGCTAAGATCCTAAGCGCTAGTTTAGGTTTAGCGGCTGCCTACACGGCGCTTAACGTGGCTGTGATTGACGCTAGCCAAGCGTTTGCCGTTATGGGTTTTTACAGCCTAGTCTGGGGGTCGTTCAGTGTTTCAAGCTCCTTGATGGTGGGTGAAACCTCTCAAGATAAGGGTGCCGCTTACGGTGCCTATAACATGGTATTCTCGATTGCTAACGTCGTTGCACCTTCTGCGGTTGGTGTACTTGCTCGTGATCTGGGGTACGAGGGCATGCTTTTCACGCTATCTAGCGTAGCGCTTGTAGCGTGTCTCGTAAGCATCTTTGCTTTGCGGAGAGAAGTTTAGCATCGCATTGTTACGATGTAGATTTAGAGATTTAAGGAGAACGTTTGAAAGCGTTTATAATCACTATATAGATAGTTCTTTAAAGGCCTTCTCGCTCGGGAGTGCCGATGGAAAAGCTGGAGGGCGGCAATGAGGTTAGCGTTCTACCGGACAAAGTGTTTGAGGGTATTCCCAAAGCTCCTCATGGTTTACTTGAAGCGCTAAGAAGGGTTCAAGCTGTTTACGGCTATTTACCGGCTGAGGGGATACGAAGGGCTGCGGAGTACGTTGGAGTCCCCTTCGCTCAGGCGTACGGTGTGGCCACATTCTACCACCAGTACAGCTTAGAGCCTATCGGCAAGTACCGGATACTGGTCTGCATGGGCACGGCTTGCCACCTTCGGGGGAACAGCTTGAACATCGAGTTCCTGCGCACGTTCCTTGGCTTGAAGGCCGGCCGGAAGACCACCGAGGATAGAATGTTCTCGGTCGAGGAGGCTCGTTGCTTCGGATGTTGCGGCCTGGCGCCGGTCGTCGTCGTCCAAAAGCCGGATGGTGGAAACGAAATCGTGGGGAGGGCTAACCCGCGCACCTTGCGCGCACTCATTGAACGGTACCGCAGGCAGGGGGGAGGTGGTGCATAGTGAGCTGGACGCTGCTCGACCGGTGTTGCGAGAAGTGCACTCACTCGCCCGAAAACCCATGCCCCGACTACATCGAGTGCAGGCTCTCCGGTCCACTGTGCCACGACGACGAGCGGTGCCGGGAGCTGAGGCGCCAAAGGCTCGAGGAGCTACGGTACGGCGAGAAGGGCGCAAAGATCAAGGTGCCCATGGCAAGCTGCACGCTCGCGACGGGGGCGGAAGCCGTGTACCGCGCGGTCGAAGACGCTGTAGAAAAGATGGGCTTAGAAGCCACTATCACTATATCCGGGTGCCACGGCTTAGACTTCATCGATCCTTGGCTGGAGCTCTCCGCGAAAGGGATGCCCACAGCGATCTACGCGAACGTGAAACCGAGCGACGTTCCACACATCCTCGAAGAGTACTTTGTCAAGCGCAACGTCAGCAAAGCGTTCGCGCTCAAGGAAAAAACGGGTGCGGCTAGCGGGGAGGATAAAGTCCCCCTACTCAGCGAGCTGAGCTTCTGGGCGAAGCAGTACAAATGGGTCTCGCGCAACTGCGGAGTCGTTAACCCCGAGTCGCTGGAGGAGTACGTGGTCAGCGGCGGCTATAGGGGTTTAAGCAGAGCGTTCAAACTGGGTCCCGAGGCGACGATCGAAGAGATACTGAAAAGCGGTTTGAGGGGGAGAGGAGGGGCAGGCTTCCCCACAGGGATGAAGTGGAGGATTACGCGTCAGCAGAAAGCGACGCCGAAGTACGTTATAGCCAACGCCGACGAGGGCGACCCCGGCGCGTTCATGAACAGGCTCCTGGCCGAGAGTGACCCCTTTAGAATCATCGAGGGTTTGACTATAGCCGGTTACGCGATTGGGGCTAACCAAGGCTACATATTCGTGAGGGCCGAGAAGCCGCTGATGGCGAAGCGCCTGCAAAAGGCTGTGGAGGAGGCAAGGCGCTACGGTCTCTTGGGCAAAAACATACTGGGCTCGGGCTTCGACTTCGACATCGAGGTGATACTCAGCGCTGGAGCATTCGTGTGCGGCGAGGAAACCGCAATGATCGCGGCCATCGAGGGTAAAAGGGCTTGGCCGAGGCAGAGGCCGCCGTACCCGGCGGAGAAGGGGCTATGGGGCAAACCCACGGCTATCAACAACGTTGAGACTCTGGCGCACGCGGCCACTATCATGGCGGAGGGTGCGGAGAAGTTCGCGGCGTTAGGCACGGAGAAGACGAAGGGTACGAAAATGTTCTGTGTGACAGGTGCTGTGAAAAGGGTTGGGGCCTACGAAGTGCCCATCGGGACGAGCATTAGGGTCCTAGTAGAGGAACTGGCAGGAGGCGCACCTGAGGGGGTAGAGGTGAAAGCTGTTCAGATCGGTGGCCCCTCTGGAGGATGCATCCCGGCTAACTTGCTTGACTTACCGCTTGACTACGAGACTCTGCAAGGTGCTGGTGCGATAATGGGCAGCGGGGGTATCGTGGTCATTAGCCACGAAAACTGCATGGTAGATGTAGCCAAATTCTTCCTCACCTTCACGTCGGCTGAGTCGTGCGGCAAGTGCGTACCTTGCAGGGTTGGGTTGAGGGTCATGTGGAGTATTCTCGACAAGATCACGAAGGGCGAAGGCACGGAGGAGGATCTGCAGGTTTTGAGGCAGGTGGCGGAAACCGTGAGGTCGGCTAGCTTGTGTGCGCTCGGAGGGACAGCGCCAAACCCCGTTCTCTCCACGTTGAGGTACTTCATGGACGAGTATACCGCACACATCCGCGAGAAGTTCTGCCCCGCGCTTGTTTGCAGCGCTCTCATCAAGTTCAGGATAGACGAGGAGAAGTGCATCGCCTGCGGGCAGTGTGCGATGAACTGCCCGGCTCATGCGATATCGAAAGTTGAGAGCGGGAAGTACAGGATAGACGAGAGTTTGTGCATCAAGTGCGGGGTCTGCTACACTGTCTGCCCTGTGAAGGCCGTTTACAAGGTTACAGGTGCGCGTGCAGGGTGATCGGTGTGGTTAAGGTAAAGATCGACGGGAAGGTTGTGGAGGTGGAGCCAGGAACTACGGTGCTGGAGGCGGCGGAGAAGGCTGGGATAGAGATACCGCGGCTCTGCGTTGTGCCAGGGCTGTATGAAGGCTCGAGCTGCAGGCTCTGTCTCGTGAAAACCCCAGCTGGCAGGCTCTTCCCCTCCTGCAACTACCGCGTATACAGAGACGAGGAGTTCCTAGCCAGCGCGCCCGACCTCTGGGAGATGAGGCGAGTGAACTTCGAGCTCCTGCTCAAGTTCCACAGGATAGAGTGCTGGGCTTGCGAGAGGAAGAGCTCCTGCTCCCTCGTCGAGCTTTCGAAGGAGCTCCTCGTGGACGGCATACCAGTGTGCTCGGAGTGCCCGCTGCCGCCTAACGAGTGCCTCTTGCTCAAAGGCGAGCTGTGTTTAGGCATGATCGCGCAGTCAGGGTGCAATGCCGAGTGTCTGGTGAGCGGAGGCGAGTGCTGGGGCTGCAGAGGACCTATTACGAGAGAGGACCTCCTTGAGCGAGCTTTCACCCATTACAGAGAGCTCGGTTTCGACGTGAAGGATGTAATAAGC
>Ga0105154_1000180_pt1 | contig 28281 bp, 26 predicted proteins | sample SSWtaG_FD_89672 | JGI IMG/M metagenome (GOLD analysis project Ga0105154, IMG submission 89672) | Hot spring microbial communities from Sandy's Spring West, USA to study Microbial Dark Matter (Phase II) - SSWsed_matched | ecosystem: Environmental > Aquatic > Thermal springs > Hot (42-90C) >... | reverse complement strand
AGCTCCAGTTGTAAATGTACATTTAACTTTATATTCATCCATTTTACTGTATATGGCTCCAGGATAGTCTGATGATATATTTAAATTCATGTTGCATGATGGGTGGCATGTGTAATTCATTAGAATCATTCTCCCATGATCTGTTCTGAAATATATGTATGGTATATCCTCATCCACTAAGCCATCTCCATATATTTTATTGTATGTTAGGTTTTCAGTTTTTGTAGTTCCAATTCTAATATTGGCTTTAGCTATTTTATTTATTGCATTTAAACTTGATTCAGCAATTCTATCTTTAAGTTTCTCTATCCACTTCTCTAAAATTGTCTTCTCCCTACTAGTGTATGGGTATGTGTTTGGCCACATTGGCATTATGATTTCAGGTCCTGAATGTGTATGTGTAGTTGTTAAGAATATTGCTTTCCTCCCTAAACCAGTTTTCCTAGATATTTCATCTTTAATTCCTTCAGCTAAATCTCTATTTACACCTATAACATCTAAACTAACTATTAATGCTTCTCCCCCCTCCCCCTCCATGAATATTGTGTGTACGTATAGTGGGTCATGGATTGATTTTGATGGTTTAGCTAATCTATGTGGATACCCTCCAAGCCTAACTCCTATGGGAGGTGTAACATCTAAAACTTCAAATCCAACTCTCAATTTAATCACCTATATTTAATGGTGAACAAAACCCTGTAGACTGCACATTTATTCTTCAATTAGAATCTCCAGATAAAGTTCATATATACTTATGGTTGTCTAATTCTTATTGGTGTATTCATGAGAATTCTAGATTATAGTGACATTAAACATCTAATTATTGGTGCAACAATTCTTGGGGTTGGTGGTGGAGGAGATCCTGATCGTGGATTCAAAATTTTATGTGAAGATCTTAATTGTGGTAGAATTCTCAAGTTATGTTCTTTTGATGAATTGAATTTGGAATTTTATGTTGCAACACCATACTTTGCTGGTAGTATTCCAAGTCCTAGATCTAAGTCTCCTAGGAAAAGCTTCACAGAGGATGTTATGTTGAAAGCACTTAGAATTTTTGAAGATGTTTTGGGTTCTAGGTTGGAGGGGTTTGTAGCCACTGAGATTGGTGGCGGGAATACTGCTATAGCTTTACATTTAGCTTCCATCTTAAATCTACCATTACTTGATGGAGATCAAGCTGGTAGAAGTGTTCCAGAATTAATTCATAGCACATATTACTTGAATGGTTTAAGTCTCACTCCAAGTGTTATAGCTTCACCTCATGGCGATTACATAATCTTCAAAGAATATTCATCTATTGATAATTATGAGGGTATTGTTAGGGGGATTGCAAGTCAAGTTTCAGGTTCAGTATTCGTTATTGATAGTCCAGTTAAAGTTGATATTGCCCGTAGAGTTGCAATTAATGGTAGTGTGAGTAGAGCTATTGAGATAGGTGAAATTGTTGATGAAGCTAAATCTAAAGGTTTAGATGTGGCTTCTAAATTAGCTGAAAAACTTGATGGCTACATGATTTTTGAGGGGGTTATTGATAGATATGAATTAAATGAGGTTGGAGGTTTCTTGATTGGAGATGTATATGTTAAGGGTTTAGGGGAATGCTCGTCTAGTATACTTAGAATTTGGGTTAAAAATGAGAATATATTTGCATGGATTAACGATCAACCAATAACTATGCCACCAGACTTAATAATAATGTTGAACGAAGATGGTTATGGAGTTGTTAATAGTAGAATTAGTGTTGGAATGAAGGTTAAAGTGGTTGTGGCACCTGGACCAAGGGAATGGAGGAATCCAAGAGGACTTGAAATTATTGGGCCAAGGAGTTTTGGTTTTAATTATGATTATAAACCAGTGGAGTTGCTTGTGAAGAATTTCATTTAAATTGATTAATACCTGTATTTCCAATGCTAAAAAGTGGTTGCTTCAAAACCCTCATCTAATCATGAAATATAATTGCCATTGTAATGTTGAATGAAAACTCTTTTAGAGGGGGTATGAGCCAATTTTAATTACCTAGATTATTGAAATTAAATATCAATATGTGCATTTTCAGAGTTTTGTTGAGTGGAGTTTTCGGTTTACTATTTGGGTTTGCTGCTGGACTTATAGGTGTGGGTGGAGGTGAATTTAGAATTCCAGTTCTCATCTATGTAGCGAATCTACCAATACTAATTGCTGTGACAGTTAATTTAGTTATAGGTCTCCTATCAGTATCAATATCATTTCTTAGAAGATTTCAACTTGGATTATTCTCTCAAGAATCATTATGGATAGCTGTGGTAATGTCTTTTGGATCTATTATTGGAGCATATATGGGAGCCACATTAACGGGGAAACTTCCAGTAAAAACTTTGAAGAAGTTACTTACCACATTCCTTATCGTAGTTGGATTTAGAATAATATCTGAACCATTATGGGGATGGTCTATCAGTAAAATTTCACTATCTGAACCTATACTTTCAATTTTAGCAATCATATTTGGTTTGATGGTAGGTTTGATTTCAGGGATTTTTGGAGTAGCTGGAGGTGAATTTAGAATACCAATTTTAATGTTCCTATTTGGTATGGATATTAAGATAGCTGGAACTACAAGCTTACTGATTTCAATTCCAACTATAAGTAGTGGGCTTATAAAACATCAGAGAATGGGTCATATGAATAGTTATGGTGTGATCGTGGCAGCCTCCATGGGTGTAGCAACCATAATAGGTTCATTTATTGGAGCTAGTATGGTAACTGAATTTTCGGAGGGGGCTCTGAAAATTATATTGGGTTTAATACTTATACTGGCAACTGTTAGGATGATTACAAAACCCTAGTTTACTTGAGACTTTACAGGTATTTGAATTCACGTTGCTGTTTAGTTTACCCGTAATATATAATACATTATATATATTATATTGTGGTGTGTTTGTTGTTGAATGTGGTTTATGACGAGATTCACAAGTTACATTTAGATCCTAGTGGTAGGCATCCTGAGAATCCTAGGAGGGTTGAAGAGGCATTTTCAGTTTTAAAGAAGTCTGAAGTTTGGAGTCGTATTAAGGTTCACGGAACTTTTGAAAGTGAATTTGAGAAGTTGAAGTTGATACATTCAAAGAGTTATATATCCTTCATTGAGGAAGAGTGTGGGAGGGGGTTTCACTATATAGATTCAGATACCTATGTTAATGAGAAAACCTTCTATATTGCATCTAGGTTTATTTCCACATCATATTATGCTTCAATTAAATCCCTTGAATCCAGTGAACCTTGGTTAATTATGCCTAGACCTCCAGGTCATCATGCTGGTAGGAATGGTTGTGCTATGGGTGCTCCAACTCTTGGATTCTGTATATTCAATAATTCTGCTGCAGCAGCTCAAGCTATGCTTGATTCTGGATTGAGAACTTTAATTATTGATTTTGATGCTCATCATGGTAATGGAACTCAAGATATATTCTGGAATGAACCTAGAGTTTTACATATAGATTTACATCAAGAGGGGATTTACCCTGGAACTGGGGATGTTGGGGATATTGGTGGTATTGGTGCTGAAGGTTCTAAAATCAATATACCACTACCAGCATTTACCGGTGACCCTGAATATTTATGGTTACTGGATAACGTTATTAAACCATTAATTGAAGTTTTTAAACCTGAGGGGGTTGTGGTTTCAGCTGGATTTGATTCCCATGTAGGTGACCCATTAACTATGCTTCACGTTACTGAGTACACGTATTCCGCCATAGCCTCCACTATTATGGATTTAATGAATTCTGGTATTGTTAAATCCTTTGTAACCATCCTTGAGGGTGGTTATGGTGAGGGTTTAAATATGGGTTTAAAAGCTTATGTTGAATCTATACTTGGCTTTAGATGTTTTAAATATGATCTGAAGCTTAAGCCTCCCAGGGGGGTTGTTGTTAGAGAGCTTAGTAATGTTTTGAGGGATTATTGGGGTTTAAGTATATCTTTAACTGATTAACTCCCTTTATGTTTAAATGTTTATGTGTTTGCATTTTGCTGTTGACGGCTTACTGATTTAGTGGATCTGCCAATATTAATTGAGTTAAATTTGAAGTTGATATTTGGAGTTTAAGGTTTCACTCGAGCTTTTCTAGTGCTTTTATTATTTCTCTACAGAAGTATGGTAGGTCTGCGGGTATTCTTGAGGTTATCATGTTTCCATCTACAACTACAGGTTCATCTACATATTCAGCTCCAGCATTTATTACATCATCTTTAATGGCTGATACGCATGTTACACGTCTACCTTTAAGTAGCCCTGCTGATATTAGTACTTGTGGACCATGGCATATGGCTGCCACAATACCTCTAGTGGCAACATTCTTTACGAAATCAAGTACTTCTCTATATCTTCTAAGTCTATCAGGAGCCCATCCTCCAGGTATTATTACACAATCAAATTCTTCAGGTTTAACTTCAGCAAATGTTAAATCAGGTTTCACGGTTAATCCATGTTTACCTTTAACAGGGTCGCTTGTGAGAGATATAACTTTCACTTCGAATCCAGCTTCCTTAAGCCTTAATAATGGGTAGTGTAGTTCTAGATCTTCATATTCTGGTCCAGCTAGTATGGCTACCCTCTTAATTTTACATGAAATGTAACATCACCCCCTAACCATTATTTGATGGGTATATGATTTAAGGTTTATGGTTAAATGTTTGTGTTGTCCTAATTGTTTATTGGTGTGTATTATTGTTTGGGGTTAGGGGTATAATTGTAACTATGGATGAATTTTTAAGGGTTTTATGGGATGGTGTTGTGATAGTTGATTCTGATAGTGGTGTTATAGTTGATGTTGGAAACGAAGGTTTGATTAGAGATTATGGTGTTGAAGTTGTTTATGGTGATTCTAAGAGTATTGTTATGCCTGGACTCATAAATACGCATACCCATTCACCTATGTCTATTTTTAGGGGGTTTGTTTCAGGTATTTCTGGTTTTGATTGGCTTAAGAGGGTTTGGAGTCTTGAAGCTCATCTTAAACCTAGACACGTGTATGTTGGAGCATTGCTTTCAATAATTTCAATGATAAAGTCTGGTACAACAACTTTTGCTGATCATTATTTTTATGCTGAGGAGATTGCTAGAGCTGTTATGGAAACTGGTGTTAGAGCTGTTTTAGCTAAAACAGTTATAGATTTGTATGAGGGTCCTCCTAAACATAGTCTTAAAGATTCATTATCTTTTGCTGAGAAATTCTTCAATTCCAATGGATCTCTATCTACCATGATTGGTATTCATTCACTATATTCATGTAGTATTGAGACTTTGAGGGAAGCTGTATCCGTATCTATGGATGCTGGTATTCCAATACATATGCATTTATCTGAATCTAGGGATGAAGTTAAGTTTGTTAAGGAATCTTATGGTGTTACGCCAATAAGGTTGGCTGATGATCTTGGTATTCTTAAAGCTAAACATCTTTTAGCCCATGTATCTTATGTTATGGATGAATATGAATTGAATCTTCTTGGGAAGTTTAAGGTTAAGATTGCATATGCCCCATTTACTAAGATGCGTGGCGGACAAGTTATTGCTCCAATACTGGATTTAATTATTAGAGGGGCATCTGTATCTCTAGCTACTGATGGACCTTTGAGTTGTGGTGATTTAGATATGTTTAGGGAGATGAAGTTTATGTTGGCAGCACAGAATTTGAAGTATGGTAGTGCTTCTGCATTGAAGCCTATCGATGTAATTAAAGCTTCTACTGTTAATGCTGCTATGAATTTAGGTTTCCAGAATCTTGGTTTTATAGGTAGAGGTGCAAAAGCTGATATAGTGGTTTTAAAGGCTTGGAAAGTTAAAGTTATCCCTATTAAAGATGTGTATTATACGATCCTGTATTGTTTGAATGGTGGTGATGTGGATACTGTGATCATTAATGGTAAACCTATAATGGTTAATGGAGTTATTGGAGGGGTGGATGAAGAGAATATTATTAATGAGGCTATGAATGTTGTGGGGGAATTGGAAGATTTAACCATTAAACCTTAAATAATTCATTTTATCTCATCGTATTCTATTTTGCAGTTGGCTATAATTAATTGTCCTAGAGCTACTCCACCATCTCCTGGTGGCATTTTCCTTGGTAAATGTAGTTCTAAACCTTCTTCCCTTAATACTTCTCTAATTCCTCTAATTATGTGGGTGTTTACAGCTGCTCCTCCACTTGCTAAGACTGTTTGTTTAATATTCCTAGAACCTTTAATTGTCTTTAAAGCTATGATTCCAAGAGCTCTTCCAAGATTTATTAGTATTGTTCTTGCTAAGTCCTTTTTATCGTATCCAGATTCCAATCCATTTATAGTCCATTTTAATAGGTCTATGGTATCTACTCTTGCTATGCCATTTACGTTAATTATTTTGGGTTTGTATGGTATTTCTCTCCCCTCATCTGCTATTGATTCAAGTTTCATTGGTGGCTCACCCTCATATGTTCTTAATGTGCATACGCCTAGTAGTGCTGAGAAGGCGTCTAAAGTTCTTCCCATACTTGTCACCAAAGCCCCCCTCCCACTTTTAGTCATAGTATATGTTATGTTTGCTTCTTTAACTCCGTATGGTAGTGAGTTTATCAACCCCCTTTCCTCCAATATTCTGTTGACTTCATCCCAACCGTATCCTGCTTCTGCCATTAAGCTTATTAATGGTTTAACTGGATATGTTGCAGCTGTATCTCCTCCTGGTAGGTGGAATGGTTTTAAACTTCCAATTCTCTTATATGATGTGTATGATGTTAATAGTACTTCTCCACCCCATATTCCACCATCATCTCCATACCCTGTTCCATCTATAGCTATAACTACACTTGTATCTTCAATTCTAAATCCATATTCAATCATAACTGAAGCGCTATGTGCATGGTGGTGTTGTACCTCGATTAAATCGGCATTAAATCTTTTTGATAGGTTTTCAGCTAGCTTCCTATTACTGTATAGTGGATGCATATCCATTGCAACTATTTCCGGGTTTAAATGGTATGTTTCTATTAACCATGATAATTCGCCATCAAGTTCCTCGAGTTGAGCTACTTCATCTATATCACCAATATACTGTGTCACTATAATTTTATCTTCAAATCCCACAGCTCCAGCAGTTTGGAGTTCAGCGCCTACAGCTATGGAATCCTTTAATGTGATTCCAGTTTCAATCCATTCTGGTGCATATCCTCTCCCTCTTCTAAGGAATGTTGGTTCATTATCTGTGAATCTAATTACACTATCATCTACTCTATGAACTATCTCTCTATCATGATCAATTATGTAATCCACTATCCCTTTAAGTTCTCTAAGTGCTTGTTCAAGATTTCTACACATAGGCTTACCCCGTGGATTTCCACTGGTCATTATTAGGAATCCATCTGGAATATTCTTTAAGAGTAGGTGTTGGAATGCTGTGTATGGTAGCATGATTCCAATCGTATTTAACCCTGGAGCTACAAGTTCAGAAACTTTTGCTCCAATTCTTCTTGGCATTATAACTATTGGTTTTTGGGGTGATTCAAGTAGACTTCTAGCACCTTCAGGTGGAATTGCTATTTCTAAGACTACATTGTAATCTCTAGCCATAAGTGCGAAGGGTTGCATTGGTCTCCTCTTCCTAAATCTAAGTTCAGCAATTACATCATCTCTTGAAGCTAAACATGCTATGTGGTATCCTCCAACCCCCTTAACAGCTATTATACCACCGTTAAGAATCTTTTCCACAGCAAATTCCAATGGATCTTCAACTTTAATCTCAAATCCATTCATACTATATACACGTGTTTTTGGTCCACATTTAGGGCAACTTATACCTTGACCATGAAATCTCCTAACATTATTTGGATTTGAATAGTCGTGGAAGCATTCATCACAGAATTTGAAGATACGCATACTAGTATTCTCTCTATCATATGGTATACTGTACATCATTGAGAATCTAGGTCCACACCATGCGCAACTATTCCAATGATAATTGTGGAATCTACTGTTATCATTCAAAACTTCCCCAACACAGTATTCGCATATAGCAATATCTGGTGGAATCATACTCCTAACGGTAGCTTTCCTCAAACTCTCTTTAATCTCAAATTTATCAAACCCAATTGGCTCAACATATTCAACCATAACTTTAAGGATTCTTGCTTGTGGAGGTTTCTCTAAATCCATTCTCCTAATAAATTCATCGATCTTCTCACCTTCAACATGGATTTCAACTTCACTTCCACCAAGATTTACAACGTACCCCTTAAGGTTTAGGCTTGTGGCAAGTCTATATATGAATGGTCTGAAACCAACCCCTTGAACTACACCCACAATTCTTATTCTCAAAGCTTTAATCATTAAATCACCAGTATAGCATCTATGAATCTAATCAACAATTAAAAAGTAAATTAAGCTTATAACATTGTTGATGGGAGGTTACATTCAATATTCCATTTAAACTTCAGTATTAACTCATGTATTTCCTTACAACTTTTAAGGCTTCTAGGAATTCCCCACCCCTCTTGGTTAATGTGTAGAGTTTCATATCTCCTATAACTTCTTCCTTTAGTAAGCCTTTGCTAAGTAGGAATTGTATTGCTCTTCTAGCTCTATCTACTGGTAAGCCTGCTCCATATGCTATCCTAGTTATTGGGGAGGGTCCTCTCCTCAAAATTGTTTCCAGTATTTCAGCGTATATATCATATTTTGTTCTTCTTTTACTCATGGCTTCATCAACTTTTCATTTTAGAATGGTGGTTGAGGTAGTTTTTCAACTTTTACTGGAGTTTTAGTGAATATTACGTTTTCCTCTCTTTCTAAGCTCTCAGTATACTGTACTTCTCCAAGTATTCTACATCCAGATTCTACGTATATCCTCTTTGCATAGATATTTCTAGCTTTAGCGTTTTCTTCTAATGTCAGGTCTTCTGCGTATATGTCTTCAACTTTAGCTTTCTCCCTTACTTTGATGTTTACACCTATTAATGGTCCTTTAACTTCCCCCCTCCTCCCAATCTCTATGTATGTGGCTTTCGCCCCCTCAATCGTCTCTATTCTCCCTCCAACTCTTATTGATTCTAAGGCTTCAATTCTTAGAGCTTTTATGGATCCTCCAACATTTACTGTTTTAACTTTTGCGTGTCTGCCTATTTCAGCTGTTCCTCCAACATCAAGTTTTCCAGATAGGTTTAATGCTCCTCCCACAATTACTTTGCCTCCAACATTGATTTCTTCACCTTCAGCATTTCCAGTTATTTCAACAGATCCTCCTACATCTATTTTTGTGAATATTAAATCTCCATCAACTTTTAGAGATCCCCCAACTTCTACACTTCCACCTTCACATTTATTGGATAGCTTTACGCTACCACCAACATTTATTTTATTGAATTTTAGGGAATCTTTTGTTTTAAAAGTTCCTCCTACTTTAATCTCCCCCTTCACTTCACCACCATTAATTGTGACCGTGCCTCCAACATCTATGTCTTCAATATTTACTTTCCCCTCTATTTCAATCATGCCTCCCGCTGATATCCTTTTAACTTCTACTGGTCCTCCCCCCTTAAATGATCCTCCAACTTCTATCTCTAACCCCTTCACTCCCCCCTTAACTTCTATTGATCCTCCCACATCAATTGTTTCCATTTCTACGTTTCCATGTGCTTTGAATGTTCCTCCAACACTTACATTTATGGTTTTAGTATTCCCGTTAACTTCTAGGATTCCACCTACATTGGCTTTTTCAACGTTGAAGTCTCCTCCCACAGTTACCCTTTTATCTACATCTAGTGTTTTTGCTGATATGTTTCCAGTAACATGTAAGCCACCCCTTCTAATTTTCACATTGTTTACTGATAAGTTTCCTTCAATGGTTATGTCGCCATCACGTCCATTTAATGTTTCTGCTGTTAAACCGCATTTGAATTGGCAATCCCCTTTGCAACTCACTATACCTGAAACCTTTATGCTGTCCAGTCCATTTTCAGCTTTTATTATTGAGCCTTCACCTACATTTAGATCTCCATCAACTAATCCCAAGGTTGCGGTTGAGTAGCTTGGTATTGATACTACTTTACGCATACTAATCATTAAACAATTATCTTGAGGATATCATTTAAAGTTGAAGCACATTTTGAGTTTACATTTTGTGATTGTAATTGCATAGTTTAGTTCAATTTACGCTTAATTTAAAGTTTACAATTTATCATTTATCCTCCTTTTTTTTGGGGGGGTAAGGCTTTAAAGCTTTAATCTCGCTTGCCATATTCATTGGGACATTGTATTTGATGATAAGGAGGCCTAAGGGTATAAGTCTTGGTTTAGCTGCTGGTATTGATGCTGTTGCTTCGCTGATTTTTTGAACGATAACTTTGAGTGATGCCATAGATGCTGGTTATGTTTTCGCTTATCTACATAGAATCCCCGTTTCAGTTGTGATATGTTCAGAAGCCATATTCCTACTTGTAGTTTACATAATTTCATTGAAGGAGCATTTATTTGTTGAGGAGAGGAGGGGGTTGAAGAGTATTGTGAAGGATATTAATTGGGATATAATTGTCTTCATGTTAAGCATATTCCTCGTTGTTCAAAGGTTAAGGCATGTTGGAGCCGTAGACTTCATTGCATACATGTTCATGGAAGCTTTAAAACTTCCATCAGTATTGTCATCCATAGCTTTAAGCTTCATAGTCACTGTTGGTGCAAGTTTCATTAATAATTGGCCTATGACAATATTTGGACTCATATCCATAGAGCATATAATTGTGAACAGTTCAAATAACATTGATTCTAAGTACATCACTAATTTAATATTCTCAAATATAATTGGGAACAATCTTGGTCCACACTTCTTCCCCCTAGGTTCACTGGCAATATTGATGTGGCTTGAAACCATGCGTAAGAAGGGGGGTGAAAATTAGACTTATAGACTACCTTAAAGTTGGATCTGTAGTATCAATATTTGAGGTTGTTGTGGCATCCATAATTCTTTGGATTGAGATAAACGTATTCCATATGCAATTAATCCTCCCCTCCACATCCATCTAGCCTATGTTGGGCTTGGATCTAAGTGGAATCCTCAAAATTTAAATGTCAAACATTATTGTTTAAATATGAGTTAAATGGGTGGGAAGAATCCAAGCAATTTTGGGAACCCCTTCTGTTTGGCATGTCCATTCCATAGGTATGGTAAATGTCCATTTCAAAAGCTTCATAAGAAGAATTAAACTGTAAATACATTTATCCCTATCCCTCTAATGATGTGAATGTTTAGATGTCTAGGCTACTCAGGAATAATGGTATGTCTTCAATTGTTAAGATTAGAATTTTATCTAGATGCTTTGGCTTCCTCCAACTTCTAGGGCTCGTCTTCACTTCAATTCCAATTTGTTTTCCATTTAATTTAATTATTAAGTCAACTTCACTTTTATTCTTCCAGTAAAATGTTTCATATTTTCTCGTTAGATGTGATGCTACTATGGATTCTAGGAGTGAAGGTTTATTTACCTCTGTTTTCACGTATTCGCAGATTGTTGTGTAGAGGAATGGATCTATTATGTAAATCTTCTTATTCTTCCTGAATAGGATTTTTGAATCTTGTGAGAGGAAGTTTATGATTTCAGTGACGAATAGGTTTTTTAAATTTTCAACGTAGGCTTGTGCTGTGTGGGGCGAGGCGATCGAGGTTTCCTTCGATATATTTAACCAGCTTATTGGGTTGCATTGGGAATTCACTATGTAAGCTAAAACTTCTTTCATGTAACTTTCGTTCCTTCCAAGCTTCCTGAAATCATTCTTTAACCAGTCTATGTAGATCTTCCTGGTTTCAAATGATATTCTCCCTCTTGAGAAGAATTCTATTATTGGTGGTGGGAATCCACCTGTAAGCATGTATTTATTGAAGAATTCCTTCAATATTGGTTTATGTATTTTATTGACTTCCATAACTTTCTCAACTTCTAAAATCCCCCCTTTAATGGTTTCTAACCCCTTTAATGCTTTGAGGTATTCTGAGAAGCTTAATGGATAGAAGTTTATGTCTATCCCACTCCCCCTTCTACCCGGGAAATATTCCCTTTGCCTTAAAATCTCCAAACTTGCAGATCCACTTATTATCAGTATGTCGCTCTTGAAAACCCCCCTATCTATTCTGGCTTTGATAGCTCTATGCCAGTCTTCCACGAATGTTATTTCATCTAAGATTATGATGGAGGATGAGATTTTGTTTGCTTCCCTAAAACTCAAATAATTATCGATGACTTCTCCAAGCTCTCTAAAATCAGTTAATTCTTCACATGAGAAATAAAATATCGATTTTGGATTAACATTTTCTGAAAGGAGTTTATGTATATATATTTTTAGGGTTGTGGTCTTGCCAACTTGTCTTGGTCCTACTAAAAAGTTTAATGAGTATGGTTTGAAGTTGAATCTTTTCAATATTGGTGGTTCCCATTTTACTGGAGACTTCTCCCACTCTTCATACTTACTATCTATTTCGCCATACCACCATGGATTCTGATTTTCCATATGCAATTATAATGCAAACAATACTTAAAAATATTTGCATTTATATTGCAAATACTTTAAATATATATTCTCATCAAGTATTCCTCCATTTTTAATTGGAGCATAATTTTATTCATTTACCTTATGAATTGAATGTTGATGCAGTTTCATAAATCTTCATTTGCTGAGTCTAATTGTTATGGTGTAATAATGTAAACTTTAAATATAATTTTTTACACTTTTGTTTTGTATGTATGATGAGTATTCTTATAGGATTTTGATGGGATTGAGGGGGATGAAAACTGCTAGGTTTAAAGATCTTAAATTGATAGTGAGTAATCCTAGGATGCTTACATTGAAGTTAAGGAAGCTTATGGGTTTGGGGCTTGTGGAATTAGTTGATGGGTTATATATGTTGACTCGTAAGGGGGTTGAGGTGAGTAGGATACTTGAAGATTTGGATAAGGTGTTACGTGGTTGTGAGTTTAAAGTGATGAATTTAGAGAGGATACCACATTACCATTATGTTCCAGTTATAAGGAGGTATTGTGAATTGCTATTTGACTTTTTTAGTGATAGACTTGTGAGTGTTATGCTTTTTGGCTCTGTGGCTAGGGGGGATTGGGATATCAGTAGTGATATAGATATTCTCATAATTGCTGAAGACTGGGAGGATAAGCCTATATGGGATAGGGTTAGGGAGGCTGGTAGGGTTAAAGCTAAATTGGCTGAGAGTTTAGAGTATTTGAATGCTTTAAAAGCTGGATATAATCCAATAATACAGAATTATACTTTGAGTGTTGAGGAAGCTAAGAGGTTTAATAGGGTTTACTTAGATGCATTGATAGATGGTATAATCCTATATGATAGAGATGGATTTCTAAGTGGAATTCTCCAAGCATTGAGGAGGAGGCTTGAGGAGTTGGGTTCCATGAGAATTACATTACCAAATGGGAGGTTTTATTGGGTTTTGAAGAAGGACTTCAAGGTTGGGGAGGTTATAGAGTTTGGGTAGTGTAACGAATGTGGATCTTGCAAGATTAGCTTTAAGGAGGGGTTGGAGGTGGTTGAAGAGTGCATTGAGAGCTTTAGAGGATGAGAGGTGGGATGATGTGGTTTACTCTTCACAAATGGCTGTGGAGCAAGCTTCAAAAGCAGTTTTAATAGCGTTTGGTATAGAGTATCCTAAAGAGCATGATGTGAGTTTAGTTTTTAAACAATTGTTGGGGGTTGAGGGTATTCCAAGATGGTTTGAATCAATGATTCCAGAACTTGTTAACACAATTTCTGAGTTGGCTGAATTGAGGGGGCTTGCTGGTTATGGTTATGAGGAGGGGTTGGATGCAGATTACTTTAAGGATTATGCTCCCGAAGCTTATGAGATGGCTAAAAAACATTTTGAAGCTTGTGCAAAACTTCTGTCACAAATCTATAATATAAATGTGGAATAGAGAGTAAAGCTTATTTCAACTTCAAATCAAGTAATCAATTATACTATTTGGGTGGGTTCAGAGACGAGGGATCGGGCATCATTACTACCCGATCACCTACCCTCATCATCCCCATAAATTCTTTATAATTATGCATAGTTATAAAATTGTTGCGTTTTATTCATTTTGATTTGAATTTGTATGTAGATTCAAAGTTAAGTTTAAACATTGTTAAACCCTTACTATTGTTCAGTATGTCTAGAGTTGTGGTTGTTAGGGGGATGGATCCTTCCCCCATGGTTAAGGTGGGGTTGAAGTATTTCCCTAAACCTAATTTTCGTAAAATTATTTTGAAGCCTAACCTCATACTGGATGAACCTCCACCTACAACTACACCAATTGATACTGTTGAGGCTTTGGTTAAATGGTATTTGGATGGAGGGTATGAGGTTATTGTGGCTGAAGGGTCGGGTTGGTGTGAAACTTTCCATGCATATAGGAGGCTTGGCTACATTAAGCTTAAAGAGGTTTATGGAGTTAAACTTGTGGATTTAAATAATGATGAATTTGAGGTTTTAAGGGATTCTAAAGCTTTATTCCTCAAAGAATTTGAATTTCCATTAACTCTTAAAGATGCATATATTGTTTCAATTCCAATTTTAAAGGAGCATTCGATAACTAAGGTTACATTGTCTTTGAAGAATATGCTTGGTGCAACTTTGGGTGAGAGGGGTAGAGTTGCGAAGAAGGGGCGTTTTCATAGGAAGCTTAATGAGAGTATTGTTGATGTAAATCTGTATTTGAAGCCTAGTTTAGCTGTGATTGATGGTAGAATTGCAGGTGTTGGTGGTGAGCTTCATGCTAAACCGAAGGAGCTTGGTTTAATGATATTTTCCAACGATCTAGTTGCAGCAGATGCTGTGGCAGCAAAATTCTTGGGATACGATCCACTTAAAATTCCACATATAAAATTAGCTCAAGAAGCTGGTTTGGGAATTGCAGATTTAAGTAGGATAGAGGTTATCACAGAATCCATATGAGTATTCATGATCTTTTATTGATTGTTTATCGTATGTGTCCTCTCCTAATAGCTTCGATGAGTAGTGGGTCTGATATGGAGTATAGATCATCCTTCTTCTCAACAAATCCATAGTAGGTGAGTTCCCTTAAATAGTTTGATACCTGTTTATCACTTACATTTGCAATGCCTCTTAAACTTCTCTTCACTTCACTCCAAGTTGATGGTTTCATTAATGTTTTCATAACCTCAATATACCTTCTCCTAGCTATTTGTCTACCACTTAGGAATTGGTTGAATTCTTCAGCCACCATTTTTGAGCCATTCTCCACAGCTTTCTCCAATGCATATGGGTCTCCCTTAGATCTTAGGTATCCATAGAATGTAAGCCACCCTATTATCCCATTTAATTTTGAAATTGCTTCTTGAATTTCATCTTCAGAAACTTTGACATTTACTTGTTCAAACCCTATTTTCAAGAATTCCATAGCTTTATCCCTACTCAGCTTCTTTAAGGTTATCTCTGAGAATGGTCTTCCAAAGAGTGGCGCTTTTGGATTTGAGATGCCGAGTAGTTTATCTAGTTAAGCCTATTTCAGATCCAGCTAGCATAATCTTTATCCCTCCCACGTAATCATAGATGTGGGCAAGTATTTTATCGAACCCTCTTAAAACCCTCAACTCCTGAGCTTCATCTAATGCCACTATCATTTGTCTCCCTTCACTCCACTTTCCAATTTCACTTAAAACTCTCCCAAAACATCCATTCTCTTCTCTGTGAATTCTAATTTTAAACCTGAAATCTCCACCCCCCTTTACCCTCGATAGCATTCTCCTCAATAATCCATCTTCAAGGAATTTACTGAGCTCCATTGAGAAGTATTCATATATGGCTTCTGGAGTTAGAGGGCCACTTAACCTTAAATCTATGAATATATGTGGAGTTTTCATTTCGTTTAATGCTACTCTCATGAGGGATGATTTCACAGTTCTTCTAACCCCCTTTATCACTATCATTCTCGTTTTAGGGTCAAGGATTTCCTTCTTAAGAGTTTCAAGTTCTTCTTCCATGTTGTAGAAGTCTTCTCTCCTCTTTTTTACTTCTAGTGAGAAGTACAATGACTATCACCCCCTACTATTTAAATTAATATTCTTCTCATGGGTGTTGGATGGATTTCTTTTTGTGAGTTCATAATTCTTAGATTGGAAATGTTCTTATAGAGTTTTCAGCTATTATTCTTCGGTTTATTGGTGTGGGTCATGTTTATTAAGGGTTTAAGATGTGTGAATTGTGGTGAATTCTTCCCTCTAAATCCAAAATTCTTTGTATGTCCAAAGTGTGATGTTGAGAAGGTTTGTGGAGTAACTGTATTTAAAGGTATAACTGAGGTTGTATATGACTATGTGGCTATTGGGGGTGTTGTGAGTAGAGAATTGTTTTCTAGAAGGGTGTTTAATGCTTTAAGGTATAGGGAGTTTCTCGGTTTTGGTGGTGATGTGGAGCTTATAACTTTATGTGAGGGTGGTACTCCACTTATAGGGAGTAGTAGACTTGCTGAGTATTTGAAAATTAAACATTTATTGTTGAAGAATGAAGCACAGAATCCTACGGGTTCTTTTAAGGATCGTGAAAGTTTATTGGCGGTTAATATGGCTTTGAATTTTGGTTTGAAAAGTGTATCTTGTGTTTCTTCTGGTAATGCTGCTTCTTCTATAGCTGCTTACGCTGCTAGGGCTGGATTAGAGTGCTATGTGTTTATGCCTGCAAAAGCTTCTAGGGGTAAAATATTGCAATGCTTAGTTTATGGGGCTAAAACATTTCTTGTTGATGGGATTTATGAGGAGATTTTTGAAGTTCATTTAGAGGCAATTAAAGGTTTAAATGTTCTTGATGTTACTCCTGGGTATAATAGGTTTAGGGTGGAGGGTGATAAGACAATAGCATATGAGATTTGTGAGCAATTGGGTTGGAGAGTTCCCGATTGGATTATAGATAATGTGGGTAATGGGACTCATCTATATGGGATGTGGAAGGGGTTTAAAGAACTATATAATCTAGGTTTCATAGATAAACTTCCAAGAATGGTTGCTGTTGGACCTATCTCAGGAGCTCCCATAGTCCATTGTTTTAAGAGTGGAGTGATTTCGCCATTGGAGGGTTGTGGTGAATCTATAGCTGAAGGTTTAATTGCCATGTGGAGTTATGATGCACCTCTAGCCATAAGAGCATTGAAGGAATCTAATGGTTATGCTGAATATGTATCTGATTATGAGATTTTGGAAGCTATGAAGATGCTTGCAAGATTTGAAGGTATATTTGCAGAGCCATCTGCAGTGGCATCTATAGCTGTACTCCCCAAACTTTTGGAGTCTGGGGTAATTGATGGGAAGGATGAAGTGGTATGTCTAATAACTGGTAGTGGACTTAAAGATCCTGAAGGTGGTAGTAGAATATCTGGGAATCCAATGAGTATTCCATTAAATGTAAATTCCATAAGAAAGGTTTTCCAATTCAAGTAACATTTAAAATTACTGGTAATTCAATTAAATTTGAATTGGAAATGAATTATATCAAGATAGTTGGAGGCCCCCTCCAAACCAACACTTACCTAATATATGAGGGTGAAATTGGAATCATAGTAGATCCAGGGGCATACTTCGATAGGATTGATGATGCAATTAAACGTATTGGTGTTAACAGAATCTTATATATTATTGCAACTCATGGTCATTTTGATCACATATTCTACGCCAATAAATTATCTAAGAATTTTAATGTTCCTCTCATGATCCATGAATTGGACGTCAATTTAACACGTAGATATAGTGATTTGGCTGAGAGTATGTATTGTGAAGTTTTTATCCCTCCTGAGAATATCAAGCCAATATCTAGTGAATGTACAATTAAGCTTCCATGGGATGTTGATATGAATATTATCCATACACCTGGACACACCATGGGTAGTATATGTATAGCTATTGGAAATATACTGTTAACTGGAGACACATTATTCAAGAATTCTATAGGGAGAGTGGATTTTGATGAGAGTTCTGAAGATGATATGTGGAAATCACTTAGGAAGCTTATTGAATTGGATGGAGATTACATAGTGCTTCCAGGGCATGGTGAAATTACAACTATGAAACGTGAATTAAAGGAGAATCCATATCTTAAAGGCTTGTGGGATTTGTAAATAAATTGGGGATTACGCTTCACATTTCTACATGTTTTTAATTTGGCTGTGAATTTAATCCCCTATTCAGAGTCATCTACCCACTTTACCCATTAACTTGTTAGTAGCCCTCTTCGTTGTAGATCTTCTAATACATCAATTAAGTTGAGTGCTTTAAGTTTTTCAGCTGTGGGTATACTGGTATTCTTGTCCCAGCCGCGGGTATCGTAGTATTCCATGAGCATCTTTTCTAATTCGATTACATGACCTGCTGAAGCCCCTCTTTTAAGGGGTTCCTTTAAGAATCTTTCTGGTAGAGTGTCATGTTCCCTCTTCACACCCTCCCTCACATTGTAGATTCTTTCTAGGTTTATTATCCTCTCTCCAATAACTTCAACTTCAATGGGGGTTATGTTCATTCCAGTTACGGCTTCTATGAGTTTAGCCATCTTCCCGTAATCTAGTATATTCATGTTTTCAGCGAGGTTTTTGCAAACTCCAAGTGAATCGACGAGGGCGCATATATTCTCGTAATATGCTACAAGTTTACCTTTACCTTTAACACCAAGTCTTAAGGTAGCTTCAGGTTCCCCAAACATTTTTAATCCCAATTCTGGGTTATCGCTGAGTTCTATGAAGGGTTCAGATCTCAAGTGATCAGCACCTCTACTTGATACTGCAAATCCAAGGCCATAGCCTTTCAGCCCTCTCGGGTCTGCTTGAATCATTTCAAGTTTCTTTACATGGAATGCTATTTCAAACCCTTTACCTAGCTTTTCTGCTGCTACTATTACGCCATCTGCTAGTATATCACCAAACCCCCTCCTATAAGCTATATCTTCTAAAAGTTTCATAACAGCTTCCATGTTTCCCCATTCAAGCTTTAGCCCTCCAGTTTCCTCTTTGTTTAGAAGACCTTTTGAATATAGTTCCATAGCCCACGATATAACTTCACTTACTGATATTACATCCATTCCAAGGTTATTGATTGCTTCTATGGCTTTCAAAGCTTTTTCTAGATTTCTGTTCCCTATTCGCACAGTCATTCCAGCTAGAGCTTCATATTCTGGTCCTTCACTGATGAAGGCTTCGTTAATCTTCTTTACGATGAATATGCGGCTACATGGAACTATGCAAGAGAAGCATGCTCTATTCTTCACATTGTATTTTAATGCTAGTTTTTCACCGCTAATTTCAAAGGCATATGGGGTTTCGGGTTCGGTGAAATGTTTTCCGGGGAGTATTCCGATCCTATTTGCAGCCATGAGTATTCTTGTTGTACCCATAATCCTTCTAGGCCAATACTGTTCATGTGTATAAACTTCAATTTCCACTTCCTCCACTATTTTTTCGAAGAGCTCCGGTTTTGCAATTTCCACGTATCCATCCCCTCTCACTGCTATTGCCTTTAGATTCTTTGATGCCATTACAGCACCTAACCCTGTTCTAGCGGCAGGTCTTGATTTATTAAAGAATATTCCGGAAAACTTTACTAGATTCTCAGCGGCTGGTCCAATTAAAGCTATCTGTATTCTAGGGTCCCCTATCTCTCTTCTAATAGCTTCATATGCTCTTGTAATTGTCATACCCCATAATCCACTAGCATCTCTTATTTCAGCTACACCGTCCTGTATGTATAGGTATACTGGCTTATTGCTACGTCCTTCAATGATTATTTGATCGAAACCTGCATACTTCAATTCAGGGGCGAAGTGCCCCCCAACATTTGAATCTCCAAGGATTCCGGTTTGTGGGGATTTAGCTGTAACGTTAAGTCTAGCACCTAGTGGGAATCCAGTACCTACAATAGGTCCCACGCCGAAAATTAGCTTATTGTCAGGTGATAGTGGATCTACCCCTTTGGGTACTTCGTAATATAGTCTTGCAATGTTTAATCCTCGACCACCAAGATATGCTCTTACCATTTTATCTTCAAGTTCTAAGATCTTGAATTCCATGGTGGATAAATTGATTCTGAGAAACCTTCCCGTATAACCATACATTCTATTTGAATTTAGCATGGATACCCCACCTTTCAAGAAGCTTCTTATATTCTGAGAATGCCAATTTGTAATGTTCACCCAATTTTTCCAATCCAGTTATTGATACTTCTGTTAATGGGTAGAGGGAGAGTGCATTGGTGGGACACTTAGTAATACAAACAGCATTTCCATCACATAAATCACATATTAATGGTGTTCCATCTATGGGATTTTTAAATACTGCATGGTAAGGGCAGACATTTAAACATGCACCACACTTAGTACATCTCTCCCTCTCCAATTTCACTATACCCTTATCATCTATGTAGAGAGCTCCTGTGGGGCATACTGACACACAAGCCACTTGTTCACAATGTTGACATACTATGGGGAAATCCATTCCTATAATGTCATCTTTAATGACTCGAATTCTCGATAGGGAGGTTGAGAAAACTTTATGATGTACATAGGAACACCACATTTCACAGTATCTACATCCAGAACACTTAGATATGTCTACTACCACATGGACTACCATTGATGCATAAACACCCCATTATTCTTGCAGGGGGGAACTGCATATAAAGTTATGCTGATATTACTCTATTGTCATTACGGAGATTTTGCATAACTTCAACTAAGTACGTGATGGCAAAGTTTTTGCCACAATTTCTTTACCGACGGTCTATATGGGAAATTTTCATATGTTATTTCTACTGTTTGAGTAGTAAAATTTATAATTTTTACTACTGTAGTGATATTATGATGAGAAGGGAACTTATTGAAGACTTCTTTTCTAGAGAGATAGTTTTTAGGGGTGTTGAGAGGGAGCTTAACGTTTTATCATGTGGTGAAGTTGGTAAGGTTGTATCTGTGATAGGTCCTAGGAGGGTTGGTAAGACTTGGTATTTTTATTCTTTAATTGGTAAGTTGAGTAATCCAATGTACGTTAACTTTGAAGATATAGCTTTTCGAAACATTGAAGTTGAAGACTTCTTTAACATAATTAAAATCTTTACTGAGCTTAAGTATAATCCGAAATCCATTTTACTTGATGAAATTCAGGTTTTGAGGGGTTGGAGTGTTTTAGTGAGATCTCTACATGATAGGGGTTACAGGGTTTTCATAACAGGGTCATCTTCAAAACTTTTGCCCATGGAGATTTCAACTGAATTGAGGGGGAGAACTATGAGTTACATCCTCCTCCCATTTAGTTTTAGAGAATTTTTGAAGGCTAAGGGTGGAGTTGTGGATGTACATACATTTGAGGGGAGGGGGGTTATACTTAGATTTCTCAAAGAATTCTTATTGTATGGTTCATATCCTGAGGTTGTTTTAAGTCTTGATAAGGATAGGATTTTAAGAGAATACTTTAATGAGATCTTCTATAGAGATTTTGTTGAGAGGCATGGGATAAAGAGTATTGAGTTTGGAAGATTCCTATTCGAATTTTCATTTCAAAACTTTTCTAGGGAAATTAGTTTGAGGAAGATTAGAGATTACTTTGGGAAGAGGGTTTCAGATACAACACTATACGATTACGTGGATAAACTTCAAGAAACTCTAAACATATTCTTTGTTGAAAGGTTTTCTGAGAGTATTTATAAGAGGAGGTCTTGGCCTAGGAAGATTTATGTTTGTGATACTGGTATTTCAAGGATTATCCGTTTATCAGAGGATATGGGGAGGCTTATGGAGAATTCAGTATTCCTAGAATTGTTGAGGAAGAGGAATTATGATCCTCTCATTGAAATATATTATTGGAGAGATGTGAGGGGTGAAGTGGATTTCATAGTTAAAAGTGGATTAGATGTAAGGGAGCTAATACAAGTAACCTATGCTTCCAGTAGAGATGAAATTGATGCTGGTGAAATTAAATCTCTAGTTAAAATTGGTGAATTATTGAATTGTAGAAATCTAATAATAATTACATGGGATTATGAAGATAAACTTAAACTAGACAATAACGTAATAAATTTAATACCAATGTGGAAATGGCTTATCAAACCCCTAAAAGAATAATGTTAATTGTATGTGAACTAATCTTTGAATTTAGATGTTAGAGATGTCTAGAATATCTAAACCTAAAATGCTCATATTACTCATCGCGAAATACTCATTCTACCTTCTCGGATGGTTTTGGACATTGAAACCTAGAAGAGTTGAATCTATGGAAGATGTATTAAACCTATTCTACATACAATTTCTAAGGTTAAAGAAGGATGATATTGAAGTTATCAAGCTTAATGATAGAGAGCTTATTACCCGCGCTAAAAATCCATGTCCAATTCTAAAACTCTCACTTATACTAAAAATCGACACAAAAATATCATGCAAAATAATTTCAGAACCAGTTTGCAAATACGTTCTACGAAAATTAAATCCAAACCTAAAATTCGAAAGAAACTATAATCACATAAGACCATATTCCGAAAGCTGTGAAGAGCGCATATATCTACAAAAATGAAATTGTATGGTGATTGCTTGGAGAGTTAAGAGGGTTTAACCTGAAGTGCAGATACCTCCCCATATGTTCAAACCCCCCTTTTTCGGGTGCTCAAATTTTCTCAGTTTAACTTTATCTTTATGTTCTTCACGTATATGCTTTATTAATTCATCTATACTCTTGAATTCCTTACCACAAAACTCACATGTATGGGACATTGTGATAAAAATGGGGTGTTTTTTAGATTATGGTCCGTAAACAGCTATAAGTCCATTTATGTCTCCGATTCCAAGTGTTCTCTTATAAGTTTCTCCGGTGGATGCGTAGCCATACATTGTTAACCAATAGTCTTCGTCAGAGTAGAGATCGTCTAAGCCACACCAGTGTCCAAATTCATGTGTCATTATGTTTTGAACGTCGAATTTTCCCTTTTCACCTGTCAGACTCCATTGGTATAGGGAATTTAACATTGTATCTGTTTCTAAAATCTGGTTTCCAGTATACCATATATACGTGACTGCTAGAACACCTCGTCTATAATTACCCCACCCTATCACATTGTATCCATCATAAACTCCAGGTTTAGGTGCCTTTTTACCGGACATCGTTCCCATATATAAGAAAACATCTTTAGATGTTTGGCTATCCCATGTGTATGCTGCAGCAATTATCGCTGCAACTACTTCCTCTGTGGAGAATCCATACTTGTTTGATGGATTTATCCAGAATTTTGCTGTGGTATGCCAATGGAAGCCTAGAAGCTTGTAATGATTTTCTAGATCTGTGCTATTTGAATTATCTTCAGACGCTATTTGAAAAGTGGTGGTGTGGCCATGTACATAGTGTTCTATGATGAGGAGGCGGACTTGTGGTTGTTGTGGTTGAGCGTATACAGGCGATATGGGAATTGTGATAAACGCCAATAGAAATGTCAATATTAGAACTTGAAAAATTACTTTTCTCAACTTTCTCCTATTAAAATTGACAAGCTAAATATATAAAACTTCCCTCTAGAGGTTTTACTCAAACCCATAGCTTCCTCTTGCGTTTAGATGTGGTTGGCTTAGTTGATCGTCTCCTCTTAGCGGGAATGTTGTTTGGTTAATGTTCTACGAATTTCCATTCCAGTTGTTAATGATATTATTGCTCCAATTATGCTTAGGATTACATATATTGTTAATGATGTTTTTATTGTTGGCATTAAATCTCCTTGTATGTTCATTATGGATGTTGTTATTGATGTGCTTAGTGCTTGTCCGAGGAATCTCATTGTGGCTAGTAGTGCTGATGAAGATCCGTAGGCTTCTTTTGGGCTCATGTTCATGATTGCAGTGGTATTTGGGGATGAGAAGAATGCAAATCCAATCCCTAAGATTATTAGTGTATATGTTATGTGGTTTATGGGTGTTGTGGGGTTTATTGGTGTTAAGTTGAGTATGCCGAAGGTTATTGTTAGCATTCCCATTGAAGCTATTATTGATGGGTTGTGTTTATCTGCTAGTAATCCTGCGGCTGGTGAGAGTGTTGCTTGAACTATTGATTGTGTGGTTAGTATTAAGCCTGTTTCACTTGGATTTAATCCCCGTAATTTTTGTAAGTATGAACTTAGTAGTATGGTTAATGCGTATGTAGCGCTATAATTGAGTAGTGCAGCTATATTTGCTGATAAAGGTTTCCTTTTAAGTATCATGGGATGTATAAACTTCGGATTTCTACTTTCCATTAATAGTGTGGAAGTGAATGTTATGAATCCTAAAGATGCTATTATAATTCCATATGGAGAATTTATATTTGATGTTCCATAGATCGTCATGATTATTGACGATACAATTAATGCTGACACTTTAAAATTAGGTTTCATCCCCATACCTCTGCTTGTTTTTGGGAGGGTTATGGTTAAACTTAAACTTAGAAGAGCTATGCTGGTTTTAAGTATGAATAGCGATCTCCACCCAAAGTAATTGGTGAAGTATCCTCCAATTAGAGGTCCCAATGTGAGTCCAAGATAGACTGCCATGGTATTCAAACCTATACCCACCCCCCTCTTCTCCATGGGGAGGAGTTCACTCAATATAGCCACAGCAGTACTTGAAATCATAGATGCAGCTAACCCCTGTAAAAGCCTAAACACCAATAAGCTAAGGTAATCATGCATCATAACCATAATAGAAGACGTAACTGCAAACATTGTAATACCAGAAACAAATATCCTCCTCCTACCAATCCAATCACCAACACCGCCAAACATGAGGATCGTGGAAGCTAATGCAATCAAATATACATTGACAACCCAATTAACTCCAGCTAAACCAACATTAAACTCCTCAGCTAAAACGGGTAATGCAACAGTTATAGATGACGTTGTAAATGGGGAGATGAAAGATGCTGTAGTCGTAGCCAACAAAACACCATAAAACCTACTACGCCAAAACATAACAGACATCAAATGGTTATCCAATCAACATACATTTAAGTTTAAGTCAAACCATATCTCCATGAACTCAAAAAGGCATACTTTTCACGTATTCCTTATCTTTCTCCACACCCCCTTAATAACTTCAACAATCACTTTCAACATTCTTTATGGCTTTTTCAAGTTCTTTTTCGCTTATATGGAAGCCACGGTGTGGAAGTTTTCTAACGATCTCTATTGCCTTTTCTCTACTAATAACTTTATTTGCTTTAAGCTGGAGTATAATCCAAAGGGTGCCATGTCTCTTTAAGCCTAATTCTTCAGCGGCTCTTCTTCCCTTTTTCTCGTCTATTACAACAATTATTGATGATTGAGGGTTTTGTTGGATTAGGGAAGACGCTACCGCTAAAACGCTTAGTTCACCTGGTCCTAAATTGCGCTTTCTTAAGCGTAATTCACTTAAGATTTCCTCGGGTGTTCTATGTATTTTAAAGATTTGTCTGAGAAGTTCTTCATTTTCTCCTATACTCCTATCCTTCTTAAGTTCATTGAAAACAGCATCTGGGAGTACAAATTCAACGTAATGTCTTATGGAGTCTCTATAGTTTGTCAGTTTTCCCAGAATACCTGTATGGAAGAGTTCGCTCACCACGGATGTATTAAATACCATTATCACTCTTCGTCCACTTTTGTTTTCTGTCAATATTTATTCCCCTATATCGCCTTGAACATCGAACGGTTTTATACCACGTTTTACTGCTTTTTCGATGAGCTCCGTTTCCGGTATGTTTGCTAGTTTTGCTGCAAGACTTAATGATATCTTCTCTTTTTCCAACATTTTCAATGCTATTTCCTCTCTTCTTCGTAGGATACTTTCTTTGACACTGCTTTTCTCAGCCATTTCGGGATGGGTCACATATGTATATAGTAGAAGTTCATCATATTCAAGTTCCTCCATAAACTCCACAATAGCTTTAGTTACTTCCTTTTCGCGTTTGGAAAGGCTACTCCAAATAGTTTCCGCCCATTTTAATCCTTTATCGGTCAATTTTAGATTTGAGTCTTCAAATACTATTAACCCTGAGTTTACCAGCATATCCATATAGTCATCTAATGCCTCACTAAATGGGCCAAAGCTATAAGCACTAAACTCCAATTCATCTGCTAATTCATTAAATGCCTTAGATAATTCGAACATTTCCTTTTCGAACCACAACTTTCCTTTCACTCTACCTCCAGCAGCATAGATCAAAGCAAGTATGTATTTCTCAACAGTTGAGATTTCTGTAACAACGTCTCTTAGCGTTTCCATATGATCTCTCCCACAAAAACTTATTTACAACCATCAGTTAATTAATTTTTGGGAGTATCGTTGTGATGATTAAAACAAAGATTATTAGTGTTGATGATAATTTTAAATGTGCTAGAACTATTGAGGTGTCTGTTGGATCAAAAGTGGCTATAACTCCGAGAAGAGTTTTGTCAGCATCTAGATCTAGACGTAATGATGAAACATCGTTAAGGAATAGGAGTATAAGGGGGTTTATTGAAATATACCGTCATATTAATCGTGAAGGTTTACTTAGAATGGTGAGCAAAAAATCGTATATGCAAAGATTCAATTACGAGATGTCGTCTATCTTAAAGAGAGCTGAAAATGATATAACTGTTGGTATAGTGGAGTATAATACTGACGGGAGGGTGCCGGAGAAAAAGGAAATAGAGGATCTCTTCCATCTCTTTAATGATATATCATTGGATATTCTGGTGCCTCCAATTGTAACAAAGTTGCCCTGTGAAAAGTATATTAAATTTTTAGATGAGTTCATCGAGGTATATCAAACATGTTCTTTCCATGCAATATTGGTGCCAGTAATCCCCCATTACTCCATCGTCGATATACCACGACTTTTCGAGTACTATGCTAAAAAAGACGAAATAAGCAAGAACTTTGTGTGCGTGGATTTTAATGGGGGAAATCCTTTATCCCAGTACACTTTTGTATCAAAGATAGTTAGAGAGTCTCAAAAATTTGAGAGGGAGTTTGGTGAACCCTGCCTTAGATATGCAATTAACCTTAAGTATGGTAAAGCAACTAAAAAGCAGCATGTTGTCCCTGCTAAAGATATCATTATATTTGCTATGGGATTCAATCTTTTTGGTGCAAACCATAGGCTTATCCCAAGACTAGGTGGTGTTGGAGATTACGATCTTGCCACGAAGATTTTTAATAGAGTGGATTATGGGTATTACAGTCTAGAGATGGCGAAGAATACTATAAGCGATGTTGGTAATTACGAGGTTAAACTGATTGATGTTTTAGAAAAGAGGAGTTCAGCTAAGATTTTTAATGCTGAGAGACATGGATTAGAATCCTTAGAAATTTCAACAGCCATAAACGAGCAGAAATTAGACAAATACCTTAGATCAAAACCCAGAATTGCTGAAGATGAGAGCATCCTAAAGAGAATAAATAAAGTGAATAGAGAAGCGTATATAGGAGACGTATCAAAATACCTTCATTGAAATCATAAACCCGGGTAACGTATAGCGAAGAAGTCTTAAGAACATACGTAATTGGAGTGTAAAGTATCAAACTTTTGGAATGTTGAAGAGTAACAACATAAATGCTTAAAGCCGCCTAAATCTGCTCATCACAATTCTTCTTATTTTTTTAGTTAATGTTTAAACTTTCCCGTTTTATGACAGAAAACTCTTCTCAACGACTATTTCATCATGCCAATAAAGGGAGTTTAGAGACGAATTTCACTATGTGTATTTTTTTTAATTTTTGTGACTTTATGGGGTTGAGGGGGTTATTTTGTATGTATTATTTGATTTTAGTGTTTTATGGTGTTTTGTGTTGGGTGGGCTTTTTTGGTTTGTGGTGGAGGATTTTTCCTGGGAGGCATTTCTTTTGTCTCCCTTTTTCAATGACGATTTCTCCGTTTATGATTACGTATGATATGCCTTCTGGGTATTTGTGTGGGTAGTTTTCTAGTGGGAATTTGTATGGGTATTTGTTTGTGGCTTTATCTTTTATGGTGTTTTGGTTGAATATGACTATATCAGCCCACATCCCCTCTCTAATTAATCCTCGATCTCTTAAACCTAATTTTTGAGCTGGGAATGATGTCATTTTCCTTATGGCTTCTTCTAGTGTTAAAACTCTTTCTTCTTTTACGAATCTTTCAAGTATGTATGGGTATTCACCGAAACTGCATGGTGAGTATCCAGTAATCTTCTTTAGTATTCCGCGGTTGGAGGATGCAATTCCATCTGTACAAAACATCATTAGTGGATGTTTCATTAATGTGCGTATATCATCTTCTT